>Ga0182018_10001651_pt1 | contig 24734 bp, 23 predicted proteins | sample 812P2MmetaG_FD_120490 | JGI IMG/M metagenome (GOLD analysis project Ga0182018, IMG submission 120490) | Permafrost microbial communities from Stordalen Mire, Sweden - 812P2M metaG | ecosystem: Environmental > Terrestrial > Soil > Wetlands > Permafrost | place: Sweden: Stordalen | collected...
GCCGATAATGACGTTGCCGATCTGCGGCACCTTGCGGTGGATGCCGCCGTCGAGCACGTAGCCGAACCCGTCCGAGCCGATGACCGTGCCGGAGTGGATGCGGACGCGCGCGCCGATTTCCGTGCGCGAATAAATCGTGACGTTGGGAAACAAATTCACGTCCTCGCCAAGCCGGGAGCCGTCACCGACGAAATTGCCGGCCTGCAAAATGGAGTTCGCCCCGATGCGCACGCACTCGCCGACGACGCAGTGCGGCCCGATGTGCGCCTTTGAATCAATTTGCGCGGAAGCGGCGACGACGGCGGTGGGATGAATCCCGGCGGCGAACTTTCGTTCGGGAAAAAACAGCGTGAGCGCCTTCGCAAAGGCGATGCGGGCGTTCGGCACGCGGATGAGGATTTTCTTCGTCGAGTTGAAGCGCGCATCGGCGATGACGGCGGTGGCGGCGCTTTGTTCGGCGCGGGCGAAGAAGTCCTCGTTTTCGGCGAAAGTGAGGTCGCCGGGTTCGGCGGAATCGGCGGGCGCGAAGCCTTTGAGCATCGCGCCGGCGTCGCCGATGACTTCGCCCTGGAGTTGTTTTGCAATTTCTGCGGCGGTAAATGGCATAATTGGTCTTACGATTGCCTGTTGACTTGCTTGTCCCGGCTCACTATAAAGGCGCGCGTATCCAGTTCAACCCCAAGTTTTATGGCGAAAACTTTGCGCGTCGGAATGATCGGCTACCGCTTCATGGGGCGGGCGCATTCCAACGCCTGGCGGCAGGCGCCGCGATTCTTCAACCTCAAGGCCAACGTCGAGCTGCACACCATCTGCGGTCGCGCCGCTGCCAGCGTGCAGGCTGCGCGCGCGCAACTCGGCTGGCAGCACTCGACGACCGACTGGCGCGAAGTCGTCGAGTCGCCGCTGATTGACATCGTGGACATCGTGACGCCGACTTTCGCGCACGCGGAAATGGCGATTGCGGCGGCGAAGAACGGCAAGCACGTCCTGTGCGAAAAACCGCTGGCGCTGGATGTCAAGCAGGCGGAGGCGATGCTTGCCGCCGCGCACAAGGCGAAGGTCGTCCACATGGTCGGTCACACTTACCGGCGCGTCCCGGCGATTGCACTGGCGAAGCGGATGATTAACGAAGGCGCGCTGGGACGGATTTATCATTTTCACGCGCGCTACGCGCAGGACCGGCTGGCCGACCCGGAATTTCCGCTCGACTGGCGGCTGCAAAAGGAGACGAGCGGCGCGGGCGTTCACAGCGACATCAACTCCCACATCATTGATTTGGGGCGTTACCTTGTCGGAGAATTCCAGGAAGTCTGCGGTTTCCTGAACACGTTCATCCCCGAACGTCCGCTGGCTGACGCGCTGGCGAAGGGCGCGCGCAAAATGGGCAAGGTCACCGCGCCGGACTCGGCGGTTTTTTTCGGGCGGATGGAAAACGGCGTGCTGGCGAACCTGGAGGCGACCCGCTACGCGCTCGGACGGAAAAATCACATCGCCGTCGAAATCAACGGCAGCAAAGGCTCGCTCTATTTTGATTTCGAGGACATGAACAAGTTGAAATTTTACAACGGCAACGACCCGGCGGACCGGCGCGGCTTCCGCGAAATCCTCGTGACGGAACGCGACGGCGTGCAGCCTTACGTCGGCAACTGGTGGCCGCCGGGCCACGGCATCGGCTACGAACACACGTTCATCCACGCCGCCGCCGATTTTGTGAATGCGTGTGTCGAGGGCAAGCCGGTTCATCCGACGTTTGAGGACGGCTTGAAAAACCAGCGCGTGCTGGCGGCGGTCGAGGAATCTTCACAAAAAGGCAAATGGGTGGAATTAAAGTGACCAGTCAAAACTGATTTGACTTGCCTGTGCGCGAACGGGCGCGTATTAAAATGGGTGACGTTTAGCCCACGTGGCGGAATTGGCAGACGCGCTAGATTCAGGTTCTAGTGAGTAACATCATACAGGTTCAAGTCCTGTCGTGGGCACCAAATTTAATTTTCGTCCCAAAGGCAGCGCTTGGCGCATAAAAACAAGTATTTGCGGGCTTTTTAGTCCGTGTTCAGCTTGGACTCACTTCAGCCGCTTGCATATTAAAATTTCAATTGTTTGCAGCCTCTGTGGCGAGTCCGACTTTGGCAATGTCGAGCTGCTGAAGGATGTCGAGGACGTTATTATAGGCGGTGGTGTTGGGTTCGATGCTGGTCAACCACACCGTCTGAGTGGCGGCGCTCTGGCCGCTGGTGGCCAGCAGGATGACGTCAACATTCTTCAGGTTCGATCCGAATTGGCCGGTGACGACGGTTGAATCCCAGCCGCCGACTGTGGTCGTGTAACCGTTTGTTTGGCCGAGGTAATTGGTGACACTGCCCAGATCAAACTCGACGTCACTGAACCCGTTCTCGCGGAAAACCAGCAGCAAATCGCCGTCGTTATACGTCCACGTTTGCGCCTGCGCCAGCGGCGTTGCCAGCAGCGCCAGCGTGGCGAGGAGTATTTTGGGAATAAATTTTTTCATACAATAAGCCGGTTAAATTTTTCGGATGGTTTAATAGCCGGTGTTGAGAAAAATGGGGCCGCCATCGGTCGGGGGATTCCGATGCACTCGGAGCAGGTTATTCGGGATAAATTTATTGGTGAACACCGAGCTGACCTGAAAGGTGGCATTCGTGACCTGCTGGTATAAGGCGTTAATCACCGTCTGTTGCGCCGTCGAGGGGTATCCGGTATTCGGGGAAGTGATATAATAGTAGTGCTCATAACCCCAGAGCGGATAACTGCCATTGATCACGTTCGAGATGGAATAGGGAACGCCTTCATACGCGAGCGCCGCCGTGCCTTTGACGATGTTCTGCACGGCCACCGTGCCGATGGCGTTGGTAAGCACCGCTACGGTGTTGGCCACGGAACCGCCGAATTGCAGACCGGGGTCGGCATTGGTGTCGAATATCGGCTGGCCCGCCGCGTTGGTCAGGTAGGAGGTGATCTGCGCGGAATTGTAAATCGCCAGGTCAATGACCGTGCGGACGGCGGCCTGGCTGTTGCGACCGATAAAATAAATCGGATTCTCGCTGTTGATGCCGCCAAAAAAAGTCGCCGGATTCGTGGCGGAAGTCTCCAAAGTGACCGCCTGCCGCTGGGTCAGGTTGGTGATGGCGGCGGTGTCAATGGAGTTCGTGTTTTTGATGAACACCAATGGCACCACATAGGTCGGGAGTTCCGTCAGAGTCGCGGAACTAAGGCCAACCGATTCGGGGTAGGTGGCGGAATCCACCACAGTGGGAATCAAAAGCGAGCCGAGGATGTTTGTATCTTTGTGCTGGCCGATCAGGTTTTGCAGTGCGATGACCGCACCGTTGAGATTGTAATCCAGCGTGATGGTGCTGAAGGTGGACAACCCCGGAAGCGTGCTCGTGCCCTCAAAGGTGCGCACGCTGGAATTGCTCGCGTTGGGCACTGTAATGGTCCCGCCGTTAAGAACGTTGGTGGCGGCTTGGAACAGGACACTGGAACTGGCGCTGCCACCTTCAATGAATACTTCGACGGTTGATTGGGCGCGCAAACTCTGGGTGAGCGCCAGACTGACAACCGCCAGTCCAGCCGCGAGGGATTTTTTCAAGATTGATATTTTCATAGGTTCACAATTTTTTTGTTGCGGTTTGGTTATTAGCCGAAGAAACATCACGTCCGGCGTTTGCGGAGGACAACGCCGCCTGCCCAAGCAGGCGGCGGATTCCGGCAATGTCGTTCGACGACCGGAATCGGGCGATGTTTTGCCCGCTGTCTTGTTTCGCAATCACACGGTTACGTTTTTGTTCTTCGTCGAAGAACCTCCGGTGAACCGGTCAGCCTTCTAAATTTTTCTGTTAAAATCGTTGCGCCTCTCCGTTGCGGAGTCGGCAAATTGTTAAGTCGTCGCGAGCAAACTGACGTTGTCGGTTTCGGTATCTACATCCGCAAACAGCCACGTTGACAGGTAGCGTTCCGATGATGACGGCACGACGGCGACGATGGATTTGCCCTTGTTTTCCGGGCGTTTCGCCACTTGCAAAGCGGCCCAAATGATCGCACCGCTCGAAACACCGGCCGGAATCCCATCAAGCCGGTTCACTTCCTTTGCAACCGGGCCGGAATCTTCCTCGTTCACCTGAATTGTCTCATCGAGAATCTTCACGTTGAGGTTCGCCGGAATAAAACCCGCGCCAATGCCCTGCAACTTGTGCGGTCCCGGCTGGCCACCGGAAATCACCGGCGATTTTGCCGGCTCAACCGCAATCGCCTTGAACCCCGGCTTCAATTTTTTGATGACCTCGGCAACGCCCGTGATCGTTCCGCCTGTGCCGACACCCGCGACCACAAAATCCACCTTGCCATCCGTGTCTCGCCAGATTTCCTCGGCGGTCGTCTTGCGGTGAATCTCCGGGTTAGACGGATTGCTAAATTGCTGAAGGATGACGCTGTTGGGAATTTGCTTGTTCAATTCCTCCGCCTTCGCAATCGCGCCTTTCATTCCCTTCGCGCCCTCGGTCAAAACCAGTTTCGCGCCAAGAATTTTCAACAGCTTCCGCCGTTCGATGCTCATCGTCTCCGGCATTGTCAAAATCAGCTTCAACCCTTTTGCCGCCGCGACGAACGCCAGCGCGATGCCGGTGTTGCCGCTGGTCGGCTCAATGAGAACGGTGTCCTGGCTGATTGCGCCTGACTTCAGTGCGTCCTCAATCATCGCCACACCAATGCGGTCCTTGACACTCGACAGCGGATTAAAGAATTCCAGTTTGAGCAGCACCTCGGCGACTGCACCGTGTTTTTTTGCCGTGCGGTTCAGCCGCACGAGCGGTGTGTTACCGATGGTTTCAGTGATGTCGTTGAATATACGTGCCATAACTTTGTTTATTTGTTTGGTTGATAGATTTGGTCGAAAATGCCGCCTTCGGAAAAATGAACCTGCTCCGCTTTTTGCCAGCCGCCCGCGATTTCATTCACCGTGAACAAATCCAGCGGCTTGAATCGGTCGGGGTATTTGGCGAGCGCAGCCTGGCTCTTCGGACGGAAATAATACTTTGCCGCCAGTTCCTGTCCGGCGTCGCTGTAAAGAAATTCGAGATACGCGCGGGCGACCGCCTCCGTATGATGCCGCTCCACGTTGCGATCCACCCACGCGACCGGATTTTCGGCGAGAATGCTCGCCGGCGGAACCACCACCTCCAAGGCGTCGTCCGCAAAATTTTTCTGAACCTGCGCGGCCTCGTTCTCAAACGTCAGGAGCACGTCGCCGATGCCGTTGTTCGCAAAAGTAATCGTTGCGCCGCGTCCGCCGGTGTCGAGGATCGGCACATTGGCGAAAAGTTTTCCCACAAATTCGCGCGCCGCTTTCTCTTCGCCGCCGGATTTCTTCAACGCACATCCCCACGCCGCCAGATAGCTGTAACGTCCGTTGCCGGAAGTTTTCGGATTTGGAATGACGACGGAAACATTTGATTGAATCAGGTCATCCCAATTTTGAATGTGCTTCGGGTTACCCTTGCGAACGACGAACACAATCGTTGAATTGTAAGGCACGCTGTGATTCGGCAGCCGCGAAGCCCAGTTCTGTGGAATCAACCGGGCGCTCGAAAATAAAACGTCCACGTCCGGTGGCTGGTTCATCGTGACCACGTCCGCTTCAAGACCGTTGACGACAGATTGGGCCTGTTTGCTCGAACCACCATGCGACTGGTTGACCGTCACGACATCGCCGGTCTTTTCTTTCCAGTAATCAGCAAAAGCCTTGTTGAAGTCCTGATAGAACTCGCGCGTAACGTCGTAAGAGACGTTGAGGATTTTTATATCAGCCGCGAATACCGCGCCCGTCGCCGACAGCAAACCCGCCGCGAGCGACGCGCAAATGACTTTTGGAATCCAGTTCCGCATGGATGATGTTATTTTTTATTTTCATGGGAACTTCCGGTGGTCCGGTCAGCCGCCTGTAAAATGTTTTGTTAGTTTGTCAGGTTTGTTCCGGGCGCTTTTCCGACTTGTCCAACCGCACCCGTTCGGTTTTTTCAATCTGGATGACACGCGAATCATGCACCACGATTTCCACCACACCGTAACGTAGAGAACCCACCTGTTGAATGACCAGTTCGAGCCACTTCACCTCGTCGCTGCTTTTTGCGCCCAATTCTTTTCGTAAATCACTCATTTCTATAAATATTATGCAATTTTAATAACGATTCATTAGATCGTATTTCAGTTTAAATAAAATCTATATCGTCGAAACAATATGCCACATTTATGACCATTTTCACCAACTGGCTACAGAATCAATCGTATTTAATTTTAGTATATGCGACTCATATTGTCGTCATTATCGTCTATCTGCCATTTTTGTCAACAGCTTTTTTAGAATTTCTTTTGCGATGAAATCTTCTGTAGGAAATTACCCCTGTGCGCCGAATCCCGCTGGAGAACCAGTTCAAGTTGCGATCCAAACGCGGCGTGCTGCTTTACGTTCCGCAGGGCGCGGGCAAAACGACAGTCGGATGTCCCCGACCAAGCGTAAGTGTCGGCTCGGTGAAGCCGGGCTGTCAGGAATCAGAAACTCCTGACAATTCCTGACAAAAATAGTTCCCAATTAGGGTTAGTTTTACCGGAAGCTAAAAATTACATGGTTGATAATCGCCAATGTTGATAGGCCTTTTAATGGAATTTGAGCGATTTTTAGATTCCTGCCAACCAGATTCAATTCCTGTCGTGGGCAGTCCATTAACAAACACCAATAGAATCAATACTTTTATTGGTTTTATCTTTCGCTTGGCATTTTCGCATAACACGCTGGCATAACACCGCTAAACTTTTCCAAGACTGTTCAAACCTGTCCAAAGCGTCACGGGGAACAAATTTTCACGCATATTTTACTCCGGCCGGCTGAATTCACGGATCATGGCCTTCCACCACGGCGCGAGTTTTTCGTCGGGGCGCAGCCACGCCTGCTGGTGCAACCAGACCATCACACGCTGGTCGGCCATCACGGACATTCGCTCTGGCTGCGTCAACTTGTCCGGACCTTCGGCCAGTAACATTTCACCGAGAGCACTGACTTTTTCGGTGCCTGAGCCGAGCCGGGCGAATTGCTCGGCATAGACCGGGTTGAGCCGCTTTTCGCGCAGGAGCGAGACGTGAATGGCGTTGACGTAGGGATCAAGCACGGCCTCGGCCAGGCCGGCGTGCGACGGGCGCGGCGTGGTGTCGGCGGTGAGTTCGTGAATTTTCATCTGCGCACGCAGGGAAATGATTTCCGGAGGAGGCTGGGTTTCCTCCGGCGTGAGAAACAGGCCGAGGCTCCGGGCGCGCGCGCCGAGGCTGCGGCGGCTGGTCAGCACGCTCATCGGCACCGACAAAACCATGCCGGCGAGCACGGGCGTGAACCACCAGAACATCGCCGGTTCGAGCTGCCACATGAATACACCCCACACCACGCCGATGAGGACGTGCCCCCAATGCCGTTGAAGCGCGTAAAGCCAGGTGGTGCCGTCGGCGGCGCGCTTTTGCGGCGACCAGCCGACGCTGATGCCGAACAGATTCGTCAGCACAAAGCGTGTGTGCCAGAGCATCAGCAACGGCGCGTGCAGCGTGGAAAAAATGGTTTCGCCGACCACGCCCGCCGTGGCCCGTGCGAGGCCGCCATACGCGCGGCGGCGCGGCCAGTCGTTCGCCAGGTCAATGAGCGCGAGGAATTTCGGCAGCATGATGACGACCATGCAGATGACGAAGACAAGCAGCGCGTGCGCCGTGCCGCTCCAGTTGGCGAGATACGGATTGAACGCCTGAACGGTGATGTCCGAGAGGCCGGTGAATTTCTGGGACGCGCGAATCCAGTTGAACGTGAGGAGAAACGCCAGCCACAGCGGGCCGGCGAGGTAGCCGCAAATCCCCAAAATCAAATGCAGCCGGCTCACGCCCCGCAGACCTTTGGCAAACAGCACCATGCTGTGCTGCAAATTTCCCTGGCACCAGCGGCGTTCGCGCTGGGCGTTTTCGATGAGCGCCTGCGGCGCTTCCTCGTAGCTGCCTTCAAGGTCGTAGGCGAACCAGACTTCCCAGTTTTCGCGCAGCATGAGCGCGGCCTCGACAAAGTCGTGGCTCAAAATCTGGCCGCCGAACGGCTTGCGTCCCGGCAGTTGCGGCAGATCGCAATACTGCATGAACGGCTCGGTGCGGATGATGGCGTTGTGGCCCCAGTAATTTCCCAGATCGAGCGCCCAGTAATTCAGCCCGGCGATGAACACCGGCGCGTAAAGGCGGTTGGCAAATTGCTGGATGCGACCGAATAAACTTTCCGCGTTGATGGTTGCGGGAACAGTTTGAATCAATCCGACGGTCGGATGCGCTTCCATCAACTTCACCAGGTCCACGAGCGTTTCGCCGCGCATGACGCTGTCGGCGTCGCAGCAGAGGAAGTAGCGGTAGCGGCGGCCCCAGGCGTTGAGGAAGTCGCGGACGTTGCCGCTTTTGCGGTCGTCGTTGAACAGGCGGCGGCGGTAATAAATTTTGCCGAGCGCGTCAAGGTCTCGGACCAGGTCATACCAACGACGTTCCTCCTCGACCCATTTGTCCGGGTCGGTTGAATCGCTCAAGATGAAAAAATCAAAGCGGTCGAGCTGCCCGGTTTTTTCGAGCGACTGGTAGGTGGCGCGCAGACCTTCATAGACGCGCACGGCATCTTCATTATAGACCGGAAATACGATGGCCGTGCTGGTGCCGTCAATGTTCTGGTCGCGATAATTTTTCAGCGCGGTGATGCGGCGGCGTGTGCCAAATGTCCGCAGAAAAAATCCATACACGCCGTGCATGGCGCCGATGGCGATGAACAGGAACAAAATGACGAACAACACCAGCAGCACCGTGCTCGAGGCGGCCCAGCCGTTGCGCCAGAGCAGATCGGCGAAGAGCATCGAGACCAGCCCGGTGAGCAGCACCGCCGACGAGTAAAAAACAAACAGCCGCCAGCCCCGGCGCATACGTCGCGGCATGGGCGTCACTTCGAGCGGCGACGATGGGCTGGGCATGGTTCAGTGGGTGAGCCAGAAAACGACGATGAGCAGCAACGCAAACAGTATCCAGACGAGGGTCATCCGGAAATACGGCATCTTGCCAAGGTTGGAGAGCGTCGTGATCGGGCCGAGGTCGAGCGGACGCGGCGTCATTTTTGAAAGCTGGAAATCCGGCCCGGCGCGGAAATAGGTCTCGCGCATGGCCTTGATGAATTCCTCCGGCCACGGGCCGGGGCGCAGGAATTGTTCCTGCCATCGGCCCGGCATGTCGGCGAGGAGCAACGCCAGCCGCCCGCGCGTCGTCAGCATTTGATCGGCATTGGCGGGTGATTCCTGCAGCACGGCGGCGAACCATTCGATGACGAGCCGGTCCATTTCCTCGACGGCGAGCTGGGTGGCGAAATGATCCGGCTCGGCGGGCGCGCGTTGCATGGCGCGTTCGAGCACGCGCAGGACAAGCTGGCCGAGCAGCGCCTTGTTGCGGACGCGCAGTGCGTGAAAATAATTCTCCACCTTCACATAGGCGGCGTTCCATTCGGTCAGCGACCGTCCGGCCAGTTGACCGGAGGCGTCGGCCAGATTAGTTATTGCGGACTCCATAGATAAGTCCAGGTTTCGGCCAGAACATTTGTGCCTTTTTGCAATGTGCAGCGCAAGTCCACAGGGTCGGTGTTGCCGGGTTTGGGTTGCATTGTCAAAAAAACGCGCCAAGTTTTGAGATACGGATTGCGGGAGATGAAAGTGTTCACAATCGCGGCGTTGGTGCTGCAATTGGCCACGGCCGTGGGCGGATTGTTTTCCGGCACGGCGTCGAGTTTCGGCCCGGTGAAATCAATGACGAACTGCCGCGCGCCGGCAAACTGCGCGTCCGGGCCGATGCGCGTGGAAATGACCCGGTTCTCCGACAATTTCAAATCCGCGTCGCCCGATTCCCAGCGGAGCGTGTAGCCGAAGTGATACGGTTTGAGTGGCGCGGGCTTATTTTTTGGATCCCAAAACGCGACGATGTTGTCCAAACCTTCGTAGCTGGTGCTCAATTCCACGAGGTGCAGATCGCCGTCGCCCCAGTTTGTGCCGTCCGGCTTGACCCACACGCTGGGCACGAGATGATAAAGATTGAAACTGTCCTGATAGGCGCCGAATGAACGTTCGCGCTGCAAGAGGCCGAAGCCGCGGATGTCCGGCGCATGAAAAACCTGATGGCGCAGCACCGGCGGATCGTCGAGCGGACGCCAGAACATCTCGCCGTTGCCCATGTGGACGAGCAGCCCGTCGCTGTCGTGAACCTCCGTACGGTAATCGTCAAACTTCCGTTCCGAATTTTTGCCGAACCAAAACATGCTTGTCAGCGGCGCAAGGCCCAGCGTTTTGATCGGGGCCTGGTTTTTGTTGACGGCGGCGATTTTATTGGTCTGGCGCAGATAAATCACCGCCTCGACACTCGCAATGGTGGTTTCGCCGGGGGTGATGTCAAATTCATACGCGCCGGTGCAACTCACGCTGTCGAGAATGGCGAAGAGCCGCAGTTCTGTGTCGTCCTTTTGCGGTTTGCCCAGCCACCAGTCGGTGAAAATCGGGAATTCCTCGGCGCCATCGCCGCCGCAATTCAGCGCCAGCCCGCGCGCGGATAGTCCGTAACGCTGGTCCTTGCCGAGCAGGCGAAAATAACTCGCGCCGAGAAACGCGCCGAGTTCATCCAGTTGATTCGTGTTGTTCAACGGATACAGCACACGGAAGCCGGCGTAACCTGTGTTGGCTGGAATCTGGTTCTGGATTTTCAAATTCCCGTAGTCAAAAAAATCCTGCACGAACCGGATCGGCTGCACGTGCGTCAGCGTGAACTCGTTCATATGTACCGGCTCCTGGTAAAGATAGCCCGGATGAAAAAACTCGATGCGGAAAGGCAGGTCGTCCGCCGTCCAAAGCGCCTTCTCGCGGCGGAAACGGATGTCGCGGTATTTGTCGTAGTCGAGATTATCCTGCCGCAGCACCTTTGGCAGATCGGCGCGCGGCGAGTGGAACGGCTTCTGCGCGCGTTCGAGCGCGCGTTGGGCGACGTAATCCAGATTCACCTCGGCGGATTCCGCGCCGGGGCAAACCGATGGGGCCGCCAAACATCCGATAAAAATACAAAGGCAACCAAGTCGCCACATTTGATTCCAGAAGAAACCAAACGGAGGGAATTTGCAAGCACCGCCCGGCCAACGGGAGAACCAACTGCCGCAAAAAGTCAATCCAAAGTTTGCCGGTAACGCTTGATGCCAATCGCCAGCATCACGATCAAAAACAACGCGATGGGCCACAGGTCCGGCGCGATTTCGGCGATGCCATTTCCTTTCAGCAAAATGCCGCGCACGATGCGGAGAAAATGCGTCAGCGGCAGACATTCGCCGATGTCCTGCGCCCAGCCGGGCATTCCGCGAAACGGAAACATGTAGCCGGACAGCAAAATGTTCGGCAAAAAGAAAAACATTCCCATCTGCATGGCTTGGCGCTGGTTCCGGGCGATGGTGGAAAAGGTGATGCCCACCGACAGGTGCGCCACAATGAACAGGAGCGTCACGGTCAGCAACAGCGGCACGCTGCCGACAATCGGCACGTTGAACAGAAATTTTGCCGCCAGCAAAATCAGGAACACCTGGATATAGCCGACGAGGATGTAAGGCACGATTTTGCCAATCATCACTTCGCCCGGATGGAGCGGCGTCGAGAGCAGATTTTCCATCGTGCCGCTCTCGCGTTCGCGCGTGATGGCCAGGCCGGTGACCATGACCATCGTCATCGTCAGGATCACGCCCATCAGTCCGGGCACGATGTTGTATTGCGTGATGTTTTCGGGATTGTAGTGCTGGTGCGTGACGAGGTTGAAGGGCGGGGCCGCGCCGCGCAGTTTCGCCAGCGGGCCGGTGAGGTCGCGGTTCAAAACGGTCGTCGTCAGCAGGTTGATGGAAGCAATTGCGTAGCCGACGGCCGCCGGGTCGGTCGCGTCGGCTTCGAGCAGCAAATCCGGCTTTTCCCCGCGCAGCAGTTTGCGCGAAAAATCCACGGGAATTTCCACGGCGAATTGCACCGTGCCCCGCGCGAGCAGTTTTTGGATTTCCGCCTCGTCCTTTGCCTCGCGGGTGAGGTCGAAGTAGCTGCTGTTGCGCAATCCCCAGACAATCGTGCGTGAAAAAATGCTGTTGTCTGCGGAATAAATCGCGGTCGGCAGATGCTTCGGGTCGGAATTAATGGCGTAACCGAACAGCATCAACTGCAACAGCGGCACGCCGATCATCATGGCGAACGTCATCCGGTCGCGGCGCATCTGGATGAATTCCTTCACCACGACCGCCCAGAACCGCCGCCAGTTGAAGGCAAATCGTTTCACGAGAAATTGTCCTTCGCCGTTTCCATCAGGCTGATGAACACGTCTTCCAGTCCCGATTGAATTTGTTTCCAGTGATAATCGCCGGTCATCCACGGACTCACGCTCGCGCGCAATTTTTCCGCGTCGCTCCCGCTGACGTGCAGCGTCGAGCCGAACGCGACGACCTGCTCGACGCCGGGTTTTCCGCGAATTTTTTCGGCAAGTTCGTGCAAATTTCCGCCGGTCACCTCCCACGTCGTGAGTTTTGAATTTTTCAAAACTTCGTCAACCGTGCCGCTCGCGAGCAAATTTCCATAGCTGATGTAGGCCACGCGATTGCAGCGTTCCGCTTCATCCATGTAATGCGTCGTGATCAGCACGGTCAAACCGCTGCCGGCAAGCTGCTGGATTTCGTCCCAAAAATCGCGGCGCGCCTTGGGATCAACCCCCGCCGTCGGTTCGTCCAGCAGGAGCAATTGCGGTTCATGGATCAGACAGGCGGACAACGCGAGCCGCTGTTTCCAGCCGCCGGACAATTCACCGGCGAGTTGCTTCCGCCGTTTGGTCATGCCAAGACGTTCGAGACTTTTTTCCACGGCGGCTTTGCGCTGCGGCACGCCGTAAATGCGCGCGATGAAATCCAGATTTTCCTCGATGGTCAAATCCTCGTAAAAACTGAACCGCTGCGTCATGTAGCCGACCTGCTTTTTTATCTCGTAACTTTGCGCGCGAAAATCAAAACCGAGACAACTGCCTTCGCCGCCGTCGGGCTTGAGCAGGCCGCAAAGCATCCGCAGAAAGGTCGTCTTGCCGCTGCCGTTCGGGCCGAGAAAACCGTAAATCTCGCCGGGACGCACCTGCATCGCGATGTCGTTGACGACCGTGCGGTCGCCGAATTTTTTCGTGACGCCGCGAACGTCAATGGCGAAGTCGGAAGCGGTCATGGAGAAATTGTTTGCGCGATTTTTGATTTCCTTGAACGAAAAGTTAAAAACGACAACGAAGCACTTACGGCGACGGACACAAATACGAACGCCAACCACAAAAGCCATAATTTTGGAATGCTCCAACCTTGTTTAATTGTGTCCGGCTCGCTCATGGAACGGCCAGTGACAATTTGTGAAACTGTTATGTAATTGCCGTGAATCCAATTTCCAGGCTGTAAAAAATCAAGCCCAACTTCGTCTGTGCAATTGTAAAGTTTATCGGCAATAAATTTGTCCCAAACAAAAGTGCAAAAAATTGTGCTTCCCAATAGCAGAACTATAAATATCACGTTTCGCACCATCATTTGCACAATTTCCACGCCCCGTTTTCTCATCCATAGAATTGGGAGCAGGGCGAGAAGACAAACGAATCCAGCCCATAAAATCCACATGATTGGTAATTCAATATGATCCCAAATTTTAGCTGGAACCAATTTCCATGCGATCCATGACGCAAACATTGAAAACCAGAAAGAAAGCCACAGGGCAAATCCAAACCAAATGCAATAAGCAATTATTTTGGCGACCGTTTTCATTGCGACAGTTTCACATCCACTGGCTGGCCGGGACGAAGTTCCGTCGCAGCCGCCGGAGAAAATTTTGCCTCAATCATATAGACGAGCTTCGCGCGGTTCTCGCGGTTGTAAATCACCGGCGGCGTGAATTCATTCTCTGTGGAAATGTAATTGACCGTCGCGGAATAATTTTTCGCCGCGCCGTCGAAAGAAACCTGCACACTCTGGCCGGTTTTGATTTGTGCCAGCGCGGTTTCGGGCACAAAGAAACGCACCTTGATATTCGCCGGTGGCAGCAAGACGACGACCGGATTTCCCGCCGCGACCCATTCGCCCTGGCGATACAGCGTGTCATGCACCTGCGCGTCCGCCGGCGCGAACTGCTGTTTCTGATCGAACGACCATTTCGCCTTGTCGAGCGCGGCGGTTTGCGATGCAACCGCCGCCTGCGCCGCAAGCACGGCGTCTTCGCGGCCACCGAGCCTGGCCGTTTCCAAGTTCGCCGCAAGCTGGTTCAGCTGCGCCTGGTCCGCATCGCGTTGCGCGCGCGCCTGATCCAGTTCCTCCTTGGAAATCACGTCGGCGCCGCCGAGCTGTTCGCGCCGGGTGAACTGGTCGCTGGACAGTTTCAGATTGGCCTTCGCGCGATCCAGTTGCGCTTCGAGCGAAGCGATTTCTGTCGGGCGCTGGCCTTTCGTCAAATCGTCCAACTGCGACTGGGCCTGCGCGAGATTTTTTTCCGCCTGCCGGACGGCGTCGGCTTCGGAACCGCGCTCCAGTGCAAACAACAATTGGCCGGCCTTCACCGAATCGCCGCGCGCGACGGCGAGATTGGTAAGCGCACCGCCAAGCGGTGAGGCGACATAAACGTATTCGCCCTCGATGTAGCCTTGGAATGTGCCGGACGAATTTTCCGAACATCCGGCCGCAAAAATTGCGGTGAGCGCCGCCGCGAACAAAATCAAAATCCGGTGCATTTTCATTGAAGCCTTCCGTTTGCGCCACCACTGAACAAGATTTTTGTTGACGTGTCAAACGTTTGTTTGAATTATCCGTTTGAAACATGAAATTAAATGACGCCAGCCCCGATGAAACGCGCCGCCAGCTTTTGGAGGCGGCGGGCGAGGTTTTTGCCGGGGCCGGCTTCCGCGACGCGACGGTGCGCGAGATTTGCCGCCGCGCGGGCGCGAACATCGCCGCCGTCAATTATCATTTCGGCGACAAGGAAAAACTTTACGCGGAGGTGTTGCGCTATTCGCACGGCAAGGCGCTGGAAAAATATCCGCCGCTGCTCGGCGTCGCCGCCGACGCACCGCCGGAAAAAAAATTACGCGCGTTTGTGAATTCCCTGCTCTTGCGGATTTTTGACAAAGGGCCGACGGCGTGGCACGGCAAACTGATGTCGAGGGAAATGATCGAGCCGTCGGCGGCATTGGATTCGCTGATCGAAGAAAGAATCCGCCCGATGTCCAACCAGCTTTGGCAAATCGTCGCGGACATTCTGGAATGCCCGCTGAACCACGAGCGGGTGCGGCTGTGCGCCTTCAGCGTCGTCAGCCAGTGTGTTTTTTATCATCATTGCCGCCCGGTCGTGTCGCGCTTGTTTCCGAAAGAGGAACCGCTGGACGCCGCCGGCATTGAGCGGCTGGCCGACCACATCACAAAATTTTCGCTGGCGGCCATGAAACATTCACCGGAATCCAAAACGAAAAAATGAAATGAATAAAATAATTTTAGCATTCTCACTGGCGCTGCTGGCAACAGTTTTGAGCGCCACCGCCCAGGGCACAAACTCTTCGCCGGACTGGCTGACGCGGCCGCTGTCACTGGCGGATTGCCTGAACCTCGCGCTCCAGCAAAACGCCACCATACTCAAGGCCAAAAATGATCTCGAAGCGTCCTACGGCGTGGTGGTGCAGACACGCGCGGTCGCGTTGCCGCAGTTGGTGGCGAGCGGCCAGTATAAATATACTGATCCAAACGCGATTGAAAATTATCCCGGCGGGACAAATGGCGGGTCAGGTTTTCAACAGCCGAACCAAAACTGGAACGCCGGCGTGCAAATTGTTCAAACGATTTATTCCGGCGGCAAGTTGATGGCGGCGTTGCGCGCGGCCAAGGTCACAAAGCAGCAGGCGCTGGCGCAATATCAGGCCACACTGACGGACACGTTGCTGGCCGTGCGGCTGGCGTATTACGACATCCTGCTTGCGGCGGAACAAATCACCGTCAACGAGGCTTCCGTCAACCTGCTGCAAAAGGAGCTGGAAGACCAGCAGCACCGTTACGACGCGGGTACCGTGCCGCATTTCAACGTCCTGCGCGCCAGGGTTTCCGTGGCCAACGCGCGTCCGCCCTTGATTCAGGCGCAAAACAATTATCGCATCGCCAAAAATAACCTGTCGAATCTGCTCGGCTACAATCTGCCGCGCGAAATTTGGGACAACATTCCGTTGAACCTGACCGACACGCTCGATGCCGCGCCGTATTCAATCAACCTGCCCGCTGCGCTGCAACAGGCGCTGGCCAAGCGTCCCGAGCTGGTCGCGCTGATCAAAACGGAGGAGTTGCAGAAGCTCAACATCACCGACGCCTCGTCCGGCTACAAACCGAACCTCCAGATTTTTGCCGGCTATAACTGGTTCAACGCGCAATTCACGCCGCCCGTTGATCTCACTCACGACATCAACGGCTGGAACGCCGGGGCGCAGGTGAGCTGGGACATTTTCGACGGGATGTTGACGCATGGCAAAGTCGTCCAAGCCAGGGCGCTTTACGACAAATCCAAAACGGCGGTGGACGAAGAGGTGCGTGACATCGAACTGGAAGTGCGCACGACTTATTCCGATTTTCTCGAGGCGCAGGAAGTTTTGGAATCGCAAAAAACCGTGTTGGAAGAAGCCGAGGAATCCCTGCGGGAAGCCAATGCCCGCGCCGACGCCGGCACCGGCACGCAGCTCGACGTGCTCGACGCCGAGAACTCGCTCACGCAGGCGCGCAGCACGCAGGTGCAGGCGTTGCACGATTACGACACCGCGCGCGCCCGCTTTGAACGAGCCATCGGCGCGAACGTGGTGCAGAATTCAAACACGAAACCGTGATTTACCGTTGACGGCAGCGGCAGATTTTGAGGATTTTGTCCGCCCATGTCGAAAATTCAACGCGCCCTCATTTCGGTTTCGGACAAAACGGGCTTAATTCCCTTCGCCCAAATTCTGGCACAGGCCGGAATTGAAATCATCTCCACCGGCGGCACCGCCAAGGCGTTGCGCGAAGCCGGCCTCGCGGTGAAGGACATCAGCGAACACACCGGCTTTCCTGAAATGCTCGACGGCCGCGTGAAGACACTTCACCCAAAAGTTCATGGCGGACTGCTTTATATTCGCGGCAATGAAACTCACGAAGCGGCGGTGAAAACCCACGCGATCGCGCCGATTGATCTCGTCGTGGTGAATCTTTATCCGTTTGAGCAAACCGTCGCGAAGCCAGATGTCAGCCTGCACGACGCCATTGAAAACATTGACATCGGCGGGCCTTCGATGCTCCGCAGCGCGGCAAAAAATCACGACAGCGTGACAGTGGTGGTGGACCCGTTCGATTACGCGGAGGTCGCAAAACAAATTTCCGGGAACGACGACACAACGTTGGAAATGCGCCGCAAGCTGGCGGCGAAGGTGTTTGCGCGCACGGCGGCTTATGACGCGGCCATCGCGGCGCATTTGCAGAAGGAATTTTCCACCGGCAAAAATTCGCTGCCGCAGGTGCTGACGATTTCCGCGCCGCTGGCGCAGCCGTTGCGTTACGGCGAGAACCCGCACCAGACGGCGGCGCTTTACGGCAAGTTCCACGAATTTTTCAAGCAACTTCACGGCAAGGAGCTTTCTTACAACAACATTCTGGACCTGACCGCCGCGACCGCGCTCATCACGGAGTTCCGCGAGGACGCGCCGACATTGGCGATTTTGAAGCACACGAATCCGTGCGGTGTCGGGCAGGGCGTAAATCTGCGCGAGGCGTGGGACACGGCGTTTGCAACCGACCGGCAGGCGCCGTTCGGCGGCATCATCGTGGTCAACCAGCCGCTTGACGGCGCGGTGGCGGAAGCCATCGCGGAAATTTTCAGCGAGGTCATCGTCGCGCCGGAATTTTCGGCGGAGGCGCTGGCGGTGTTGCAGAGGAAAAAAAATCTGCGGCTGCTGCAAATCCTGAAATGCCCGTCATCCGCGCAGCCGTGGGACGTGCGGAGCGTGGGCGCGGATTCATTTTTGCTGCAACAGCGCGATTTGAAAACGACCGCAGCCGCCGACTTGAAAATCGTGACGAAGCGGCAGCCCACAATACCGGAACTGAAGGCGATGCTGTTCGGCTGGCGCGTTGTGAAGCATGTCAAATCAAACGCGATTGTTTATGCGAGCACGGACAGAACGCTTGGCGTTGGCGCGGGACAAATGAGCCGCGTGGATTCGAGCCGCATCGCCGTGTGGAAAGCTGGCGAAGCCAAATTGCCGCTGAAAGGCAGCGTGGTTTGCAGCGATGCGTTTTTTCCGTTTCCCGACGGCCTTATCGCGGCGGCGGAAGCGGGTGCAACGGCGGCGATTCAGCCGGGCGGTTCGGTGAAGGACGCGGAAGTGATCGCGGCGGCGGACGAGCGCGGCATGGCGATGGCGTTCACCGGCGCGCGGCATTTCCGGCATTGAAAAAATTGTCTCCGCGCTTGTCATCAGCCGGAACTTTTTGGATTCTCCCCCGCATGAATCCAAAACGCCTCATCCTCGCCATCGCCGCCGTGTTCGTCTTTGTCTGGGTCACCGATTTTCTCATCCACCACGTCTGGCTGATGGGTGACTACAATGCCACGGCCAGCCTCTGGCGTCCGGCCACGGAAATGGGTCCGCACCTCGGCTGGCTGTTTCTGGGGGAACTGCTCTGGTCGGTGACGTTCGTCATCCTTTACGCAAAAGGTTTCGCCGCGATGAACTGCCTCCGTTGCGCGTGTCTTTACGGATTGTTCATGGGTTTGTTTTTCGAGGCGAACACGCTCGTCGCCTACTTTTCGCAGCCGCTGCCGGGCGAACTGGCCCTGAAATGGTTCGTCGCCAACGTCGCGCGGGCGGTGCTGGCGGGCGTGATTGTTTTTTTGGCCTACAAGCCGAAACCGGGCGACGGCAGGAGCGATGGCTGCGAACCAAAGAAATGAATCACTTCGCGGTTTCAGCCGCGGGCAACGGCTCCAAAAAAATGTTGCGGAACTCCACGGGTTTTCCCTCGGCCTGCAAGCCGATGGCACCGGAATCCACCGACGTCCCGGTGACTTCATTTTGTAAAACGCCGTTGACGCGGACGGTGACGGTGTTGCCACGGCAAACGATGTCGTAAGCATTCCATTCACCGGCCGGTTTTTCCGAACTTGGTTGCTGGCGTGGCACGCTTTTGGGATTGGCCGCCGTCAATTCATGCACCCGCGAGCCGCCGTTGCAGCGGATTTCGCCCGCGCTGCCCGCGAGCAACTGCGCCTCGAAACAAAGCGGCCAGACTTTATCCGGCGGATTGACGTGGAGAAAAACGCCGCTGTTGCCCGGCCCGTCCGGCCAGCGCCATTCCGCGTGCAGTTTGTAATCGCGATACGTCTGGAGCGTGCGCGCGTAACCGTTCGGCCTGCCCTGGCACGTGATGACCCCGTTCGTCACCGACCAGATGGATTCGGCGGGCGCGTTGGTGCCTTTGGAAACAAACGTCCAGCCGGAGAGGCTTTGGCCGTCGAACAACTCAATTTTATTTGCCGGCGTAATTGCCGGCCCGCTCCCCTGCGCGAACAAGGATGCGGTTGTCGTTGCAAACAGGAACGTGAGCAAAAGGCGCCCGGCTAAAAATGATTTCATGCGCCATAGATTGCGCGTCGGACGCGAAAAGAACAAGCCGGGAACAGCCCGACTTGAATCCAATCCGCGCCGCATATACATTTGAGCCATAAACGAATTTTATGTCCGGCGAATTTGGCAATTTTTTCGCACCGAAACCACCGCAAACGGGCGGGGCATTGACTCCGGAACCGAAACGTTCTCCGATGCGCGGAGAACCGCAGGTGCGCAAGCAGGTTTATTCCAAAGTTTTCCGGTGGCGGCTGCCGGACGGGCAAACGCAGGAACCCGCGTCCGTTGAAGTGGTCGGTTCGTTCAACCACTGGCAGAAGGTGCCGCTCACGCGCGCCGGCGCGCTCGATGCCTGGCAGGTCACGCTGCATGATATTCCGGTCAACCGCACGCATCACTACATGCTGCTCGTGGACGGCAAGCCCGCCTACGACAATCACAATGACGGGCTGGCCATTCCACACAAGCCGGAAGAGGTGCGATACCAGCTCGCGACCGACAGAGGCCCGCGCGTGTTCATGCTCTTTGCCCAGACGAAATGATGCGACAACAAACAATTAATTTTTCGCGAAGCCCATGAAAAAAATCCTGCTTTTGGCCGGCACAAAAAAGGGATTGTTTCTCTTTCGCAGCCGTGACCGCAGGCGCTGGCAATTGCTCGGACCGTTCGTGAGCGGCAAGGAAGTTCATCACGCGATTTATGATCCGCGCACGAAAAGGATTTTCGCCACATCAAACGACGTTTGGTTCGGCTCGCAAATCGTCTGGTCGGGAAATCTGGGCAAAACGTGGAAGTCCGCGCAACAGAATCCGGCGTTCGCGCCGGACTCCGGCCTGAAGCTGGAACGCATCTGGCACATCGAGCCGGGCCGCACGAATGAACCGAAGGTGCTCTACGCCGGCACTGCGCCCGCCGCCCTCTTCCGCAGCGGAGATGCGGGTGCAACGTGGCGTGAAATCACGGGCCTCTCGCAGCATCCCACGCGCCCGCGCTGGCATCCGGGCGCGGGCGGACTTTGTCTGCATTCGATTGCGATTGATCCGGCGAATGCGCAGCGGATGTTCACCGGCATTTCCGCCGTCGGGGTTTTTCGCACCGAGGACGGCGGTAAGACCTGGCACACGGCGAATCGCGGCACGCGCGCGGATTTTCAGCCGGTGAAATATCCCGAATACGGCCAGTGCGTCCACAAACTGCTGATGCCGCCGGGCGATTCGAGCCTGCTCTTTCAGCAAAATCATTGCGGCGTTTATCGCAGCGCGGACGGCGGCGAAAGCTGGCAGGAAATTTCAAAAGGGTTGCCGTCGGACTTCGGTTTTCCGCTGGCGATCCATCCACGCGAAGCGAAAACGATTTATGTGATTCCGCTCAAGGGCGCGGAATTTCGCTGTCCGCCGGATGGAAAACTGCGCGTTTTCCGCAGCCGCAACGGCGGCAGATCATGGCAGGCATTGACGAAAGGTCTGCCGCAGACCGGGGCTTTCATGTCTGTGATGCGCGAAGGCATGGCCACGGACAGGCGCGACCCGGCGGGAATTTATTTTGGCACGAACACGGGGAAAATCTTTGCGTCGCGCAATGAGGGCGATTCGTGGGAACTGCTTGCCGACAATCTGCCGCCGGTCTTTTCAGTCGCCACGGCGGAAATTTGATTCAATTTTTGCCGCCGCCAAATTATTTTGCCGCCGGCGGCGCAGGCGCAGTCTCGTCCTTTTTGCTGGCCAGTCCCTGCTTGGCATTCCAATCGCGAAGTGCCTGGGCCGTGTCGTGGCCGTTGGCGTCGAGATAGGCGTTAATCTTGTCCTTGTAAGCCTGGAAGATGGCGGATTTTTCCGGGGCGCTGCCGCCGTCAACTGCTTCTTCGCGCGCCGCTTTGAGCAGTTCCAGAACCTTCGCCTTGTCCGCGTCGGTGAGGTTGGGAACAATCACGCAGTAGGCATCGTAAGTCACTTTGACTTTGTTGTAGGTCATCTTGTTCTTGACCGTTTCGATCTGCTCCGGCGTGAGGTCGGCGGCGAGCTTGGCGAGAAATTGATCGTGCAGCGGCTTGGACGCAGCCTGCAACTGCGCGGCACGGTTCGCGTAATTTACCTCCTTGCCGTCGGCCTTGAGTTTGGCGTCAATCACCTCGTCGCGCGCCCGCAATGCGCGATACTGCGCGATGATGATGTCATGCACCTGGTTGGATTTGGCGTCGTCCAACGCCAGAAGCTTGAGGATGTCCGCCGTGCGGCCCTCGATTGCAGTTGTGTAGACCGCCTCCAATTCCGCCGGCGAGGCGGGCGGCGTGCTTTGCTGCGCCGATGCAAAGTTTGCAGAAGAAATGAGCGCCGCCAATGCAAACACAAAGATTGGAGAATTATTGATCATGCCTAACTTTACCAAAAACGAGCGCTTTGTCCACCAAAACCGTATTGTCCGGCCGTGGAAAAACCATGGTCTTGATTCATGCCTTTGCCGCAACAAGATGCGCATGAAACCGCCGGCAACCGGTCAGACCTTGCCGGGTTTTTTCAGCGCTGCAAACGTGCGCGCGAGGGTCGCGAGCGGCTGCTTGCCCGTCTCGTGTTCGACGACATACCATTGCGTGCCCCCCTGGCTTTCACACCACTGAAAAACGCCGGTCCAATCAATTTTGCCTTCGCCGATGACGGCTTCAGGGGCGCCGCCGTTGGGTTTGATGTGGATGCTGCGCGTGCGGCCGGGAAATTTTTCCAGCTCGGTCAACGGATCCGCGCCGCCATCACGGCAATTGCCCGTGTCGAGCTGCAAAATGACTTCGGGATGGGTGTTCCCGCCGAAAATTTCCCACGGCGCCTCGCCCTCGACAGGATGAAAATCATGGGCGTGCGAATGGTAGCCGGTGGAAAGTCCGGGCGGTTTCAACTGCGCGGCGAGGTCGTTGAACTGTTTCGCCTTGTCGAGCCAGACCTGCCGCGTCTTGCCGCTCATGTCGGGCACGATGATAAAATGATTGCCGATGATCTGGTTAAACTCGATGGTTGCGGCGAGCCTTGCCGGCTGAACCATTTCGTAGGGTGTGTGTGAGCCGCAGGCGATGATGCCGTTGTCGTCCAGCATTTTTTTGATTTCGGGTGCGGAACGCTTCCAATAGCCGGCAAATTCCACGCCTGAATAACCCGTCTTCGCAATCGCGGCGAGCGTGCCGGGAAAATCCGCCTGACACTCGTTGCGACCGGAATTTTCTTTTTCGCAGCGCAACACGATTTGCTTGTCGTGCAACCGGCGAGACCGAGCGATGCGCCGGCGAGACCGAGGGTGGACAGTTGCAAAAATTCACGGCGGCGAATATTCCCACTCCCTGTCATAGCCTGTTTTGGGGGCACGGATTATTTTTCCAGATAGCGGACCACGGCCTCGGTCCGGGTCCGCACGCTCAAGCGCTCGAAGATTTTTTTTATGTGGCCATGCACGGTCCACACGCTGATGCCCATGGCCTGCGCGATTTCCTTGTCCACGCAGCCCTTGCTCAACAGCAGCAGCACTTCATTTTCGCGCGGCGTGAGTCTGGCCAGCGCGTCAGTATGCTGGCCGGCGCGGCGGCGCAGCAGTCCCTTGAAAAAAAGTTTGACGGGCGCCAGAGGGTCTTCGCCGGCTGCGCCGGGAAAGTTTCCGGCCTGAAGCATCGGGTCGAGGACATTGGCGGGGTTGACGCGCGTGAGCAGGTAGCCTTCCGCGCCGCCGGGCGTGGAGACAAACATGTGGTCGCCATCCACGGAAACGGAATAGGCCAGCGCCAGCGCGCCGGCTGGCAGCGAGGTCAGCCCGCCGGAAAATTCAATGCCCATGCGCTCGGCCAGGCTGCGGTTCAACAGGACCAGCGACGGCTTGTGCGCGGCGGATGCCTGCGCAAATGTTTCCGGCAATGCGCAGGCGATGGCGCAGCATCCCGGCTGATGATTGATGCACCAGGTCAGCGCGCGCCGCAAACCGGCGTCGGTCTCGACAATCAACACGCGGTGCAAATCCGCCTGCGTCCGCGCCGGAACGGTTTCAATCCGGGCGGTCCGGCCCACCAGGGTATGCACCGTGGTGTAGGTCCACATGATGGGATTGGCGGACCATTCAAAGGCGACGATGAGTTCGCGCGGAAATAATTTGCACGCCTCCTCCCAGCCTTGATTGACAATGGTGCAATAAATCCGGCAGGCCAGCTTGGCGGCTTCATCCATGTCGGCGGTGCCGAGCGGAAAAAAATAGGCGTTGCCGGCGTGGCCGATCCGCGCGGCGTAGGATTTTTCCGGCTCGCCGGAAGCGGGAAAACGGTGGCGGCGCAGGAGCAGTTGTTCCTTCCAAAAGCGCGCGTCGGTCTTGGGAAAACCACCCTGCTGCTTCTCATTGTTCAACGCGGCTTCCCAGCCCTCGGCCACGATGGTTTCATAGATGGCCCTGGCTTCAACGGCGGCGGCTTCCTTGTCCGGCGTGCCCAGGGAAAAAGTGTGACGGCGTCCCCGCTGCTGGATTTTTACCGACCAGCCCTCCACTTTCATGCGCTGCCCGTTGCGCCTGCAGGTGTTTTTGAACAGGCGTTTCAACCAGAGATTCCCGGTCTCAACCGGTGCGACTGATTCGGTCCCGGAAACACCCTTGCTTGGACGCTGCTTGGACATCACCTTCAGGAAACTTCATTTGCCTGCCGCTGTCAAATTCCGCGACAGGACTTTTGCCTGGCCCGATCCGGTTTAAGATTTGACCGCCAGCACACGCTTAAGCGGTGCAGCCGGCAGCGGATGCCGGTCATTCTTGTTTTGCGCCGGGATATTTTTTGCATTTTTGTGGAATTATCCAGATGACAAACAATCCGTTTGGTAGGGACGTCGCGCTGCGGCGTCCCCGTCCGGCAGGACGGAACGGGCGTGGCAAAACTCAAGTTCCGGCAATCCGATTCCGTCGCCTGACGCTGCGCTCGGCGACGGGGACAGCGCAGCGCGCTGTCCCTACCACCATTGTTTGTGAACCGGATAATCCC
>Ga0182018_10001652_pt1 | contig 24726 bp, 21 predicted proteins | sample 812P2MmetaG_FD_120490 | JGI IMG/M metagenome (GOLD analysis project Ga0182018, IMG submission 120490) | Permafrost microbial communities from Stordalen Mire, Sweden - 812P2M metaG | ecosystem: Environmental > Terrestrial > Soil > Wetlands > Permafrost | place: Sweden: Stordalen | collected...
GAAGAAAGCTGTGGCATCGTAACCAAAGTACCCAACGGTTCCCTACGAGGGCTGGGCCATGTGGTCCGACAAGGAAGGCCCTTTCACGCACTGACTTGGTTCTTGCGCGTAAAGGCCTGTCGATAGTGATCTTGGCAGAAGTGTGGCTCCCCTTTGCGCAGATTCAGCAGGACTGTTCCGCCCAGCAAGATCGAACAATCCGACTGCCAGTACGGCAAACGACAAACACCAAAGGAAGTACCCAATCCCGATGTCTGATATCCAGCCATCGGGCCTGAGGCGAATGGAGGCGAATATACCAATGCGCATTGAAGAGGAAGGCCGCAGCGGCGCCCGATGCGGACAGACGTCGAAGCGAACGAGTTCCGCGCAATACCGCCCACGGCGAGCCGACAATGAAGAGCAGCGTCGTTAACACGCTCAGGGTGGCAAGCACCGCTTCGTACCCTGTACCGAGAAATTGACTCGGCCAGACTGTGCTGGCGGCCATGACGAAGGCTTCCACGCCCGCGCTCGGCGGGCCAAACTTCCCACCGCCAACGCCTGTAACAACAGGAAGAAACCACGCTTCATTGTGCCGCCTTTCTCGACGCCACGATTCTCTTATATGAGAAGCATAAGCACAAAACGGAACATGTGGTAGTTGTTGTAACATCGCCATATCACTCGTTGAGATCGGACCGCTGCCCGGAGCCATCACGATAAGCCCTGGTGCTGCCGAACCCGCGAACGAGGACGCTCACGACCGACAGTCTGCAGTGCTGATCCATTTGAACGTCGAGGCGTAATTCGGTACAGCGGAAAACAGAACGACTTATGCACATCCTGCCTGCGACATCTTGCCTTGCGGTCCACAGCAAATCAGCGGATCAGGGCCATGGCGGAGGCGGTAACCAAAAGGAGCCGCGAAAAGCGCGCGAAGTCCATCGTTTTCAAGATTCTTACTTCTAACTAATTTAGTATCAATACTTTGCGGATACTTTTTTGCGAAAACCGCGCCAGTCAAGCCTCTCCCGGGGGTGGAGGGAGGGGATGCCCCCTTCAGCCTCCTAATTTCCCAAAGCGGGATCTTTCTGGATCATCCTGTCCAAGGGCCGACTTCGCACCATTTTTCGCGATCCTTCCACGTGCCATCGTTGAGCCACCCTCATGAATTACGACGCCATTCTCGTTGTTTCCTTCGGCGGCCCTGAATCTCCGGAAGAGGTGATCCCATTCCTCGAAAACGTGCTGCGAGGAAGGAATGTTCGGCGCGAACGCATGCTGGCAGTCGCCGAGCACTATTACCACTTCGGCGGCAAGAGCCCGATCAACCAGCAAATTCGGGAACTGATCGCGGCTCTGAAGAAGGAACTGGCGCAGCACGGTCCGAAGTTGCCTGTGTATTGGGGAAACCGTAACTGGCATCCCATGCTGGCGGAAACCTTGCGGGAGATGAAACAAGACGGCGTTCACCGAGCGCTTGCCTTTGTGACGTCGGCCTACAGTTCGTATTCCGGATGCCGGCAGTATCGCGAAAACATCCGTTGCGCACAAATTGAAATTGGCCCGGCTGCGCCGGCGATCGACAAGCTGCGCGCATTCTTCAATCATCCAGGATTCATCGAGGCGACTGAAGATCGTCTGCGCGACGTCCTGCGGGAAGTTCCCGCGGCGGCGCGGCAGAATATCCAGATCGTCTACGTCGCACACAGCATTCCCACCGCGATGGCGAACACCTGCGACTATGTCTGCCAGCTGGAAGAAGTGAGGAAGCTGGTCTCTGCGAGACTGGGCGTGGTCAACGACGCTCTGGTGTATCAGAGCCGCAGTGGGGCGCCAGGGCAGCCGTGGCTGGAGCCGGATATTTTGGACTACCTGCGCGAAGTGGAGACGCGCAACCTGGCCAGCTCGGTAGTGATCGCTCCGATTGGCTTCATTTCCGATCACCTGGAAGTGCTCTATGACCTGGATATCGAGGCTCGGCAGCTATGCGATTCGCTGGAATTGCCCATGGTGCGCGCGCAGACAGTGGGCGTACATCCCAGGTTCATCGCAATGATTCGTGAGTTGGTGCTTGAACGCACGAGTCCAGGCATGGAGCGGCCCGTGCTAGGATCGCTTGGACCGCGGCAGGATATTTGCGAGAACGACTGCTGCCCTGCGCCGCAGCATTCGGTCCTGCCCCTGGCTGCGCCGGGAAAATCTGACATGGGGTAGCGCGCAATTCTTCCGACTCGCGAACTAATTGATCTCGAATTATCGTACTCTCGAATTATCCTGCTCGCGAAGTATCCGCGGGCGCGGGCGCGTTGGAAGGCTCGTAGTTCGTGGCTTTGGGTCGGCCTTCGACCAACCGCATCGTGTCCAGGATGGTCTGGATAACCGGTCCGTTTCCCACCGCTGTATTGAGCATGAGGTGATAGAGGGAGCGGGTGGGCCAGTCGGCGTTGAAATAGTGTTTTACGTAAGCAATGCGCTCGCGATCGACGGAATCGACCCGTTCGATGGCATCTTGTTCGCTGTAGCCATCAGCCAGGATGCGCCGGATTTTTTCGGTTCGCGGCGCGTAAAGAAAAACATGGAATGCGCAGGGATTTTCGCGCAGGAAATATGGCGCGCCGCGACCGACCACGACAGAATCCCCGTCCTTCCCGATTTTGTTCATCGTCTCCTGCATCATCGCCATCATGCGGTCGGTATCGAACATCTGATTGCCCAGCGAGGCGCTGCGTTCGTAACTGCCGCGCCAGAAGGTCTTGGCGAGGCGATGAAAACGGCTATCCATACGTTCGTCGCAGCGCTTTACCGCAGAGGGTTCAACATTGGCGAGGCGGGCAATTTCTTCGGTGAGAAGACGGTCCCAGAGCTTCCAGCCCAGATGGTCGGCCAGTTCCGCAGCGATTGCGGGAGCGCCGCAGCCGTACTCGCGCTCGATGGTAATGACGCGAAACATGGCTATCTTTGGTTCCTAGTGTACTGCCATTCCGCCGCCCGGTTTGGATTTTTTCATCAGGAAGACCATGGGGATCATGGCCAAAATCGACACTCCGAGAAACCAGAAGCAATCGATATAGGCAAGCATGGTCGCTTGCCGTTCGGCCATGCCCTGGACCACCGCGTAGGCCCGTTGATTTGCGCCGGCGGCGCTGGCCCCGTGCGCCATCATGGCGCGCGCCGTGCCACGAATCATATTTTGCAGGACCGGGCTGCTGGCACTGAGATGATGGGCAAAATCGTTCAGATGCTGCTGGGTTCGCCGGTCGAGCATCGTGGTCACGATGGAGATGCCCACACTGCCGCCCATGTTACGGGCCAAGTTCATCAACCCGGAAGCGGCGTTGTTCTTTTCTCGCGGAAGAAATGCATACGCCGCGGTATTGATGGGAACGAATAGGAATGCCATTCCCGCCGCCTGAATTACACGGGCGGTGGCTACCGTACGGAAATCAATCTGAAGATTGAAGGTGGCCAGGTGGAAAAGAGAGAACGACAGGATGATCAAGCCGAGCAAGAGAAGCCATCGCGGCGTGTAGCGTGACAGCAGAAATCCGACTAAGGGCAAAAGAATTATGATCGTGAAGCCACCGGGCATAAGCGCCAGACCCGCCTTCTGCGCCGTATAGCCGAGCAACGTTTGTGAAAACAGGGGGATCAACAAGGTGCTGCCGAGCAAGGCAAAGCCCAGCATAAACATCAGCAAATTGGAAACGCCAAACGTGCGGTCGCGAAAAAGATGCAGATCAATGATGGGATCTTTCTGCTTCCACTCCCAAACTGTCACAAAGATCAACGCGGAAGCTGCAATCAGCGAAAGGGTGAGAATAAAGTTCGAATCAAACCAGTCGTCTCTTTGTCCCTTGTCGAGAACGATTTGCAAAGCCCCCAGCCCCAACGTCACAAACCCCAGTCCAACGTAATCGATATGAGTCTCGCTCAGCTTGCGGCGCTTGAAGTACGGAGGATCCTGAATCAGGCGCGAAGTCAGCAGGATCGAAAGAATACCGACCGGAATGTTAATGAAGAAAATCCAGCGCCAAGTGAAGTTGTCCGTGATCCATCCACCCAGGGTTGGACCGATCGCGGGAGCAGTCACGACAGCCATTCCATAAACCGCGAACGCCATGCCGCGCTTGGCGGGCGGAAAAGTATCGGCCAGGATGGCCTGCTCGCTGGGCTGCAATCCACCGCCGCCGACGCCCTGCAGAACGCGGCAAATAATCAGCGTTGTCAGATTGGGAGCGAGTCCGCACAGAAACGAACTTACGGTGAACAGCGCGACGCAACCCATGTAGAAGTTCTTCCGCCCCATGATGGACGATAGCCAGCCGCTCAGAGGAAGCACGATCGCGTTCGAAACTAGATAAGAAGTCAGGACCCAGGTGCTTTCGTCCTGGCCGGCGGAGAGACCTCCGGCAATGTGCGGCAGAGCGACGTTCGCGATGGAAGTATCGAGCACCTCCATGAACGTCGCCAGCGTAACCGCCAGCGCGATCACCCATGGATTGATCGCAGGGCGCCACGTATCGTCCTGGTCGGCCCCATGACCCTGGGTTGCGGTCGCCGCGCTCATTAGCGAATCCAGGCCTTGGGCGTCACCGACATGCCGGGACGCAACTGGTGATCGTCGTTCGCACCGGGATCCAATACGATCTTGACCGGGATGCGCTGTACGACTTTCACGTAATTTCCAGTAGCGTTTTCTGGAGGCAGCAGGCTGAAGCGAGCGCCACTGGCTCCGGCAACGCTGTCTACTTTGCCGTTGTACGTTCTGCCGTTGGCGTCGACCTCCATGGTGACCCGCTGGCCGACCTTCATTTGCCGAAGCTGGGTTTCCTTGAAGTTCGCGGTGATCCAAATATCGTCGAGATTGATGATCTTCATGAGCTCCTGGCCGGGAGCGACGTTCTGCCCGACTTCCACGGTGCGATCGCTGACGATGCCATTCACCGGCGCAACGATTTTTGTGTATTGCAGGTTCAATGCGGCCTGGTCGAGATCCGCTTTCTTCTGCTGAGCTTCCGCCAGCGCGGAGGTAGCCCTGGCGCGAATAATTTCCATCTGCCGAGGCGCAGTGTTGGCGTAGCGTGAGTTGGCCTGTGCCTGTACGAGTTTGCCCTGAGCCTGCGTAACCTGCTGCTGCGCCGCGTCGGCGCTGGCCCGCGCCGCTTCAACCGCCGCGGCACTGGCCTGGGCGGCGGCGGTCGCCTGGTCGTACTGCTGTTGCGAAATTTCCTGCTTCTCTACCAGCTGCTTGTAGCGCGCCAGATCGTTCTGCGCCTTCACGTTGTTGGCTTCAGCTTCTTGCAGCTGGGCCTTGGTCGCTGCAAACTGTTGTTGAGCGGCCTGAATGCCCGCACGGGCGCTGTTTACATCCGCATCAGTCGCCGAAATCTGGCTGCTGGTATTAACTCCGGTGATCGGAACGTTTACGCCGGCGGCGACGGCAGCTGCCTGAGCATTGTCAAAGTCGGCTTTGGCGCGCTCATAGGCGACTTGATAGTCAGCCGGATCGATCTCTACCAGCACCGTCCCCGCCGGGACATGTTGATTGTCGTCGACGTTGAGTTTGATGACATGGCCGGAAATGCGCGCGCTGATGGGATTGATGTGGCCGTCGACTTCGGCATCGTCGGTCGATTCATAACTGGTGAAGTAGCGGTAGGCGAAAAAACCGGCGATCACAAGAACGATGATTGCAATGACCAATCCGATCCGGAAGCCGGAACTCTGCGTGCGGGATCGCCTGCGAAAATCCTCTTCCGTGGCCGGTAGCGCCTGGGTGCTATTCTCCGGCTGTTCGGCTTCGGCCTTTTCCCTTTTGGCGGGCGGACTTTGTGTGGTTTGCTCCATACGCTTATTGAGTGCCTTTCAAATATTGTTTGACGCCATGCTCGGCGTCGCCGATAGCGTACGCCAGTTCAACCTTCGCGAGATTGTGGGAGTAAAGACTTTGAATGTAGGTTTCGTGTGCGCCGGCAACCGTCTGTTGCGCCTGGACCACTTCCAGGTTGTCTGCCACCCCTGCGGTAAAGCGATCTTGCGATTGCGTGAGTTCCTGCTCCGCCAGATCGACGGAACTACGCGCGACTGCAACCTGATCGGCGGCAGCGTTCAAATCGAGCAAGGCGGTGCGAACTTCGTAATCGATGCGGCCTCGCAGATCTCCCAGTTGAGAACGCGCTTGCTTCAATTGCGCGTCAGCCTGGAGAACCTCACTGTGAGTTCGATTGCCGGCGAAGATCGGGATGTTGATACCCCCATCCACCTGCCAGGTTCCATTCGAGTGGGCGGGCGTCACGCCGACGTCGCCGAAATTCGCATCGATGTCCAGGCTGGGATAATGTCCTGCCGAGGCCGCTTTGCGCGAGAGCTCCGCTGCCCGCACTTGGGCCAGCGCCGCCTGATAGTCAGCCCGCCCGGCGTAGGCTCGTTGCAAATAGGTGTCGAGCGGCAGAGGCGCCAATGCCTGGTAGGGCGCTTTCTCGGTGAGCACAAATTCCTGCCCCGGGGGCAGTCCGATCATCCGCGCCACATTCAATCTCATCTTGGCGAGATCGTTGCGGGCCACGATGAGTTGCTGCTGGCGGGTTTGAAGTTCCACTTGCGAGCGCAGGGCATCGATGGCCGGACTGAGCCCGGCCTTCAGCTGGTCAGCCGCCTTGTCGTAGAGTGCCTGAGCGCTCTGAACCTGGGCTTCGGTGGTTTCCACGCGCGCCCCGGCAGCAATGGCCTGCAGGTAAGAGTTGCCCACCGCGAGCACAACCATCTCCCGCGCATCTTTGTAACTGAATTGCGAGGCCTTCAGGCTTTCCGCAGCAGACCGTTCCCGCTCGAGATTCCGGAAATTGAAGATGGACTGGCTCAGCGAAGCGCGTGCATCGAAATAGTTAAACGCAGGTACTACCGGCGGAAAAGGCTTGGCGCCAGCACCCGGAGAAGTGAATAGAGGCAATAGCTTGTTGAATCCGAGAGCCGCGAGACTCTCTGTTTGAGCATTCTCTATCACATGCGCGCTGACGTTCGGAAGCAGCTCGCTCAGTTCTTTCCATTTTTCCCCGCGCGCCGCCTCAGTCTGGTCCGAGGCCAGCAACGCGCCCAGATTATTTCGCAGCCCTCGATCAATCGCGTCGCTGAAGTCAATTTGCAGAACCTCCGCAGTAGCCCGGCCTTCCGGGGCGCTACCCAGAAACGGATTTTGTGGGCCAGGGAGGGAAACGTTCGGAGCCGAAGAAACGTCACCCGTAGTCTGAGCCAGCAGACCAGAGGTAGCAAGCAGGACAAAAAAAACGAAAAGTGCCGTTCGGGAAAGTATCACGATCCATGAGCAATGCATTCTTGATTGTGGGAACGTTCGGTAGTTACGGAAAAAACCGGTACGCCCTTACCTCGTCTCTAGCATAACTCGTCCGATTCGATTCGTTTGCGTGGGTTTGAGATGCAAACGATTCTGCGGGTTGCACAGGTTCGCCAGAGCGAACAATAGACGGAGTCTGGATCAGGCAGGGTCGGATCGCAGCTTCGGATCGCCCAGATCCTATTGGGAGGCACTTTCGACACGCTAGAAACCTCGATGGTGTGACTTAGGTCATCTTGAAGGAAGGTGACCCTCAGTTCAAGCTAGTTGAGAACCCAAACTACAAAACGAAAGAGCGTATTTGATGGCTGCAGCAACAGGAACAGACTGGACCCGAATACTGTCCGATCCGGATCTTGTCCGGCACGTCGGAACGTTGTTGCAGGCCTATCGCGAAGCCCCGGCGGGAAAGCGGGAAGAGGCGCTGCTCTTGGCGATGCGTCAGATCAAGGCTGGCTCCTCGGCGACTGAGAAATCTGCTGCAAAATCAGCTCTTGCGCCACAGCCGGTTCCGACTCCTATCTCAGATCCGCCTCCTTTTGCCCCCGATTTGTTCAGCCCGAACTGGGGCAGCGACCGCCGTCGCAATCCGCGAATCAAGTGCTTCGTCGCCGTCGAACTTCGTGTCGACGAAACGCCGAATTCGATCTGGGGCAATCTTTCCAATACGAGCGTAGGCGGATGCCTGGTGGAAACGGCAACCCCTGTCAAATCCGGTTCGAAAGTGGAAATCGGCTTGTGGGTGCCCAATGGGAAAATCTGGGTGAAAGGGTTCGCTCTGAGCGGTGTGGTTACCCGCAGCGGACCCGCGAACGGAGTTCGCGTTCGCTTCGGTGGGATGGCACCGGCCGAGCGTGAAAGTTTGCGCCAGTTTGTCAAGTTCGTGCAGGAAACGACCCGGGCGTTCCAAAATGAGAGCACTTATCTCAAACTGCTGAAATAGAGTAATTCCCCGTTCTCTTCCGGTTTTTCACCGTAGCTCAATCCACGTCTTTCTGGAACTTGATACACTTTCTGCTTGTTGAACCCTTTGCGTAATCGGAAACTCTAAGTAGTTGTGGTCGATTTTTGGGGAATGATCTTGCCGGTGGAAATCTCCCCGTGGAGGAGCGGAATCGCATGGTAGCCAGCGAACAGGTTTTGGTGACGGGGCAGAAACTGGACACGCTTTGCATCAACACGATTCGAACGCTGGCCATTGACGCGGTCCAACAGGCAAACTCGGGACATCCCGGCGCGCCCATGGGATTAGCTCCTGTGACCTATTGTCTGTGGCAGGAATTCCTCCGCTACGATCCCGCGGATCCCACTTGGCTGAATCGCGACCGCTTCGTCCTTTCCAACGGCCACGCCTCGATGTTGCTATACGCCATGCTTAACCTTGCCGAAGTGCGGCGGGTCGACAAGCAAGGCAAGGTTTTGAAGGAACTTGCGGTTCCGATGGAAGACATCAAGCGCTTCCGGCAGTTGGGAAGCCTGACGCCGGGGCATCCCGAATCGCATGTCACTTCCGGAGTTGAGACCACGACCGGCCCCCTGGGCCAGGGCGTGGGCAACAGCATCGGAATAGCCATCGCCAGCAAGTGGCTGGCGGCCAACTTCAATCGCCCTGAATTCGAAATCTTCGACTTCAATGTTTACGCGATGTGTTCCGACGGGGATTTGATGGAAGGGATTGGAGGAGAAGCCGCTTCCCTTGCCGGACATTTAAAACTCTCGAATCTCTGTTGGATGTACGACCACAATCACGTCACCCTCGATGGTCCGGCGAATTGGTCGTTCAGCGAGGACGTTGCGACTCGCTTTGTGGGATATGGATGGAACGTAACGCGCGTGGCCGATGCCAATGATCTGACGATGCTGGCGCGCGCGTTTGACACTTTCCACAAGACCACAGACCGGCCGACCCTGATCATCGTGGATAGCCACATCGGCTACGGTTCGCCGCATAAACAGGACACCAACGCGGCTCACGGCGAGCCTCTGGGCGAAGAAGAGGTGCGACTGGTCAAGCAATTTTACGGTTGGCCGGAAGATGCAAAGTTCCTGGTGCCGGACGGCGTGCGGGAACATTTTCACGAAGGGATCGGGAAACGCGGGCGCGATCTGCATGCGCAGTGGTCGGACCTTTTCGCGGCATACTCGAAGAAATATCCGGATCGTGCCGAGCGTCTCGGCCAGATGCAGCACCACGAACTGCCTGCAGGCTGGGACAAAAACCTCCCGACGTTTCCCGCCGATGCCAAGGGTATTGCGACCCGCGAGAGTTCGGGTAAAGTGCTCAATGCGCTGGCGCAGAACATTCCGTGGCTGATTGGCGGATCGGCCGATCTGGCAACTTCGAACAAAACCACGCTCAAGTTCGAAGGCGCGGGAGATTTTCAGGCCGCCACTCCCGCGGGACGCAACCTGCACTTCGGAGTTCGCGAGCACGTGATGGGTGCCAGCGTGAACGGGCTGACGGTTTCGGGAATTCGGGCGTTCGGTGCGACTTTCTTTAACTTCAGCGATTACATGCGGGCCAGCATTCGGCTGGCTGCGTTGATGCAGTGTCCATCGATCTTCATTTTTACGCACGACTCGATTGGCGTCGGCGAAGATGGACCGACGCATCAACCCATCGAGCAACTGGCGTCGTTGCGGGCTATGCCGAATTTGATTGTGCTTCGCCCGGGCGATGCGAATGAAGTCACCGAGGCGTGGAAGATTATTGCGCAACTGCAGAGTTCGCCGGTCGCACTCGTATTGACCCGACAGAATCTGCCGACCCTGGATCGCTCCAAGTACGCTTCGGCGGCCGGTGTGACAAAAGGAGCCTACGTGCTGGCCGACGCGGGGGGTGGGAAACCCGACGTGATTCTGTTGGGCACGGGCAGCGAAGTCTCGCTTTGCGTCGATGCCTACGAGAAGTTAAAAGCGGAAGGCATCAAGGCGCGAGTGGTCAGCATGCCCTCGTGGGAGATCTTTGAACAGCAGGATGCGGCATACAAGGAGAGCGTTCTGCCCTCCGACGTAACGGCGCGGATTTCGGTGGAAATGGCCGCGACCTTTGGATGGGCGCGCTACACCGGGCTCAAGGGACGGAACATCGGAATGCATCGGTTCGGGGCTTCGGCGCCGTTGAAAGACCTTTTGAAATATTTCGGATTCACGGTCGATGCTGTGGTGAAGGAAAGCCGCTCGGCGATGTCGGAGAGTTAACCCTCATAGACGTAACGTTACGTCCCGCTTGCCAGCAAGAAGAGACGCAGTAAGCTACGTCTCTACGAATTGGAAACCGTAGGAGACTATTATGCAGCCAACTGGAGTTCTAGAAAATTCGAAAGCTACCAAGAATCCGCTGAAACAATTGCTGAATTACGGTCAGTCGATGTGGCTCGATTACATTCGGCGCGATCTATTTACCACGGGCAAGCTGACGCAACTGATTACGGAAGACGGCTTGCGGGGAATGACTTCAAATCCCTCAATCTTCGAGAAGGCGATTGGCGACAGCTCGCTATATGACGATCTGTTGCATTCGCTTGCTGCTCGGAAGGATCTCAATACGATCGGAATTTACGAGCAGATCGCCATTCGCGACATTCAGGATGCCGCCGACACGCTGCGGCCGGTGTATGAGGAATCCAAGTTCCGCGACGGATATGTCAGCCTGGAGGTTTCCCCCTATCTGGCGCGCAAGACGCAAGAGACGATTGACGAAGCGCGGCGGCTGTGGAAGGCAGTAAAGCGCGAGAACGTCATGATCAAGGTTCCAGGCACGGCAGAAGGACTTCCGGCTATCCGTCAGTTGATCGGCGAAGGTATCAATATCAACGTTACTCTGTTATTCGCGCAGGAAGTTTACGAACAGGTTGCCGACGCGTATATCGCCGGGCTCGAAGATCTGGCGGAACGCGGCGGAAACCTGAAAAAGATGGCAAGCGTAGCCAGCTTTTTTATCAGCCGCATCGATACCCTGGTCGATTCCAAACTGGAGGAGAAGACCAAAGCCACGACCGACGCGAAACAGCAAGCATTCTTGAAAGACCTACTAGGAAAAATCGCAATTGCCAACGGCAAGCTCACCTATCAGCGCTACCAGAAGATCTTCAGCGGACCGCGTTGGCAGGCTTTGGCGGCCAAGGGAGCGCAGACCCAGCGCGTGCTGTGGGCCAGCACGAGCACCAAGAATCCAGCCTACCGCGATGTGATTTACGTCGAAGAACTAATCGGGGCCGACACGGTTAATACGATGCCGCCCGCGACCGTGGACGCCTTCCGCGACCACGGAAAGCTCCGAAACAGTCTCACCGAAGATGTGCCGGCAGCAGCCAAGGTGATGGACGATCTGGAGCGGGCAGGCATTTCGATCAAGGAAGTGACCGACAAGTTGACCCAGGACGGCGTCAAATTGTTCGCCGACGCTTTTGACAAACTGCTGGCGGCGGTCGAGAAAAACACGCAGTCAAAAGGATAGATCGTGAGCTTGCCTGCGGAAAAACCGGTCGTCGAAGATGGCGGCATCAAATTGTTCGACGACGAAGTAAATGCCGCAGAACTGAGCAAGGCCGCCAATGGCAACAAGTCGCTCGCTGCCTATCTCATGGCACACCTGGCTCGCGTTAATGCCGGCGACTACTTCGCGCTGCTTGGTTACATCCAGATGAATGCCGAGAACGAAGCGAGCTTGCAGTCCTTGCGTTATTTGGTGCGCGACAAGAGGCGCGTGGCGACCTGTTTTGGGCTTCGGTCCGCGCTTCCTGCATTCGACTGGACAGGCCTACAAGGGCGGATCAAACTCGGGAGTGTTCCTGCAAATCACTTGCGACGATTCCGTCGAGCTACCGGTTCCAGGCCAGAAATACAGTTTCGGAATAGTGAAGGCGGCACAGGCGCGCGGAGATTTCCAGGTGTTGGCTGACCGCGGGCGACGAGCGCTGCGGGTTCATCTGGGCAGCAATCTGAAAGCGGGACTGGGAACTTTGCAGGCGGCCGTTCAGAAGGCGCTCTAATAGTTTTGGGTCTACCGAAGCTAAGGCGGGACGTCCTCGCGACGCGGGCGCTCTATAGGAGTAACACATATGCAATTAGGATTGGTTGGGTTGGGGCGCATGGGCGCGAATATGACGCGTCGACTTATGCGGGGCGGGCATGAGCTCGTCGTTTCTGATTTGAGCGCCGACTCGGTAAAACAGCTGGCGGGCGAAGGCGCAACTGGATCGACGTCACTCGAGGATCTGATTGCCAAGCTGACGCCTCCGCGCGCAATCTGGGCCATGGTTCCCGCTGGTGCGGCAACCGAAGCGACTGTGCAGAAACTCGCATCACACCTGCAGGCGGGCGACGCCATCATCGACGGCGGCAACTCCTATTTCAAAGACGATGTACGCCGGGCGAACGAACTGAAGAGCAAGAGCATTCACTATATTGACGTGGGAACCAGCGGCGGCGTCTGGGGACTGGAGCGCGGTTACTGCATGATGATTGGCGGCCCCAAAGAAGCAGTGCAGCGGCTCGATCCTATTTTCAAGACGCTGGCTCCGGGCAAGGGCGATATCCCGCGAACTCCGGGAAGAGAAAAACTCGGCGGCACCGCCGAAGCTGGTTACATTCACTGCGGTCCCTCGGGATCCGGGCACTTCGTCAAGATGGTGCACAACGGCATTGAGTACGGCATCATGCAGGCCTATGCCGAGGGCTTCGACATTTTCCAGAACGCGACCAGCAAAGATTTGCCGGAGGACATGCGCTATGACCTGAACCTGCCGGACATTGCCGAAGTGTGGCGTCGCGGCAGCGTGATCAGTTCCTGGCTACTTGACTTAACGGCCATGGCGCTCACCGAGAACCCCACGCTCTCCGAATACGAAGGATACGTGCAAGATTCGGGCGAGGGGCGCTGGACGATTCAGGCGGCGATTGAGGAAGCTGTGCCGGCGGAGGTGCTGACCGCGGCATTATTCGTGCGCTTCCGCTCGCGGCAGCAGCACACGTTCGCGGAGAAGATGCTTTCCGCCATGCGGCAGAAATTTGGCGGACACGTAGAACAGGGCGCAGCTAAAGAGAAAGAAGAGAAAACCGCTTAGCGCTGGGATCGCGCTAAGGGCAGAATTCGCTCAGCGCTTCGCAAAAGGACGCACATAAAACCTGCTCCAGGCTTTGCTTCACAACGCTTTTCATAGGAACCAGTCATGGCTGAATTAGCGGAACACCCGGCGGCGCCGCCGCCGCGCATCGGCAAGCAGGGAGATCCCTGCGTCATGGTGATCTTCGGTGCGGCCGGCGATCTGACGGGACGCATGCTGATTCCGGCGCTCTACAATCTCGCGAGAGCAAGTTTGCTTTCGCGCGAGTTTGCAGTGGTGGGCGTAGCCCGGGCCCAGATGTCGAACGACGATTTCCGAAAAAGAGTTTACGATGACATCAAGGCCTACTGTGGGGATTGCGTAGACGACGATCTCTGGGAGTGGTTCGCCCGCCGTTTCTACTACTTCACCGGGGATTTCAATGACGAAAAACTCTACCCTCAGCTTAAAGACTTTCTCACCAAGGTGGATCAGGAGCACTCGACCCACCAGAATTTCTTTTATTACATGGCTACCGCGCCAAGGTATTTTGGACCGACCGTAGAAAAACTCGCGGCCTCCGGATTGATGGAGCAAAGCAACAACCACTGGCGGCGGGTGGTCGTCGAAAAACCCTTCGGGCACGATCTCGAGTCGGCTAAAACGCTGAACCAGCAGCTGCTCAAAGTCGCCGACGAAAAGCAGATCTATCGCATCGATCACTATCTGGGAAAAGAGACGGTGCAGAACATCATGGCGTTCCGCTTCGCCAACGGAATTTTCGAGCCGGTTTGGAATCGTCGTTATATCGACCACGTACAGATCTCGGTGGCTGAGACCGTCGGAGTGGAAGGACGCGGAAGTTATTTCGATCAAGCGGGTTCTCTGCGCGACATGGTGCCCAATCACATCATGCAACTGATCAGCCTCACCGCCATGGAGCCGCCAATTTCGTTCGACGCCAACGCGGTGCGCGATGAGCAGGCCAAGATTCTGCACGCCATCCAGCCGATGAGCGACGAAGAGGTTCTCAGTCGCAGCGTGCGCGGTCAGTATGGCGACGGAACCGAAGATGGAAAGCGAGTTGCTGCCTATCGAACGGAACCCGATGTTCCTCCCGACTCGCGCACGGAAACGTTCGTCGCCATGAAGCTTCTTATTGATAACTGGCGCTGGGCCGATGTCCCGTTCTACCTGCGCACAGGAAAACGAATGCCGGTGCGTAATACGCATATCGTGATACAGTTTCGGCGGGCGCCATTCGTGCTGTTCCGCGACACCCCCGTCGAACACCTCATGCCAAATCAACTGGTGCTGCATATTCAACCCGAAGAGGGTATCTCGCTGCAATTTGCGGCCAAAGTCCCTGGGCCGGTCATGCGCCTGGGCACGGTCGACATGAATTTCGAATATCAGGAATACTTTGGCAAGCAGCCCAGCACCGGCTACGAGCGCTTGCTGCACGACTGCATGATCGGCGATCAGACGCTGTTTCAGCGCGCCGACATGGTCGAAGCGGGCTGGTCGGTGGTGAATCCTGTGCTTGACCTCTGGAAGGCGCTCCCGCCCCGGAATTTTCCCAACTACGCCTCAGGCACCTGGGGACCAAAAGAAGCGGACGATCTTCTGGAACGCGACGGTCGCCGCTGGAGGAACTTCGAGAAATGATTCTGGCCGGCGATATTGGTGGAACCAATGCTAGGCTGGCCTATTTTCAACCCCAAAACGGTCACTTGCGCCTGATATCCGAGCGCGTCTTCCCAAGTCGCGAGCATAGCGAGCTCGGCGAAATTGTGAACCAGTTCTTGCAAGATTCCGGCACGCGTCCGGACGCGGCGTGTTTTGGGATCGCGGGCCCTGTGCGCAATGGACGCGTCGAGACCTCGAACTTACCTTGGGTCATCGAGCAATCGCGACTGGCGAAACAGATCCACGTTCCGGCTACCCTGCTGATCAACGATCTCGAAGCCAGTGCTTGGGGCATCGGCATACTGGCTGCCAGCGACATGGTTCCCTTGAACCACATCAGCGGGCCTGCCGTCGGCAACCAAGCCGTCATCGCGCCGGGAACTGGATTAGGAGAGGCCGGGCTGTTCTGGGATGGAAGCCGGCACCACGTTTTCGCTTGCGAAGGCGGACACACTGACTTTGGTCCTCAGGGAGATTTACAGATCGAGCTAGTGCGCTTTTTGAAAGCACGCTTCGGCCACGTCAGCTACGAGCGCATCCTTTCCGGGCCCGGCCTGGTGAATGTTTACGAATTTCTGCGCGACAGCGGCTGTGGAAAGGAGTCTCCGGAATTGGCCGCGGCGCTCAAGAAGGGCGATGCTGCCGCGGCGATTTCGCGAGCGGCCCTGGACGGCACTCAGAGTCTGGCGCAACAGGCACTGGATCTATGGATCGCAGTCTACGGCGCGGAGGCCGCTAACCTTGCCCTCAAGCTGATGGCCACCGGAGGGCTGTTCCTGGCGGGAGGCATCTCTCCCAAGATTCTTGCCAAACTGACGGGGCCGATATTCATGCAGTCCTTCGTCGCGAAGGGCCGCTTGCGGTCGCTGGTGGAATCGATTCCGGTGCAGGTCATCACGAACGATAAAGCTGGACTGCTGGGAGCGGCACGCTGCGCCGCCCTCCGCGGCAGTCAGTTAGACCGGGGGCTAGACCCAGCACCAAGCCCCATACCCGGCAAAGACGTGAGCGAAATCGCGTGAATTCTTCTGCGGAAATTCGAACCTTGACCACCCCGCAGGAGTTATTCGCAGCGGCGGCGGAAGAAGTGGTGCGCACGGCCAATGAAGCGGTGGCACAGCGGGCCCGCTTCACCATCGTACTATCGGGGGGATCGACCCCGAAGAGTCTCTACAATTTGTTGGCCACAAATGCCCGCACTGCTTTGCCCTGGGATCGCATGTTTTTCTTCTGGGGCGACGAACGCCACGTTCCCCCCACCGATCCCGACAGCAATTACCGCATGGCGGATGAGACCTTGCTGTCTAAGATTCCGGTACCTGCGGGGAATGTGTTCCGGATCAAAGCCGAGAACCCCGACGCCGCAGCCGTCGCCGAGGCCTACGAGCAGACTATCCTGAAATTTTTCCAATTGAAATCAGGCGAGGTTCCGAATTTCGATCTCATTCTTCTCGGCATGGGCCCGGATGGCCACACCGCTTCGCTCTTCCCCGGGACGACCGCGCTACAGGAAAAATCACACCTCGTGGTCGCGAACTGGGTCGAGAAGATGAAGACCCACCGCATCACACTGACCCTGCCGGTTCTAAATGCAGCGCGCTGCGTGACCTTTCTAGTCAGCGGGACCGGCAAAGCGTCGGTACTCCGGGCGGTGCTGGAGGAAGATGTTCCGGCGGAGCAGTATCCCTCAAAATTGGTCCGGCCGGCCGCGGGAAAACTTATCTGGCTCATGGACCGCGCCGCAGCCAGCCAACTTAAAGGCGGCAACTGAGCCTGTGGGAGAAATAAAAAAAAGCAGTTCATAGATTCGGTTCAGAGCAGTTGGCGCAAACGTTGCTTTCATAGACTAATTCTTGTCATGGATCGATTCCGAGCTGCCCATGACTCGACCGCAATCGGCGGATTGGCAAGAGCCTGCCGCCTGCAAGCTGCGACATAGACCTGATTCCCGACGCGCACGAACCGGCATCATACCTTTCTAAGGAACCCTACCCCCCCGAAAGGAAAAATGCACTGATCAGGTAGGACTGCATCGCTGGTTTCTTCGCCGGAACGTTTCTCGCGAATGTCGTCCCTCATTTCGTGCATGGCCTTTCTGGTGATCGTTTCCCGGCATCATTCGCCCACCCTCCTGGAAAAGGATTGTCATCGCCTACGGTGTACGTTGCCTGGGGACGGTTGAGTCTGGCCATCGGTTATATCCTGTTTGGTGTTGGAAAGATTCGAGCGGAGACAACTCAGAGATTGTTGTTTTCTTCGCAGGCATGGTTGTAATAAGCACAATGTTGAGCGTGCAATTTACCAAGAAGCAAACGAAGTAAGCAGACAATGTCATCGCCTGACGAAAACCGGGGCGATGTGCCAGACCCATCAATCGGAAGGAAAGGACATGCCTCTTACAAAACTCGATACCACCGCTGCCTTAATCGTGATTGACCTGCAAAAAGGCATTGTCGGTTTGCCGACCGTGCACCCTGCCGGCGAGGTGATCGGCCGCGCCGCCCAGCTCGCGCGCGCCTTCCGCGAGCGCGGTCTGCCAGTTGTTCTTGTCAACGTGACGGGTGCAGCTCCGGGCCGCACCGATGCCGGACCTCGCAGGTTTTCATTTCCGGCCGGTTGGACCGAGCTTGTTCCTGAATTGGAGCTTCACCCTGACGATTATCTCGTCACCAAGCAGCGAGTGGGTGCGTTCATCGGCACCTCGTTGGATGAAACCTTGCGTCGGCGCGGCGTAACCCAAGTCTTGCTGGCGGGCATTGCAACGAGCGCCGGCGTGGAAGCAACGGCGCGCAGCGCCTACGATCACGGCTACAATGTCGTCCTGATCGTGGATGCGATGACGGACCGCGATGCGGATGCGCACCGTCATAGCGTTGAGAAGATTTTTCCCCGCCTGGGTGAGACCGACACAACGGACAACGTGCTGAAGCTGTTGAAAGCGGCATCGGCCCCGTGACCGCCACAACCGACACAGTACGGAATCGACCGGGACGGCTGCTCCGTCTGCGACCTCGCTAGTACCGAGCAGGGGTGATACCAGGTGCTGCAACGCTAGAGAGCGTTCTATCCAATTACCAGTTCGGGCTCGCGATCCGAACTCTGCGCTGGCGCTGGCTGGATTACTTCTGGTGGCGGTTCTCCTGCTATGTCGGACAATAGCAGCCGTAAATTACCGGGATTCGTGGCATAGGCCAATCCGGTCTCCATTTCGATAATTCCGGCGCGAATCAACTGCTCAATTCCCCCATCGAAATGCTGCATGCCTTCGGTATCGCCATCCCGCATGGCGTCGAGTAGGGTTTTGCCTTCTTGTTCGCCTTTTTCCAGGTATTCGCGAGTGCGCACCGTTGCCTTCAGGATTTCCAATACCGCTACGCGGCGCTTGCCGTCTCTTGCCGGGAGCAGGCGCTGCGAAATGATGTAACGGAAGCTCTTGGCCAGCCGGTTACGTATGACATGTTGCTCAGCCATAGGGAATACTCCAACGACGCGCTCGACTGTCTTGGATGCGTCGATGGTATGAAGCGTGGAGAGAACAAGATGGCCAGTTTCGGCCGCTTCGAGCGCGATCTCGATGGTCTCTTTGTCGCGCATTTCGCCCACCAGGATCACTTTTGGCGCCTGGCGCAGAGCGGCCCTCAGAGCGAGTGAGAAGCTGGGAGTGTCACTGTGCAGCTCTCGCTGGTGAATGATCGATCGCTTATGCCGATGCATGAATTCCACCGGATCTTCGATGGTAATGATGTGATACGCCTTGGTTTCATTGATTCGGTCCAGAACCGCCGCCATCGTGGACGACTTGCCGGAGCCGGTCGGGCCGGTGATCAGCACAATACCGTTCTTCAAATTGGCAATGTCAGCCAGTTGCTCGGGCAACTTCAGTTCCGCGAAAGTCGGAATGCTCTTGGGGATGACCCGCATTACGATGGCGTGGCTTCCCCGCTGCACAAATACGTTGACTCGGAAGCGACACTCACCCGGCAAGCTGTAGGAAATGTCGCACGACCCCTGTTCTCGCAGCGCGGTTAACGCCTGCTGGTTGCCGCCAATAAGTTCCTCCGCGAGGCGCCGAGTGTCATCCGGGCCAAGCGGCGGTAATCCTGTTACCTTGACCGGTATTAACTCGCCGCTCACTTCGATATGCGGCAGGCTGCCGGGCGAAAAAATTAGGTCGCTTACGCGGGTTGAGGCACGTAGCATTGCCGAAAGCAAGGCTGCGGCCGGGATTGGTGGCTTGACGCCAACGGCATGGGGAACGGGAATCTTAGCTACGGTATCCAGGTGGATCTCCTTACCTTGGCTGCAGAATATCCTTCCGGTGGCAGCCTGCTCAAGTCACTAAGGTTGGGTGTCCACGGCAATTTGCAGGTCGACAAGACGCCGCGGTTATGAGTGTCTCCCACTCCCGGATCTCCGGCGGGAGAGCGCCAGATTACAGCCGCGCTGGCAGCGACGAGGTACGATAGAGAACCGCCAAAAGCGACGATCCCGAGTAGCCAATTTAAGGGCGTCAGGGTTCTTTTGATTACGAGGCTTGCTTATTCATAAATCATCAGGCAGAAAATCCCTGCAACCCTCCTGCCCCTGCAGACTGTCACAGGTCATCCACTCTCAAGGGCTAAATGCCAAGTCCCAACCGCTGGGTGCTGCCGTTCGCTGGTTCTGGGATGAGACGGGCGCGCCGCACTTGTTACACTGGAGGCTTGACCATGCCTTCCCGCTACGCGCAGTGGATGTACGACTGGGAACACCGGCTTACCTCGGTGGACGACAATCGCGTGGTGCGTCCGCTGGAATGGGGCGTGGAATGGACGCGGGACTGGCCCTGTCGTAACGGCTATCTTCCCGGCCACACGCCGGCTTCGGGGCAGGCTGATTCCGAGAAGTACATTCTGGATTTCAATCGTCGCATCGTTGCGGCGAGCGACGAATTTTATTCCTATACACGACCGAACGACTTTGGTCTGGAGACCCGTGAGGTTCAGGTCTTCTCCACGCGGGCAGTGCCCGATCCGAAGCTTGAGGCCAAGGTCCAAGGGACGTTCGCAGAATTTCTGCGATTCACTTCGCCGGTGGCGACTCCTTTCCCGGAAAACAATCTGGTGAACGCCCGCTGGTTTCCGGCAAAGGGCCGTCGCGCTATTGTTCTTTTGCCGCATTGGAATGCCGACGCGATCGCCTACAGCAGCCTTTGCCGGGTGCTGAACATGATGGGTATCGCGGTCTTGCGGCTGAGCATGCCCTATCACGACATTCGCATGCCCGCCGAGATCAGCCGCGCCGACTACGCCGTCTCCGCCAATATTGGCCGCACACTCGACGCCGTGCGCCAGGGAGTGACCGACATTCGAAGTTGCCTCGACTGGCTGGAGCAGCAGGGCTATAGCCAGCTCGGTATCGTGGGCACGAGCCTCGGATCCTGCTACGCCTTCATCGCGGCGGCACACGAACCACGCATTCGCGTGGCGGTGTTCAATCATGCCTCCACCTACGTGGCGGATGTGGTCTGGCATGGCCAGTCGACCCGGCATATACGTCAAGGAATCGAGCAGCAAATTGATCTCGATCACCTGCGGCAAGCCTGGCTGGCGGTGAGTCCCATGTCGTACTTCAAGCAATTTTCGCGCTGGCCGCGGAAGTCGCTTATCGTCTATGCGAAATACGATCTGACGTTTCTGCCGGAGCTTTCGCGTGACGTGGTACGGGAATTCGAACGCCGTGGACTGGATCACAAGGTCGTGGTGCTGCCCTGCGGCCATTACACCATGGGCGAAGCGCCCTACAATTACATAGATGGCTGGCACCTGGCTTCGTTTTTGCGGACAGCGTTTTGAAGAAAGCCCTTAGGGGTCAGCTCTCAGCATTCAGGTCATGGCGCGTGGCAGCCTGAGTGCTGAGTACTGAACGCTGCCAACCGCTTAGAATGTATCGAATGCAGTTCGCTGACGCTGCCCATCCCGAAAAGATCGTCGAATCGCGGCGCGCCGAATTTGTGATCAGCACCGACCGCACCCGCCTCGATCTGGACGCGATTCACCAATTCCTGACGAATTGCTACTGGGCGAAAGGGATTCCTCGGGAAGTCGTCGCGCGATCCATCGAGCAATCGCTGTGCTTTGGCGTTTATGATGGTAGTGGCGCGCAAGTAGGCTTTGCCCGCGTCATCAGCGATTTCGCTACCATCGCCTATGTCGGCGATGTGTTTGTGTTGGATACGCACCGCGGTCGCGGGCTGGGTAAGTGGCTTATGGAGTCGATTACGCATCATCCCGCGCTGCAGAATTTGCGGCGCTGGATTCTTACTACCCGCGACGCGCACGGGCTTTACGCGCAGGTTGGCTTTACGCCGGTACAATCGCCCGAACGCTTCATGGAACTGCATCAGCCGGATGTATATAACGTCAGGAAAACGACATGAAAAATTCCGTTCCCGCAAAGATGTATCGTTCACTCTACGAAAGCGATCCCCAGATTGCCGCCGCCATCGACAACGAAACCCGCCGCCAGCATGAGGGCCTGGAACTGATTGCTTCGGAAAATTTTGTCAGCGAGGCCGTGCTCGAAGCCGCAGGCTCTGTGTTCACCAACAAGTATGCCGAGGGATATCCGAGCAAGCGCTACTACGGTGGGTGCGAGTTCACCGACGTCGTCGAAAACCTGGCGCGCGACCGGGCGAAGCAACTGTTTGACGCCGAGCATGCCAATGTTCAGCCCCATGCGGGCTCGCAGGCGAACATGGAAGCTTATGCGGCTGTGTTGCAGCCCGGCGATACGATTCTGGGACTGAATCTGGCGCACGGCGGACACCTTACGCACGGCCATCACCTGAACTTTTCCGGCAGGACGTACAAGATCGTTCCCTACGGCGTGACCAAAGAGACGGAAACCATCGATTACGACGAGTTGGAAAAACTCGCTGAACAGGTCCGCCCGAAGCTGATCATCGGCGGCGGCAGCGCATATCCTCGCATTATCGACTTCGTCCGCATGCGGCAGATTGCCGATAAAGTAGGCGCGCTCTATTTGGTCGATATGGCGCACTTTGCCGGACTCGTAGCTGGCGGTGCGCATCCTTCGCCCGTCCCGCACGCGCACATCGTGACATCTACCACCCACAAGACTCTGCGTGGCCCGCGGGCGGGGATGATTCTTTCCAAGGCCGAGTTCGCTCAGGCCATCGACAAGGTTGTGTTTCCTGGGATGCAAGGCGGGCCGCTAGTCCACATCATGGCGGCCAAGGCGGTGTGCTTTCAGGAAGCGATGCAGCCCGAGTTTCGCGACTACGCGCGTCAGGTTGTCGCCAACGCCATAGTGCTGGCGCAATCGCTCGCGGACGAAGGCTTCCGTATTATTTCCGGCGGCACCGATACCCACCTTATGTTGGTCGACGTCTTTTCCAAGGGCATGCTGGGGAGCGAAGCCGAAAAGGCTCTGGGCGAAGCCGGAATCACGGTAAACAAGAACGCCATCCCATTCGATACCAATCCACCGATGAAGCCGAGCGGCATCCGCATCGGGACGCCTGCCTTGACCACGCGTGGCATGAAAGAACCGGAGATGAGTCAGATCGGCCGCTGGATCGCCGAAGTGCTTCTCCATCGCACCGATTCGGCGGTGCTCGGAAAGGTTCGCAAACAGGTGCTCGATCTGTGCGAAGCGTTCCCGCTCTATGCCGATCGCCGGGCAAACGCGCAGACCGAAGTTCGGGCGTAATTTCTCTGGGCACCTGAGCCTAGCCGCAGAACGCCGACTGTGATTAAATGCCAGCGGTGAAGATCGCCATCGACATCCGGAGGATGAGGGATTTTGGCGTCGGCACCTACATCCGCAATGTGGTGCGCACGCTGGGCCGGCTCGACCAGGAGAATGAGTACACTCTGATCGGATCTCCGGCCAAGGTGGAAGAAATCGGCGTCCTCCCGCCAAACTTTCAAACCGTCCCGCTGCTCGCGCCCGAGCGTTCCATCGGGGGATACCGCGAGTTCCGTACCGCTTTGAAGCGGCTGGATTGCGACCTGGTACATATTCCCAATCTTTTTTCCGTGCCGCGGGCGTTGTCTTGTCCGTATGTCATGACGGTCCACGACCTGCTCGAGCATATGGCGCGCGCTCGCGAGCAGAACGCCCTCTGGCGCTCGCTCTACTTTCAGACCACCAAACGAGTCCTTGCCGGGGCGGCGCGAATTTTTGCCGTGTCGAATTTTACGCGGAACGAAATCGAGAAGCTGTTCGATATTCCGGCCGACCGCATCGAGGTGGTCTACAACGCTATCGATGAACGCTTCCTGCGCGGCCACGCCAGTGCTGCTGACCGCGACTTGATTGCCCGCCGCTATCAGGTCACTTATCCCTTCCTCCTGTATGCGGGAAGAATCAGTCCGCACAAAAATGTCGTGCGCATGATCGAGGCTTTTTCCGCGCTGAAAACGGAGCTGGAGCGAGATCAGGCCTATCCCGATCTCAAACTGATCATCATCGGAGACGATCTTTCCGGCAATCCTGATTTGCGGCGGACCGTAGTGCGCAGCGGAGTGCAGAACGATGTGCGTTTTCTCGGCTTCATTCCCATCGAAGTGCTGCGAATTTTCTATGACGAGGCGAAGGTCTTCGTCTTCCCGTCGCTGTACGAGGGCTTTGGCCTGCCTCCGCTAGAAGCCATGGCGCATGGGACACCGGTTGTGACGTCCAACGTGACGTCTTTGCCCGAGGTGGTGGGGAATGCGGCAGTGCTGGTCAATCCCGAAAACGTATTCGAGATCATGCGCGCCTTGCACCGGGTTCTCATGGACCAGGCTCTGCGCGGCCGTATGAAGGAACGCGGCTACCAACAGGCGGCAAAGTTCTCCTGGGAAACGTCGGTGCGGCGAATTCTGGGGGCGTACGGCCAGATCGTTCACCGGGGACGGCCCAATCCAGTGCAACAGCCGGCCGCCGACTGAACCGGTGTCCAGGAGTTTATGTCGATAGCATACGAGCGCGCTTTATTTCTGCGTCTTGTTTCGGCGATTTACTTCACCAGTGGCTGGCCCGGAGACAGAATGGCGAGTTTGTGCAGCTTGGCGGTGATGCGTGTGCGATCGGCATCGGTTTTAGCTGCGGCCAGACGCTTGCGCAACTGGACAATTTTTTCTTTGCGGGTACGGCGCCGGCGAATCTCGGGCCGGCGGCTGGGTGCTGACATTGGGGGCTCCTGAAAATGAATTTAGAAACTTTGTTGGCCGCCGGACCGGTAAGGCGAATTCGCCGGACTGCATTGCAGCCACGTAAGTTATTGGAACGGAATGTGCTCGAACTGTCAATAATGTCAACTTTGGCAGTGTTGGCAGGTTTTGCGTCACACCGGCGTCACAATTTGGCGGTCGGAGATGATTAGAGTGGACCTGTGGGCAACTGCGCCTGGGATTTAATCAAGCGTGCTCCTCCAGGGCGCTCAACAACCGGACAACCGCTCGCGTGATCCGCTCTGCCGTAAAGGATTGTGGCAGCGGAACCGCCAGCATTGGCTGATTTGTCTGCGAGTGTCGCGAGAACAGGCTAGCTAAAGGCTGATGCAAAACCCCGACTCTTCAATTTTTCGGCTGAAAACCAATAATTTCTTGGACAAGGTTGCTCGATGGCGTTGGTTTGAGTTGCCGGCTTGACCGGCAACTTGCC
>Ga0182018_10001654_pt1 | contig 24683 bp, 24 predicted proteins | sample 812P2MmetaG_FD_120490 | JGI IMG/M metagenome (GOLD analysis project Ga0182018, IMG submission 120490) | Permafrost microbial communities from Stordalen Mire, Sweden - 812P2M metaG | ecosystem: Environmental > Terrestrial > Soil > Wetlands > Permafrost | place: Sweden: Stordalen | collected...
AGCATGCCTCGCTCGTGGAGCAGTTCGCGGAATTCGGCTATGCCACGGTGCAGCACAAGCTCCCCACGTGGCACCGCAGGCCCTATGTCCTGGATCACATCTTCTACAACCCTCTCCTGCGTTGCCGGCGCTTCTCGGTGGAAAATTCCCCGGCCTCCGATCACCTGCCCTTGTTCGCCGATTTCGACTTCGGCATCTGAAGCCCCGGCTTCGGCGGGATCAGGGCTTCTCGTTTCGGATGCGGTCTTTTTCGGATTCGCGTTCCTCCTCGAGACGGCTTTTTTCGGACGCGATCTGCTTGCGGATCTTCTCCACCTCGTCGGCGTCGCGGCCCCCGAGCGCCTGCTCGAGACGCTGCTTTAGAAAGATCTCCCGCTCGGCGATCCGGCCCTGGAAGACCCGGTCGACCTCGGCGAGCTTCGTGCGCTGCTGCGGCGTGAGGCTTCGCGAGGATCCGGGATCCGATTTGGACAGCCGTTCCATCGCCAGTTCGTACGCGCTTTTCATCGTGGGAGGTCACCATCGATCATCGGGCGGCCAATGACACGCCGAAAATGGCTTCTCATCGGGGCCTAATGTTCGAAGATTGGCTGTCGAAGATCAGAATTGACATCCTCCCGGTCCTGAAGGGCCGGGATTCCTGAATACAATGATAACAATCTCAGAGCAGAGCAGGTTGGTTCACGCTTCACGGGACGCCGCCTGGGGCGACCTGCGTCGCCTTCGGTCTTACACGTCCTCCACGCGCCGTCACGGAGTGTCCCTCCGCCGAAAGAACGATATCGGAAGGTTTGGTTGTTACCTAACGACACACGTGGCCATTCAGATTTCCTACCTAACCTCAAAACAAAATGAAGGAGCGGCGATTCGGCCCCGCCCTGAAGGGCCGGGTTTCCTCGCCGTCACAAGATGAGCCCCCAGGACCAGAACGAGCTTTTCAGCGAGCCTGAACCCGTCGCCCGGCAGGACGCGGCTGCGGACGCCAGCCGGCCGCTCGCGGTCCGAATGCGGCCGCGCCGCCTTTCCGAGGTCGTGGGCCAGGATCCCATTCTCGGTCCGGGCAGCCTGCTTGCCAACCTGGTGGCACAGAACCGGTTTGGCTCGCTCTTGTTCTACGGACCGCCCGGCAGCGGCAAGACCAGCATCGCCGAGGCGATCGCCCGGGAGACCCGAAGCCGCTTCGTCCGGGTGAACGCGGTCATGTCCAATGCCGCCGAACTTCGCGATGTCCTGGCGGCGGCCCGGCGCGTTCCCGAAGCCAAGACGATACTCTTCATCGACGAACTCCACCGGTTTAACAAGACCCAGCAGGACCTGCTGCTTCCGGACGTCGAGCAGGGCGTGGTGCGCCTCATTGGAGCGACGACCCACAATCCGGGATTCTACATCAACCCTCCTCTGTTGTCCCGGAGCCACCTGTTTCGACTCGAACCTTTGTCGACGGAGGCGGTCGCGGGCGTCCTCGCGCAGGCCTTGTCGGATCGGGAGCGCGGACTCGGAGATCTCGGGGTGACGGCGGCGCCGCAAATCCTGTCGAATCTCGCCGTCTTTTGCGACGGCGACCTCAGGCGCGCATTGAATGCGCTCGAGGTCATCGCCCTTGGGAAGGGCGGGCCGTCCGCCATCACCTCTGAGGATCTCGCGGTGTTCGCCCGCGAAAGGCGGATCCGCTACGACGCGAACGAGGATGAGCATTACGACACCATATCGGCCTTCATCAAGAGCTGCCGGGGCGGGGATCCGGACGCGGCCATGTACTGGCTCGCGAAGATGCTTGTCGGCGGCGAGGACCCGCGGTTTGTCGCCCGGAGGCTTGTCATCCTGGCGAGCGAGGACGTCGGACTCGCCGATCCCCACGCGCTGCCGCTGGCGGTCGCCGCCCACCATGCGGTCGAGTTCGTCGGCTTGCCCGAGGCCGAACTGACCCTAGCGCACGCCACTCTGTACATCGCGACCGCGCCGAAAAGCAATTCGGCGACGCTGGCGCTGGCCGAGGCCCGGCGCGTGCTAAGTGAATCACCGGTGCAACGCGTGCCCGCGCACCTGCGTGACAAGAGTGGACAGGCGAACAAGAGGATGGAGCAGGGGAGGGGGTACGCCTACTCCCACGGATTTCCTGAGGCGATATCGGGGCAGGATTTTCTCGACCGGCCCTTGCGGCTCTATTCGCCCAAGCCCGTAGGCGCCGAATCCGCGATCGCCGAACGACTTGAGCGCTGGCGCGGGCTGAAGGCGGCGCTGTCCGCGCGCGCGGGAAAGGTTCTTGCCGAGGGTGGCCATCCACCCTAGGATTCCGCTATGAAACGCATCGCGATTCTCGCGTTTGCCGGGCTGGTTCTGTCCGCTGTTTCCGGACTGAGCGCGGCACCCACGCCGACCCCGACGGAAGAGAGTGAGGGCACGATCTCGGGCATGCCCATCCAACGCGCCCAGGGCGGCTGGCTCGGGATCGAGATCAAGGACCAGCGCTTCAGGATGACGTTCTACAACGACAAGAAGAGGCCCGTGCGGGCCGATGTCGCTGGCGCGGTCCTGTGGTGGCCGGTGCAGTACCAGCCGAACAACGAGCGGGTTGAGCTCACGGGCTCGGACGACCTGGCGGTGCTCTCCTCCACCAAGGCCATCAGGCCGCCCTATACCTTCAAACTGCATATAACGCTTTTGACGGACACGAACTCGAGCGGTTCCAATCCCTACGGCGCCGCGGCGCCTGATCCGGAATCCTACGTGATCGATTTTAGCGGCTGACCCCTAAGCCCGTCGGCAGGGGCGCCGCGTTGACACTCGGCAGTGCAGGCGCGATTTTGTCCGAATGCCTCCTTCCCAACCCCCTCCCTTCGACTCCGTCGAGGCCGCGGTGGCCGACATTGCCGCCGGCCGGATGGTCATTGTGACGGACGACGAGCGTCGGGAAAACGAGGGCGACCTGATCATGGCGGCCTCGAAGGCGACGGTGGAGGCGGTGAGCATCATGATCCGCCACGGCAGCGGCATCGTGTGCGTCGCGACCACGGGTGACGTGCTCACGAGGCTGGGACTCGCCCCCATGGTGGCGAACAACCGGGACGTCCATCGGACGGATTTTGCCATCACCGTGGATGCGGCCCAGGGCGGCACCACCGGAATCAGCGCGGCGGACCGCACCCGGACGATCCGCATTATCGGCGACCCGCAGTCGCGCCCCGAGAATCTTGCGCGGCCCGGCCATGTTTTTCCCCTTCGCGCGAGACCGGGCGGAGTGCTCGAGCGCGCGGGCCATACGGAAGCCGCCGTCGATCTGGCGATCCTCGCGGGCCTCCCCCCAAGCGGCGTCCTCTGCGAATTGATGAACGACGACGGCACCGTCGCCCGGCTGCCCGAGATCGCGGAATTCAAGCGCCGGTTCGGCCTCCGCATGATCTCAATCGCGGACCTCGTGCGATATCGCGTGAATTCATGTTGCGGATTGCCGGACGACGGTTCTCCTCTCGACGTTCCATGAGTGGCGATTCATCCGCACCGGTGGCTGTCGATGCCTCCGGCTTCAAGATTGCGATCGTGGCTGCGCGATTCAACGGCCAGCTCGTCGATGCGTTGCTGCATCGCGTGCGGGGAGCGCTGGCCTCCGCCGGCGTCAGGGAGCGCAACGTGGCCGTGTTCCGGGTACCCGGCTCGAACGAGCTTCCCTTGGCGGCCCGGTGGGTGGTCGACCGCAGGAAGCCCGATGCGGTGATCGCGCTCGGGGTCATCATCCGCGGGGGAACCCTTCATTACGAGCTCATCTCGACCGCGGCGACAAACGGCCTTCAGGAGGTGGCGCTCTCGTCGCGGGTCCCGGTCATCAATGGCATTATTGCCGTTGAGAACGCGGCTCAGGCGCGGGCGCGGTGCCAGGGACGCATCGACCGCGGCGCGGAATTCGCCCACGCCGCGGTCGCCATGGCCGCGCTGGGGAAAAAGCTTTCCCGATGAGCAAGGCCCAGTACGCACAGCGGCACGACGGACGGGTGGCCGCGCTCCAGTACCTTTACTCCTGGAGCATCAATCCTCCCGCAAACCTAGTCGATGATCTAAGAATCTTCTTCGAGGGGCAGGAGCAGCCGCGGGATCATTTCGCTTTCGGCGAGGAGCTGATCGACGGTGTCATCAAGAACCAGGCGGCCATCGATGCGCAGATAAAGGTCCTTGCCCAGAACTGGGAGTTTGAACGGATTGCGAAGATCGACCTTGCGATCCTGCGCATCGCGATGTTCGAGATGCTGCACCGCAAGGACATCCCGCCGGTGGTCTCGATCAACGAAGCCATCGATATCTCAAAGCAGTTCTCGAACCTGGATTCCAAGCGCTTCATCAATGGAATCCTCGACCGTCTCAAGGATCAGCTGGGGCGCGACGCGCGCAAGGCCTCGGACTAGCGGGCGCCGACGCAGCCGTGCTTTCGCTTTTTAAGAAATTCAAGGACGGCCTGGCTCGGACCGTTTCGGCAATCTCGGCCAAGACCCACGGCCTGTTTGGGGGGCGACCGATCGACGCGTCGTCGCTCGGAGCCCTGGAGGAGGCGCTCTACGCGGCCGATTTCGGGGTCGAAACGACCGGCGAGATCCTGGAGGAAATCAAGAAGGCGGCCCGCAAGGACAAGGCAATGGAGGGGCGGCAGGCGGCGGAAATCGGCGCCGAGGTCCTGCGGCGCACGCTGGCGGGCTCCGAGGGCCGGCCCACGAGGGCGGCCGCGGCGCCCACCGTCGTCGTTCTCATCGGGGTGAACGGGTCCGGCAAGACCACCACGGCGGCGAAGCTGGCCTGGAGATTCAAGCAGGAGGGCGGGGCGGTGCTGCTCGCCGCGTGCGACACGTTCCGCGCGGCGGCCGTCGACCAGCTGAAGGCGTGGGCGACCCGCCTCGATTTGGAACTCGTTTCCAACAAGCCGGGGGCGGATCCCGCCGCGGTCGCCTTCGACGCCGTGCAGGCCGGCCGGAGCCGGCGCAAGGACTGGGTCATCGTGGACACGGCCGGCCGGCTCCACACCAAGGGCAACCTCATGGAGGAGCTCCTGAAGATCCGGCGGGTGATGGCCAAGATTGACCCGGCGGCACCGCACCATGCGTGGCTGGTGGTGGATGGCTCGCTGGGAGGGAACTCCATCGAGCAGGCCCGAGCGTTTCACAAGAGCTTCGGCCTCACCGGCCTTGTCGTCACGAAGCTTGATGGCACGAGCCGGGGCGGAGCCATCGTCGGGATATGGCGCGAGCTTAAGCTGCCCATTGTCTTTGTGGGATTGGGCGAGGAACCCGATGACCTCCAGCCCTTCAGCGCGGCGAATTACGCCGATGCCGTTTTCGGCATCGAGCGTTCGTCGCCTTGACCCCGGCTAACGCTTCTCGTCACGCCGCCGCAGGAGCGTTGCGGTGAGAATGAGCAGGAACGAAAGCACGAGGAGCAGCGCCGCATAGGCGTGCGCCGTGGAATAGTCGAGGTTCTCGACCTCGTCGAACAGCGCGATGCTGGCGACCTTGGTGACGCCCGGGATCGCGCCCCCGATCATCAGCACGACCCCGAACTCCCCGAGCGTGTGGGCGAAGCCAAGCGTCAGTCCCGCGGCGATCCCGCGCGAGGCGAGCGGGAGGTGAACCCGGGTCCAGACACGCCAGGGCGGCGCTCCGTGGGCCGCGCAGGCGTCGAGGAGCTCCGACGGCACACCCCGCAAGGCGACCTGGAACGGCTGCACGGCGAAGGGCAGCGAATAGATCACGGACCCGATGACGAGGCCGAGGAACGTGAAGGCAAGCGAGTGCCCGGTGATCGCCACCCACCAGCTGCCCGGAGGGTGGGCCGGGGAAAAGCCAATCAGCAGATAAAAGCCGATGACGGTCGGGGGCAGCACCAGGGGAAGGGCCACGAGCGTCTCGACGACCGCAGCGATGCGCCGCCTGGACGTGTTGAGCCAGTGCGCCAAAGGAAGCCCGAAGACTCCGAGGACGACCGTGGTGGCGCCCGCGAGCTCAAGGGTGAGCGCGAGCGCCTGCCAGAGGGGCCCCGGGATGCCGAGGAACGCGAGGGCGGTCACGATTCGCATCGAAGGACGTACACGATCCCCTTTTCCGATCCGATCGCGAGCAGCCGGTCGTCGGGCGACCACGCGACGCTGGTCGCGGGGGCTGGCATGCGGACCGTCGCGCGAAGGGGCTGCCGGCGCTCGGGGCTCCAAAGGATCAGCGCGCTGTCCAACGAGGCCGTCGCGAGCAGGCTGTGGATTCGCTGGAACGCGACGCCGCACACCGGGGCGTCGTGGGGAAGCATCACGGGTTCGCGCCCTTCGGGCCCCGCGCCCGAGCAATCCCACAGGCAGGCGTCCTGGCTGCCGCTGGTGGCAAGCCAGCGGCTTGCCGGATCGAACGAGAGGTGCCGAACCTTTCCCTCGTAACCGCTCATCTGGAGCTCCATTTCGCTTTTCGGCATCCAGAGATGAACGCTCGGGTCTTGGTTGCCCGAGACGAGCCAGCGGCCGTCGGGCGACCACGCAAGGGCGTGGATTCCGTTTCCGTAGGGATATTCCCGCTCGGCTGCGCCGTCATCGGCGTTCCAGAGGCAAACGCCGCCGAAGTAGGCTACGGCCGCGCAGCGGCCCTCGGGCTGCCAAGCGAGCGCCGTGATGGTCTTCGGCGCATCCACGAACGCATGGCGCAGGGTGGCGTCCGGATTCAGGAATGAAAATTTCCGTCCCGCCGCCACCCCGAGGATCGGCGCGAGAGCGCCCGGCCGCCATGCGAGATGCTCCACCCAGGATCCGCCCATTGCGGCGGTTGCGACATGCTGGCCCGCTGCACCGTCCCATAACTTCACTGCGCCGTCCTGTCCGCCGGTCGCCAGGAGGGACGTGCCAGGCTGCCACGCGATCGCGTTCGCGCCGCCCTCATGACCCGGAAGGTCGCATCGCCTGGAGCCGTCCGTCGCGGAGAACAGGGTGATCGAACCGGCCGCCGACGCGCCGGCGAGTATCGTTCCGTCGGGCGACCAGGCCAGGTCAATCACGTAGTCGTCCAGCTGCGCGGCCCAGTGCTTGGTCAGCTGCATGGGCGCCTCAAACGGCAAGGCACGCCTTGAAGGCATCCGTAAGCGCCGACCGATCGAGCTTCTTTCCGATGAATACCAGCGTATTGACCCGGGGTTCGGTTCCCCATTCCCGGTCGAACTTGGCATCAAAAAGCATGTGAATTCCCTGGAAGACGAGCCGCTTGCTGGCCCCTTTCACGCTCAGCACCCCCTTCATCCGGTAGAGGTCGTTCCCTTGGGTCCTCAGGAGCTCGGCAATCCAGGCGTTGAGCCGTTGGCCGTCGAGGTCGCCCCCTTGTTGGATTCCGACGGACGATACGCTTTCGCTGTGGCCGTGGGCAGCGTGGAAGTCCGCCTGCCAGGAGGGCTTGACCGTTTCGCCGCCGACATGGATGTGCAGGGGCTCCTCGCCGCAGCCCTCGAAGACGACGTAGGGGCCGGGCTGCGCGACCTCCAGTTTGAAACGACCGTTTCCCCTATCCAGGAGGAGCCGGTTCAACTGCGCGCCGGTCATCAGCGGCTCGCCGACCCTCACGCGCTGCTCCCAGCCCGAGAAGACGCCAACCGCCGCCGCGCGCACCTCTGCCAAATCCCCTTCGTCGAGCGACGGCGAGGCCATGACCGCGACATCGAGTTCGTTCTCGTTCCCGTGGTGGGCATGGTGGTGACCGCCCGCGTGCTCGTGATCGCGGGGCTCGTCGTCGCCGTGTCCGATCACCAGCTCGTGCGAGCCGGCCGGGAGCAGGTAGGCCCCGGCCCATTCAAAGGGGTATTCGGGTTCTAGGAATTTCGGGTCGATCTCCATCGCCCGGCCGAGGTTAAATCCGCCGATGTCGAGGACCTGGTCGAGCGCCACATCGCAGTCGCGCGTCCGGTGAATCCGGGCGACCGCATTGATTCCCCGGATACGCGCTTCCAGCGCCTCAAGGTCCGGCGCGGTTACCAGATCGGTCTTGTTGAGAAGCACCACGTCGGCGAATGCCAGCTGCTTGACGGACTCGTCGTCGGAATCGAGGTGGGAGGCGACGTGCTTCGCGTCCACGACGGTCACCACCGCATCCAACCGGAAGTTGCGGCGCATCTCGTCATCCGTGAAGAAGGTCTGGGCGACGGGCGCCGGATTGGCGAGGCCGGTGGTCTCAATGAGGATGCCGTCGAGCCGATCCTTGCGCTTGAGAAGACGCCCAAGGATGCGGATCAGGTCGCCGCGCACGGAGCAGCAGATGCATCCGTTGTTCATCTCGAACAGCTCCTCCTCGCTCTGAATCACGAGCTGGTGGTCGACGCCCACCTCGCCGAACTCGTTCTCGATCACGGCCAGCTTGCGGCCGTGGCGTTCGGAGAGGATCCGATTGAGGAGCGTGGTCTTGCCGGAACCGAGAAAGCCTGTGAGGACGGTTACGGGGATCGGTGGGGGGTCCATTCGGGTCGGGTATGCGCCGCTCCAAAGTGAAGCCCAATGCGATCCGCCGTCAATCGGCGTCGCTGCGCCCGGGCCCGCTACGGGGTCAGGACTTCGTCGTCCGCCGTCCAGAGCCTCAGGTCCGGTCCCGCCGACCTGATTTCCATCTTTTCCCCAGAAAGCTGGTGAAAAAAATAGGGCGTGCCCCACCGGTCGCAGAGCTCGCCCTTACGATTGATCGCCGCGCAGTCCTTCGGGATAAATGCGAAACCGAGTTTGTTGCGCCCGGTCAGGACGGCCGTTATCTCCGCGTTTTCGCCGACGGGATTGCCCGAGAGCAGGGCGCCGCGGTAGGCCATGAAGATCTCGTTCACAAGCCGAAGATCGGAATGAACGTCCGTTGCGGCCGAATTGAGGTTGTCAGTCAGATGGGAGCGCTCCTCGGGGCCCCGGTCGGCGCTCCGCAGGGTCTCCGGGGACGTGCTCGGGGGCTGCGGCGCGTTTGTGGAGGCCCGGAACGGCGACCTTCCCAGGTGGAACACGAGCAGAAACAGGATCGCCCCCAGGGCCAACAGCGCAATCCAATGGCCGACCCGGATGCGTGGCGGGTGCATCGTTGGCGCTAGGCCATGAATCCGAGATTGGACGTAGCGAATCGCCCGATGTTGGGAAGCACGACCGGAAGGTTCGACGCGCTGACGCCGAACCACGTCGCCAGGGTTGCGGCGTATTCGTCCACACTGGTCGTCGGTATCCACCGGCCTCGGCCTGTGTCCTCGGGGCCGCCCAGTTCAAGGAGGGGCACCTGCCCATAGATGTCGCCGCCCTGAACGGCCCCGCCCATGATGAGGTGGTGGGAGCCCCAGCCGTGGTCGGAGCCCGCCGTCCCGTCACTCGTCCCGTTCGTGTTGAAGGTTCGGCTGAAGTCCGAGGCGGTGAACGTGGTGACCTGGCTCCCCACGCCGAGCTCGGTGGTCGCGGCCGAGAATGCGCTCAGGGCCTGGCTCAGCTGCATGAAGAGGGTCGCGTGCGCCCCGAGCTGGTCGGAATGGAGGTCGAATCCCCCCAGGCTGGCGAAGAAAACCTGGCGGGTGAGCCCGAGCTGGGGCGCCGCACCGATCATTTTGGCGATCATCCGCATCTGGGTCCCGATGCTGGTGGTCGGGAAGGTCGTCGTGAGCGCCGGAGCCGAGGCGAGAACGGAGTTGAGCAGCAGGCTGTCGGCGACGGCGCTGGTCGTCATGCCGCCGAACGCCGCCTCAAATAGGTTCTGTTCCTGGAGGTTCAGGATGTTCTGCTGGGCTGCACTGCGGGCATTCGCGATCGCCGATCCGGTAGTGCCGGTGAGAACCACGGCTCCCGAGGGGCTGACCGCGAATTGCGAAACCGTATTGGCGACCTGGAACGAGTTTTGCCCGGCGACGCTGACCGACATCGAGATCTTCGGATTTGAATTGAGCGCGTTCACGATGTCGGCGAGGCGGCCGCCCCATCCCGTCGTAAAGGGCTGGTCGGGCACGCTGCTCTGCCATTGGACCTGCTGGTTCGCGTGCGAGAAAAGCTGTGGAGGAAGCGCGACGGTCCCCGCGTTGTACTGGGCGAGGGTGACGGGCTGCACCAGCGTTCCGGTATTGGCCAGCAGCGCCAGCGAACCCTGTCCAAAGAGCTGCTGGACCTCGACCAGCGAGGGATGAAGGCCCCAGGAGCGCCCGTCGCTGTAAGTCTTCGGGGAAATGGGCAGCAGGCTCGATTGCGGCAGCGCAAGCACCGTCCGGTCCGTGGCGTACAGCTGGTAGTTGGTGTTGTCGGTCGGCACGAGCAGGTTGTTCGAGTCGTTGCCCCCGTAGAGAAACAGGCAGACGAGCGCCTTGTAGTCGGTGGGGGCGGAGTCCGCAGCGAGGGCGCCGATCATCCTGAGCTGCGCGAGGGCGGAAAGCATTCCGGTTGCGCCGACGGCCGAACAGGCGCGGCCGATGAATCTGCGGCGGGAAAGGTCACTGGGGTTGTTCATCTTTGGATCGCCGCGTCGGGAGACGTCGAGGCGAGGTAGAGGGCCAATTGAGCCAGGGCGGACGGTGTCGTGCCGGACGGGGCCGACGTGAGGGCGGAAACGATCGCCTGCTGGGTCTGGGCGCTCATCATTCCTTCGCACAGCAGCTGGTTCAGGGTGTTTACCATGGCCTGCGGGTTCGCCGCATTGGCCGTGAGCGACGCCAGGTCGAGGGAGATCGTGGTCGCCGCGGGTGGAGTGGGGGTATAGATGCTTGAGTAGATATTGTTGGGCACGCTGATCGCCGTGCTGGCGGTGGTGATCTCGAACTCCGGGGCGAACAGGCCCGCCGAAGCGAGGGTGCCCTGCTGGACATAGCCCGGATCGAAGAAATTGAACACCGTGGGGGAGCGCAGGGCGGCCTCGTCCAGATTGACCTGCGGGTTGAAGATGGCAAACCGGCCGTCCTGCGCGGAGGCGCCGAACGCCCGGTAGATCGCGGTCATCCGCAGGAGCGGCTCCTTCAGCTTCCCGTATCCGGCGTCGGCCGCCAGCGTCAGGGAGCGGGCCTCATAGTCGAGGAGGATGGCCGTGATGACCGCGCCCAGATTGCCGCGCGTGCCGGTCCCGTCGTTGTCGAAGACCTGGGAGACCCGATAGACGTAGCCCGGGCTTGGGTTGCTCGTCACCAGGCGTTGGATCAGCTGGGAGCAGACGAACGGGCCCGTGTTGGGGTGGTTGAACAGCGCGTCCAGCTCCATCTTCAGGTCCGTCGCTCCGTCCTGGTTGGCGGGAATTACGACACCATTGACGATCGTCTTCTGCGTCTCGTCATGATATGCCGGATACACCATCATCGGGTCGTTGAAATCCGCGGCGGTCCCGTAGAAACTGGGATTGGCCGCGGCGGAATAGTACGCCCAGCCCGTGAACACGTTGGCGGTCTGGACCACCTCCTCCTGGTCGTAGGTCGGGATCGGCAGGCCGTTGGAATCGAGCATCAGCGTGCCGTCAGGCTGGAGCTCGTTGAGCCCGATGGTGAAGAGCTGCTGGACCTCGCGCGCGTAGTTCTCGTCGGCGCTCGTCCCCTTGGAAGGGTTGGCCTTCGCGTTGCGCAGCATGTTGAGGTAGTTGCCCATTGCTGGGCTGAGCGTCACATCCTGCAGGAGCTGTCGGAAGTTGCCGAAGGCGTCGTTTGCAAGAAGGTCGTAGTAGTTTGCAAGGGCGTCCGGCTGGTTGGCCAGCTGGGACGCGACGTCCGAGGTAACGAACAGTTCGCTCAGCGCGAAGGCGACCCGTTGGCGCAACTGGTCAGGCGCGGCGACCGAGATATTCCACCACGCGGCCTGGCGGTTGTTCTGGGTGACGGGATACTGGCCGGTGTTGGGAAATGCCGCGGCGTCGGCGTCGGTGGCGGTGCGATGCGAGGTTTCGGGGAGCACCATCTGCGCCGTGATCCACGTCGAGTAACCCTGCGACTGGAGCGTGGCGATGTCGGCCGCCGTGGGCCCGAAGGTGGCCTGGGTCAGGAACCGGGGGGCGTCGGCGGCCGAAACCGTGCCGAGGTTGATCGCCGGCGGCGCGGCTGGCACGGTGAAGCCCTGCGAGCCCGCACCGGTAATGAACTGTCCTCCCAGTTCGCCGCTGGGATTCTGGGACGTGTCGATCTCGACGTAGAGGTTTCCGTTCTGAAGGGCGGAGATGATCTGGGCGGCCGAATAGGTCCCCGACGCGGTCGGACTCCACTCGTCGTTCGCGACCTGCCCGTTCGGGAGGTTGAACACATACGTTCCGTTGTTCATGTCGCCGCCGATCGCCAGGTGGCCGACCACCTCGTCGGAGGAAAGGTCGCTGAAGGATACGCTGACGCTCGCAAAGGATCCGTCCGCGCTCAGGAGGATCGTTGCAACTCCCGAGGCCGTCGAACCGGTGGAGTTCGAGGTGGGCCGAAGCTGCGAAACAAAGAGGGTCGGGGGGATGTTCTGGATGGTGACCGTCGCGCTGTTCGCGCTCCCAACCGTGTAGGCGCTACCGGGACCCAGGGTGAGGGTGACCGTGCTGGAGGGCGAGGTCGAGAGAGTCGGGTTTGGAGCGACTGTGATGGGTGTTGAAGAGGAAAAGGCGGGTATGGTCACCGAGCCCGGCAGGGGCTGGTAGTCGATCCCGTTGACGGCGCTTCCGCCGACCGCGTAGGTGACGGTGAGGGGTCCGCTGGTGTCTCCGGTCCGTGCAACCGTGATCGTACCCGGGTTGTTGCCGCTCGTGTCCGCGCTGGGATTGGAGGCCACTACGGTCACGGTTTCGGGACCTAACGGCCCGGTCGGAGTGATGTCATAGACTTCGACCAGGGCGAGGCCCACGGAACCATTGTTGCCGCTTGCAAGGACCGTGTAGTTCCCAGGGGCGAAGGTGGCGATAAGCGCTGAGTCGTCGCTGTCGGCCGCAAACGGGAAGGCGCCGGCCTCGGTGAAGGCCCCGCTCAGCTCGGCCGCGTCGGGAGCACCGCCGACCGGTGTTCCCCAATTGTCATTGCTTGCAAGCGTGTTGCCCGAGGCGTCGACCACCGAAATCGCCGGATCGGCCAGGACCCCCGTCAGCCCCAGCGAGGCCAGCGCCGGCCCTGCGGCGCGAATGAGCAGCGTCCTGGAACCCGTCCCGGCACTCACGGAGAACCCCGGTATCATGACGTCGCCGCCGGTGCCCATCATCCCTCGCGTCGATAGATTGACCAGGCGCGCCGTCGATGAGGTGGGAGCGACTTCGTAGACCTCGAGGAGGGCGACGCCCGTCGTCCCACCCGCGCCGGTGACCTGCGCCGTGTAGGCGCCGGCCGGCAGCGTGGCGATGAGCGCCGAGTCGGCGCTGCCTGCGGGAAGCGCGAATGCGCCCGCGGCGCTCATGGTCGCGGCCGTTGAATTGCCGGTGCTCCATCCCTGGTTCGACTGCATGAGGCTGCCCGAGGAGTCGTAAAGCGAAAGGACGGGTGCGGCCAGGACCCCCGTCAGGCCGAGGGAGGTGAGGGTGGGCCCGACCGCCCGGATAAGCACCGTTTCGGGGGATCCGGGTCCGATGACCAGTCCCGCAATCATGATATCTGCTGCGGTTTGAACCTCGCCCCGGGTGGAGAGGTTCGAGAGGCGAGGCGACTGGGCCCGGCAAAGCGCGGCACACACGACAAAGACCAAGGGGATTGCGGCCTTACGGAACCGCGGACCCTGCCCGAACGCAGGAGCGATCATAAGCCCATTGACGCCCAGCATGCACCCCGGTGACAACCGGCCCCACGATTTATGAATTTTTTTACGGCCGGGCCGCCCCGGTCCGGACCGCCGCCCCGAAACTCGGGGCGTCCTTAGCGGACGGTCCGGAGCTGCACGCTGTCCACCAGGCGGTCCTGCACCAGGATGTCCGTGGCGATGATGAGCTTGTCGCCCACCGCCGCGCGCCCGGTCCGGACCAGGTAGGCTAGGGCGTTCTCGATCGTTTCAGCCGGCTCAGGCGCAAAGGGCATGAGGAACGGATCCACGGCGCGCAGAAGCCTCAGCTGGCGAAACGTTTCCGGAAGCGGCGTGAAGGCGAGGATCGGCGCGTGGATCGGCCGGAGGGCGGCAATCCCCTCGGCCATGAACCCCTGCCGGGTGAAGGTGACGATCTTCGAGCCGGAAAGCTCGTTGGCCAGCACCACGGCTGAGTGCAGCACCTTCATTTTCTCCGACGTGAACGCGGTCGAATCGCGAAAATCAGGATTCTCCTCCTCCTCGATGCGGCGCGCGATCTTGTCGAGTATCTGGACGCATTCAAGCGGGTAGCGCCCCACCGTGGTCTCGCCGGAGAGCATGACGCAGTCCGCCTGCTCGTAGACGGCATTGGCCACATCGGTGATTTCCGCGCGCGTGGGCACGGGCTGCGAAATCATGGACTCAAGCATGTGGGTCGCGATGATGACCGGCTTGCCCTGGGCGATGCAGGCGTTCACCGCGCGGCGCTGGATCACCGGGAGGTCCTCAAACGGGCACTCGATTCCGAGGTCGCCGCGTGCGACCATCAAGGCGTCGCACACCCGCACGATTTCATCGAGATTGGCGATCGCGGACTGGTCCTCGATCTTCGCGATAATTCTCGCGTGCGATTTCTTCACGACCAGGAAATCCCGGAGGTTGATGATGTCGTTGGCCTCCCGGACAAACGACAGCGCCAGAAAATCGATTCCCTCCTCGATCCCCACGGCGGAGTCGGCGCGGTCCTTCTCCGTGAACGCGGGAAGGTTGACCTTCACCCCGGGGAGATTGATGTGCCTGCGCGATTTGAGCTCGCCCGGGATCAGGACGCGGCAGCGGATGTGCGCGTCCTTCTTGTCCAGGACCTCGAGCCGGATGAGGCCGCTGTCCACCAGCACGGTGTCCCCGACCTTGATGTCGTTCAGCATATCCTTGTAGTTCACGTCCACCGAGCGGATCTCCTCGGAGTTTTCACGCGGCGTGCCCGGCTTGACCGTGAAGTCAAAGATCTCGCCGGGCTGGAGCTCGATCGGCACGGCAAGGTCGCCCGTCCGGATTTCGGGCCCCTTGATGTCCATCATGATCGCCACGTCGCGGTCGACCCTTGCGCTCACGGCCCGAATCCGCCGGATCGTCGCGCGGGTCCACTCGTGCGTTGCGTGGGCCATGTTGATCCGGATGACGTCGGCTCCCGCCAGGATCATCCGCTCCAGCATCTCGTCGGTTTCGCTCGAGGGTCCCAGCGTGAAGATGATCTTGGTGCGACGAAACGGTGCTGAAATCGGCATGGCGCAATCGGGCCCTCAGGCGATCTCGTAAAAGGGCGTGCCCTCGCCGTGGCCGACGATTGAGAACTCGCACGGCAGGACGATCCGGACCGCCTTGAGCGCGCTTTCCACGGCGTCGCGCGAATTGCAATCGCGCGAGAGATGCGCGAGGTAAATCCGGCGCCAGCGCGGGCTGGCCACGCTCGAGAGAAGCTCGCTCATGCGCTCGTTAGACAGGTGACCGTGGCGACCCCCGATCCGCCTTTTCAGGGTCCAGGAACGCCTCGGGTCCGCCTCCAGCATCCGGGGGCAGTGGTTGGCCTCCACCACCACGACGTCGGATTCGCGGATCCGGTCGCGCACGTTCTGGGGGGCATGCCCAAGGTCAGTCACCCAGGCGAGCGTCCGCCGGGGAGAAAAAAGGTCGTCGAGGCCGCTCGTAAACCGGAAGCCCACGGGGTCCTGGGCATCGTGGGGTATCGCAAAGCTCTCGACGTCGATATCGCGGTATTTGAACGAAGAGCCTGTTTGAAAGATCTGCCAGATGGGGTTCCAAGTCAGCTCGCTCTGCACCGCCCGGGCGGTCGCGGCGTTGGCGAAGAACTTCAAATGGGGAAATTTCTTGAGGCTCTCTATGCCCGAAGAATGGTCGCTGTGCTCGTGGGTCACAAACACCGCGTCGACTCGCTCGATGGACTCGCCTGCGCTCGCGATCAGGGCGCCCAGCCTGCGGGCCGAGAGCCCGGCGTCCAGGAGGATGCAGGCCCCGTCCGTCACCACCAGGGCGCTGTTGCCCGAGCTTCCGCTGCTCAGTATGCAAAACCGCATCGCCATTGGACAGCATCATCAATCCACGGTCGGCAGCGCAACGGTTTTTCCTGCCGCCCCCGGTTGACCCGGTGTGAAATTGTGTTACTTCTGACCGTCCATGGCCAAGCGAACGCAGGATACGGGCGCGGGTGACGTCTACATCACGAGGCAGGTGCATTTTAACGCAGCGCACCGCCTGTACAACCCCTCTCGTACCCGGGTTTGGAACGAGCGAACCTATGGTGCCTGCGCGAATCCAAACGGCCACGGGCACAACTACGTCCTTGAGGTTACGGTGCGGGGCCGGCCCGACCGGCAAACGGGCTACGTGCTCGACCTCGGGGAACTCAAGCGAATCGTCGAGCGGGCGGTCGTCGGCCCATGCGACCACCGGCACCTCAACAAGGATGTCGATTTTCTGGCGGGAACCATACCCACCACCGAGAATCTCGTGGTCGCCTTCTGGGACCGGATCGCCCCGCGCATCAAGGCGGGCGTGCTTGATTGCGTCCGACTTTACGAAACACCGCGAAATTTTGCCGAGTACCGCGGACCCGGCCGGCCCCGATGACCCAGAAGAAAAAGGCCCTCTACCTGCACTCCGCCGAAGACGGGTTGCCCCCGCGAATCAATCGCGCCTACGACCCGCGCTTTAGGCCCTCGGCCAAATACCGGGCGTCGATGCCCGACATCATGGACGCCGCGCACGACGGGATCCAGGGATCGCATGTCCCGATCCAGCAGGTGGGCGTCTCCAACTTCAAGTTGCCCCTCAAGTATCGCACGAAAAAGGGCGGCGTCCTGACCCTCGAGACCAACATTACCGGAACCGTTTCATTGGAGGCGGAGCTCAAGGGCATCAACATGAGCCGGATCGTGCGCTCCTTCTACGACCACAAGAACGAGGTCTTTACCGGGGAACGTGTCGGCGGGATTCTCAAATCCTACCTGAGGCGCATCAAGAGCAAGGACGCCCGGCTGAAGCTCGGATTCTCCTATCCCATCCTGCAGAAGAGCCTGCGCAGCGGTCTCGAGGGATTCCAGTTCTACACGGTCGCATTTGAGGGCGTCCTCACCCGCAAGGGCGCCTACAGGCGCTTCGTCCATTTTGACTTTGTTTATTCGTCGGCATGCCCGTGCTCGGCGGAGCTCACCGAGCACGCCCGCGACGCTCGCGGGGTCTATGGGGTGCCCCATTCGCAGAGGAGCAAGGCCCGCCTGACGCTCGAGGAGGCGGATGGGCGCAAGATATGGATCGAGGATGTTCACGCGAAGTGCCTGAAGGCGCTCGCGACCGAGACCCAGGTGATGGTGAAGCGGGAGGATGAGCAGGCGTTTGCCGAGCTTAACGGCGCCCACCTGAAGTTCGTCGAGGACGCGGCCCGCCTGCTCTACCGGGAATTTGACTCCGATCGCCGGATCAAGGACTTCCAGATTGCCTGCTCGCACCTCGAGTCGCTCCATTCCCATGACGCGGTGAGCGTGATCTGCAAGGGAGTGAAGGGCGGGTTCACGGCGGACTTCATGGATTTTTCGTCCCTGGTCTGCTAGACGCGGCCGAAGGCAAGATCATGGCCGCGAAATCACCCGCCCCCTTGGTCGTCGTCACCGGCGCGTCGCAGGGGATAGGGGCCGCGATCGCGCGGGCCTTCGCGTCGGAAATCCAGGGAGCAAGGCTGGCGCTGGTGGCCCGAAGTTCCGCCAACCTGGCATTGGTGGCCAAGAGCTGCCTACACCTGGGTGCAAATCCGGGGATCTTTCCGTGCGATGTTGCGGACGAGGAGGCCGTGGCCGCCATGGCCGAGGCGGTTCGGCGGCGCTTTGGCACAGCCGACGTGCTCGTCAACAATGCCGGCAAGTATTTTGGCGCGCCTTTCCTGGAAACCAGTGCGGCCGAATTTGACCGAATGCTGGCCGCCAATCTGCGGAGCCTGTTTCTCGTGACCAAGGCGTTTGCGCCCGCGATGGTGCGCCGGCGGCGCGGGGACATCTTCAACATGGGCTCCGTCGCAGGAATCGCGGCTTACCCCGGCGCGTCGGCCTATGCGGCCGCGAAATTCGGGGTTTCCGGCCTATCGAAGGCGATGCGCGCCGAGTTTAAGGACAAGGGGGTCCGGGTGTGCTGCGTCCATCCGGGAGCCACGGTATCGCCCTCGTGGAAGGGCAGCGGGGTTCCTTCGCGGCGGATGATGCCGGCTGAAGACGTCGCTCAGGCGTTCATCGGACTCTACCGGATGAGCCGGCGGACGGTCGTGGAGGAAATCGTCCTGCGGCCGCAGCTGGGCGACCTCTAGTTTGGCGTCCGTTTCAGGGCGGATCTTGGTCCGCACCCTGCACGAAGTGCATGGGGCGTTCTATGCATATTGCGGGAATAAAAATTCCTCGCCTGAGCGGGCCAATCTGCAAGGCAGTGTAGGATAAGGGTTAGAAATTTTGTGCGAGCGCTGGCACGGCACTGGCTTATTGCTGTGCGAAAAGCGGAACTTTGTCCGCGAAATATCCACAAAGAATAGATCAAGCCGTGAACGCACTTAACGCCCTCATTTTTACGATACTAGGTTCGGTCATGGGATTCCTTCCCATGGTTTTTCCCTCCTGGTTTCCGCCGACCGGAGCCGACCAATCCAGCACCCACGCTTTGTGGCTCGACGTGATGGGGTTGGTCCAGGCCGGCATGGGCCTTAGTTTCCTCGTCCGCGTCCAGCTCATTCCCTTCGCCAGCCGGATCTTTTCGACGATTCCCGCCAGCGAGACCGGTTCCCTCGCCCTTCCCGAGGCGCGCGGCATTCCCGGGCGCTGATCCTGGAGTTCGGCTCAGAGCAGGTTGCCTTGGCTGTTCGGTTCCGGCTTGAGGCCAACGGCCGAATAGCCTTTCTCGGTGAGGACGCGCCCCTGGGGTGTCCTCTGTAAATAGCCCTCCTGGATCAGGAAGGGCTCATGGACCTCCTCCAGGGTTTCGGCTTCCTCCCCGACCACCACGGCGATCGTGCTCATTCCCACGGGGCCGCCCCGGTAGTTCTCGGCGATCGCCCTGAGCATGCGTTTGTCCATCTCATCGAGACCCGCGGCATCGATTTCGAGCAGTTGCAGGGCGGCGGACGCCACCGCGCGCGTGATGGCCCCCGTCGAGCGCTCCTGGGCGAAATCGCGGATGAAATTGATCAGGTTGTTGGCGACCCGGGGCGTGCCCCGGGCCCGGGCGGCGATCTCCGCGGCGCCCCCCTCGTCGATCGTCACCTTGAGGAGCCCGCATGTCCTGCGGACGATCGAAAGGAGGGTCGCCTTGTCGTAGTAGTCCAGGCGGGTCTGCAGGGTGAATCGCGAGCGCAGGGGCGCCGTCAGGAGGCCGGCCCTCGTGGTCGCGCCGATGAGGGTGAACCGCGGCAGCGAGAGGCGAACGCTCCGGGCGTTGGGTCCCTGATCGATCATGATGTCGATTCGGAAGTCCTCCATTGCCGAATATAGGTATTCCTCGACGGTCTTCGGGATGCGGTGGATTTCGTCGATGAAAAGGAGGTCCCCTTCCTCCAGGTTCGTGAGGAGGCCGGCGAGGTCGCCCGCTTTCTCCACGACCGGACCCGAGGTCACCCGGACGTTCCGGCCGAGCTCGTTGCCAAGGATGAAGGCCAGGGTGGCCTTGCCGAGGCCGGGCGGCCCCGAAAGGAGGATGTGGTTCAGGGTGTCCCCGCGCTTTTTGGCCGCGCCCACCATCACCTGCAGCCGCTCGATCGTCTTGGCCTGCCCCGCGAAATCGGCGAATGACAGCGGCCTAAGTGCCGCCTCCGCGGCGGTGAGCGGCGCCGCGAGGGTGGACGTCACGAATCCGGTGCCCTTTTCCCGGTCGTCGGCACTCTTGGACGGGGTCATTTCCACTCGAGTTCCGCGCCGAGCGAGCGAAGGTTTTCCACAAACCGCGGGTGGGCCCGCTTGATGATTTCCACGTTTCGCACGACGCTGCGCCCCGGGATGGATGCCGCGACCATGGTGAGCGCCACCGCGGCGCGGATCACATAGGGCGAATCGACCACCGCCGGCCGGAGCGGCTTGTTGCCAAACACCACGATGCGGTGGGGATCGCTCACGAGGACATGTGCGCCGAACTTGGCGAGCTCCGGCATCCACGAGAAACCATTCTCATACACCTTGTTCCAGAAATGGATGGTGCCTTCGCACCGGGTCGACAAGGCGATCAGAAGGGGCAGGAGATCCACCGAAAAATACGGCCACGGCGCCGCCTCAATCTTGGGCAGCAGGTTGCTCGTGAACGGCAGCTCGATCACCCTCGACTGGTCGGCGCGGACCCGTGCGGTGTCCCCGTCGTGCTCCACCTTCACCCCCAGCTTTGCAAAGGAGCGCGTGATCAGGTCGAAGTGCTGGGGCACCGACTTGCGCACGCTTACGTCGCCGCCGGTGATTGCACCCAGCGCAAGGAACGTCGTCACTTCGTGGTAATCTGTTCCAATTTCGATGGTTGCGCCATGCAGGCTCGCCATACCCTGAACCGAGATCATGCTCGTGCCGATTCCATCGATCCTGGCCCCCATCGCCACCAGCGCTTTGCACAGGTCCTGCACGTGGGGCTCGCTCGCCGCGTTGATGAGGGTGGACGCTCCCTTGGCCACGGCCGCGGCCATCGCGAAATTCTCGGTCACCGTGACGGACATGTAGTCCAGCCAGTGCCGGGCGCCGCGAAATCCTCCCTTGACCGAGATCGAAAGGGGCTCGCCCACTTCAATCTCAGCTCCCAGCGCGGCCAGTACCTCGAGATGGGGATCGATCTCGCGCACGCCGAGGGAGCATCCCTTCGCGTTCGAGCGGATCGTGATCCGGCCCATCCGGTGGAGCAGGGCGGGGTACAGGAGCACGGTTGACCGCATGTCCTGCGGGAGCTCGGCGTTGGCGAGCTTGCTTCGGAACGACTTGTGATCCACCCGCATCACGCCTGCGCCCCGGTCCCAATCGATCTTGGAGCCCTGCGAATGGAAGAACGACACCAGCTTGTCCAGGTCCGTGATGTCCGGGACGTTGGTCAGCACCACGGGCTCGTCGGTGAGGAGCGAGGCGCAGAGGATCGGCAACACGGAATTCTTGTTGCCGGATGGGGTGACGGTGCCGGAGAGGGGCTTGCCTCCGTTTACGACGAGATCGGCCATTGAAAAAGAAAAAGGCGCCCGCGTGAAGCGGACGCCTTGGAATGCGCTCTTTGCAGAGCGCCTTGGCAAGGATTAACTGGGTTGATCGACCGTTGCCGGATCAAATCGCCCCGCCACCCTGGTGGCCTTCGGCGCGCGGCTCGCCGCCCCGGTCCCGTCCTTGTCCGCCGCGGTGGCGCCGGCCGCGGCCGCCGTAGCGGTCTCCTCCGCCGCTCTCGCCCTCACCGCCCTTGAAGCCCTCGGGACGGGGTCCACCCTGTGCGGATCGATCGTTTCGGAAACCCTGCGGGTTGCCTCCGTGGCCGCGTCCGCCGCGGTGGCGGCGACGCGGGCGATGGCCGTCGTTGAATGGTTCACTGGCGCTCTCGCGGGCCGCGGGTGCGACGTCGGGCTTCTTGGCGCCGAAGAGACTCTTCAGCCAGCCGAGGAATCCCCCGGAGGCCGGCGGTGCGGCCGGTACCGTATGCTCGACCTGGCCGTTCGGCTCGCGCCTGGGACGGGAGTCGTACTGGGGCCGTTCGTCACGCGGGTCGCGCGGCTGCCGGGCTTCGCGCGGGTCGCGGGGTTGGCGGGCGTCGCGCGGATCGCGCGGCTGCCGCGCCTCGCGCGGGTCGCGGGGCTGGCGCTGTTCGCGCCGAAATGAGTCGCGCTGGGGATCGCGACCCTCGAAACGAGGCTCACGGGCCTCCGGTTGCGCCCCGCCAGCAGGGCCTTCCCTGCGATCGGGACGAAACGTCGGCCGGTCGTCGTGTCGGCCCGCATCGGGAAGGTCGTCGGGCTGGGATTTCGCGCCGGCGGCGGAGGCCGAAGGCGATTCCCAGCTCACGGACGGGCGAACCGCCTCGGCTGGGGGAAGAATCTGAATCTCCGGCTTCTCGGCCACCGGCTCCGACGAGAACATCGAAACGGCGGGGGCGGGATGGGACTCGGGCTCGACGACGGCAGGGGTGGGGGCCTCTGCGATTTCTACTTTGACCGGTTGCTCAACCGGCGCGCTCTCGGGCTCTTGGCTCGCGAACGGGTTCCTGTACTCGCGCTGGGGCGTGATGACCTCGACGGCAGTGGGCTTGTAGTCGCTCTTTGCCGGGTTTGCTGTGGGGGCCGCGGCGCTCGAAGCGCGCTTGCCGCGGGCTAGGCCCGATCCGCGGGTGCTGCCGAAGTTTCCGGCAGGGGTCTCGGTGCTGGCCACGGGCGCCGACGTGTCGGCAGCCGGGGCGAATGAAGCGCCGGACGGGTTTGTATCTGTCATTGTGTTTTTGTTTTGTGTAAGGGCGCTCACCGAAAGATTCGGGAGCGGCCAGGGTTCTCCGACGAAGCGGAGCGCATGGATACGCGCTCAAACGCAAACGTCGAAGTCCTTAAGAATGGCCCAGATTCCCTTCCGGGGCAACTGTAAAAGCGGCTCCTCCCAAATAGGGGCCAATTGCATCTTGCACCCGTCCGAGCCAGCAGCAGCTTTGTGGGCCCATGGACAAATTTGAGGAGATCTTCAGGATGCAGGATGCGCTTAACCGGAGGATCGGGGTTGCGCTTCCCCCCGATGGCGAGGCGGATAAGGCAAAATGGATCCTGAACTACACCCGCGCCATGCAGCAGGAAATTGCGGAACTCGTTGATTCGGTGCCGTGGAAGTGGTGGGCGAAGTACCAGAAATTCGACGAGCAGAACGCCCGGGTCGAGGTCGTGGACCTCTTTCATTTCCTCATATCCCTGGCCCAAACGCTGGGCATGAGCGCGGAGGACGTGTTCCAGGCCTACGTGAAGAAGAATCAGGTCAACCTGCAGCGCCAGGACTCAGGCTACGTCAAGAAGGACGAGGCGGACTCGCGCCACATCTGAGGCCCGGATAAAAGGGGCGGCCGTCGGCCCACGGGCTCCCTCCCTGACTCAGCGGGAGACGACGAACGCCGCCTGAACATCGACGGCGACATTGCCGTTCTCGACGATCGCGGCGCGAAGCTTGAGCTTCGCTTTTCCGTAGCGAGCCAGCGCCTCCTTGAACTCGGCGATTGCGGCTTGGGCGGGACGCTCGCAGATGGCGCGCAGGTCGCCGATCACGGGACGCCGGTAGGCAGCCCGGCTCTCCTTGACAACAATATGCCAGACGGGCTTTTCGGTGTTCTTCTCGTCGCGCATCAGCTCCCAGACCACGCCATATCCGGCGAGGGTTGCGAGCGACACGAGGCTTCCGCCAAACGCCGTATTGAGGGAATTGCGGTTCTGCTCCTTCGGAGCCGTCAGCACGAGGGCGCGGGCGTCGCTCATTTCCACGCCGACGCCCATGGCCTTCGCGAGCGGTATCATCTCGTGAAGGAACAATTCAAGCGCTGGAATTTTAACCGATCTCATCCCACGGGGATGCTAGCTGGTAAACGTCTCCGGCGTCAAAAGTCGCCTGAGCCGGATCGATCGGGTGATTTTAAGCGGTTCTAGCGCAAATGAATATCAATATATTAATCGCAGTCATTGCCGTCATGGGCGGCTTGCACGCGGCCCGGGTCACCGCTTTTGTCCTTTGAGCCATGGCCAAACCCGAAGAGCCGAAGATTATTTTCTCGATGCTCGGCGTCTCGAAAAAAATCGAGCGCAAGGAAATCCTCCGGGACATCTCCTTGTCGTTTTACTACGGCGCAAAGATCGGAGTCCTGGGATTCAACGGCTCGGGAAAATCGTCCCTCATGCGCATCCTCGCGCTGCGGGACAAGGAGATCGAGGGCAGGGTTCATATTGAGCCGGGCTACGAGGTCGGCCTCCTGGAGCAGGAGCCGCAGCTTACAGCGGGCAGCACGGTCCGCGCCTGCGTCGAGGAGGGGGTCCGGCACCTGACCGATCTGGTTTCGGCTTACGATGCGACGTGGGACCAGCTGAATGAGGCCCCTAACCAGGCCGCCACGGATGCGATCATGGCCCGCCAGGGCGAAATTCAGGAAAAGATCGATGCTCTGGGCGCGTGGGATGTCAGTCCCCAGGTGGAGATGGCGATGGACGCGCTTCGGTGCCCCCCGGGGGACCAGAACGTCGACCTGCTCTCGGGGGGCGAGCGCCGACGCGTCGCGCTTGCGCGCCTTCTGCTTCGCAAGCCTCCGATCCTTCTCCTCGACGAGCCGACCAACCATCTGGACGCCGAGAGCGTCCAATGGCTCGAGCAGCACCTCGCAAGGTACGAGGGCACGGTGATCGCCGTCACGCACGACCGGTACTTCCTGGACAACGTGGCCCAGTGGATCCTCGAGCTCGACCGTGGGCACGGCATACCGTGGAAGGGCAACTATTCCTCATGGCTTGAGCAGAAGCAAAAGCGCCATGCGGTCGAGCAGCGCACCGAAGACCGCCGACAGAAGGCGATGGCCCGCGAGCTGGAGTGGATCCGCAAGTCCGCGACGGCGCGGCGGGTGAAATCCCAGGCCCGGATCACCGCATACGAGACGATGCTGAAGGAGAACGTGAACGAGAAGGAGAGGGATTATGAGATCCTCATCCCCCCGGGGCCGCGACTGGGGACCCTGGTGGTGGAGGCCAAGGGCCTCTCGAAGG
>Ga0182018_10001655_pt1 | contig 24677 bp, 16 predicted proteins | sample 812P2MmetaG_FD_120490 | JGI IMG/M metagenome (GOLD analysis project Ga0182018, IMG submission 120490) | Permafrost microbial communities from Stordalen Mire, Sweden - 812P2M metaG | ecosystem: Environmental > Terrestrial > Soil > Wetlands > Permafrost | place: Sweden: Stordalen | collected...
AAGTACGAATTACGAGGGGACACGACTTTGACCCAGGCGATCGCCATCGCCGGTGGCTTCCAGGACAGTGCCAAGCACTCCCAAGTATTGTTGTTCCGCCGCGTCGATAGTGACTGGGTTTCAGCCAAGATTATCAATGTGAAAGAAATGGAAAAAGAAGGGAACCTGCGCGAGGATCCCTACTTACATCCTGGGGACATGGTGTTCGTACCCAAGAACCGCATCTCGAAGATCAGACCCTTCCTGCCGAGTTCATCCATGGGCGCCTTTGCGAAAACCTACTAGGAAGGAAAAACTGCGATGAGTGAAAACGATTTTGATTTGAGCGGTGAGTGAGCAACCCTTCGGTTCAGCGTGAAGGATCTGCTGGCCGCCGGCTTCCGCCACAAACGGACCGCCGGGCTGTGCTTCTTCGGCATTCTGACCGGGGCAATTCTGGCGGCCATCCTCCAACCCGCCGAATATAGCGCCAGTACAAAGTTCCTAGTGGGCGAGGGCCGCGTTGACCCGGTTGTGAGTACGGAAGCGAGTGCTCCCCCGACAATCAAACCGGTGAGCGAGGAGGAGCTTAATTCAGAACTCGAACTGCTCCACAGTCCGGATGTCCTCCGCCAGGTCGTGATCGCGTGTGGACTGGATCAGCTCAAAGGACTGCGGGACCGAGTGCTGGGTTCGCCCAACCCGGAGCGGCGAATTGCCGGGGCGACTGCCCTTTTGGGAAAAGAACTGCAAATCCAGCTGGTGAAAAAAAGCAACGTCATTGATGTCACCTATGCATCGCGGGATCCGCAGCTGGCCGTGCGTGTGCTGCGGTCGCTGACTGACGCCTATATGCAGAAGCACGTAGCCGTACATAGTCCCCCGGGACAGCTTGATTTCTTTGCTCAGGAGACCGAACGTTATAAGAAGAACCTGAGCGACGCCGAGGCTCAACTTAGGCAGTTCTCTCAGCAAGAAGATGGGGTCGCACCTCAGATCACCAGGGACATCACGCTCCAAAAGCTGAGCGACTTTCACTTCAGCTTGCAACAAACACGAGCGGAAATGGCCAGCACCGAGGAACGCATCAAGACTTTGGAGGGACAGGGAGGAACTACACCCGAGCGGTTGACAACTTCCATGCGGCAGGTCGACGACGCCCAGGTTCTTCAGTCCCTCAAGACCACGTTGATAAACCTGGAACTCAAACGCACCGAACTGCTCACGAAGTATCAACCGAGTTACGCGCTGGTACAGGAAGTGGAAAAACAGATTGGCGAGACGCAGGCAGCTATCGCGGCTGAAGAATCTGCGCCAATCAGGGAAGAAACCACCGACCGCAATCCGACTTATGCCTGGATCAGTCAAGCGCTAGCGCAAGCTAAGGCTGAGTACAGTGGCCTGCAAGCGCGAGCGGCGGCTACAGAGGCCGCAGTTGCGAAATACGAAGCTAAGACTCGCGACTTGGCAGAGAAAGGGCTGGCTGAACAGGACCTGCTGCGCACGGTGAAGGCCGACGAGGAGAACTACCTTCTCTACCTTCACAAGCAAGAACAAGCGCGCATGAGCGAGGCGCTGGATCGTACCCGCATTCTCAATGTTGCCGTTGCGGAGCAACCTGTGGCGCCCAGCCTGCCTATGAACTCCCCGTTGCCAATGCTGTTAGGAGGCGTCTTCTTCGCGGCTCTGGTCTCGGTCGGTGCGGTCTGTACCAAGGAGTATCTCGATTCATCCTTCCGGACGCCAACGGAAGTCTCTGCGGAACTGAAGATTCCCGTGCTAGCCGCCGTTCCCCGCAGAGGGAATGGTGTTCATGGAAATGCCACGAATGGCAACGGGAATGGTCGAGGCCGGGATCACGACTATTCTGCTTCGGATTCCATGCGGTCGGCAAGGTAGGTAGAGCCTAATGTCTCTAGATTTTTGGCCCGTCAAACGTGGGCCCAGCAGCCTGGCTGCGAATTCGAAGGATAATGAGGCTCTCACGCCACTGAAAGCAAGGCATATATGCAGCGGATCATTCAGCTTCTGAGAAACGGCTCACGAATTCCGAACGAGAGCACCTTGGTTATCCTCGGATTTAAGGGGAATTGATGAGCAGAAATTTCGAACTCTTACAGGAGGCTGGGGAGAGCACAAGCGATGCTCCGGGAGCAGGTGGACGAACGCAGAGCGGTTCCTCCGGCGCCACTTTTTCCGGCACTCCTGCTATGGAGATTGAGGGAAAGGCGCGGGAAGAAGTACTGAAATTGGTCCGACCCCTATTCCTTAGTTTCGGTGCTCAAGGGCCGCCCAGGTGGTATTCGCCGGCTTTGCAGGAACTCCAAGCTGCGAGGACTACGGTTCTCGGGGCGGTTCTGAACCAAAGAACATTTCCAATCCCAAACAGTATTTACCGCAGGTTGTAGAACCGTGAGGATGGTCCCGGGGGCGGTGCGAGAGAACCACCGCAGCGTTTCGCGCTGGCCAAGACAGAGCCGGGGCAGCGACGTCCGCAGCCGCATACAGTTCCTTCGTAGCCATCTCCCTCATAACGATTCTCCCGCCCCACGATTAAATAGCCACGCTCCGGAGCCGGAAATCGTATCCGGCTCCGGCGGTTGCAGACACTGAGTTGTCCCGGCAAGAGGCCATTTCATGTCCACTATTCGACGCAGAATTCTGTCAGATGCCCTCAAGGTATTTGACTTGGCCGTCATGGTTCTCGCCTTTGCTTTGGCCACGGTGCCTGCGCTTGGCGTGGGTCGAACCATCTCGATGGCTGAATTCTTCTCTATGCGGGTGAAGCTGCAAAACCTCATCATCTTTTTCGGGCTGCTGATCCTATGGCATGTCCTGTTCTCGATCTGCGGTTTATATGCCTCGCACCGCATGTCCAGCCGTGCGGCTGAGTCCGCCGAAGTAGTAAGGGCAACAACTCTGGGGAGCCTAGGCCTGTGGGGTGCCGCTACCCTATTTCACATCCAGATAGCATTGTTTCCGTTCCTGATCGTCTTTCTTGTGATCAGCACGGGGATGCTGGTCTGCAGCCGACTGGCCTTGCGAATGGTGCTGGCGCAAGCCCGGTTGCGTGGGCGAAATCTTCGCAACATACTGATCGTGGGAACGAGTAGGCGGGCGGTTGAGTTTGCTGGGAAACTCCAGGCCAACCCGGAGCTGGGCTATCGCGTCATGGGGTTTGCAGACCAGCCCTGGGATGGAAGCGATCAATTTCGCCGAACTGGCCACTCCCTGGTTTGCGACCTGGAGGGCCTTCCCGAATTCCTGCGCGCGAACGTGGTGGATGAGGTTGTGATTGCCCTGCCCATTCGCTCCTTCCATGCCGACGCCTCCCGGGTTGCAGCGCTATGTGAAGAGCAAGGTATTATCTTGCGTGTGCCCTCCAACATCTTCAATTTGAAGCTCGCGCACGCAGGTGCGGAGGAATTGGAAGGCGACTCGTCTGTTACGCACTACACGGGAGTGATTGAGGGCTGGCCAGTATTGATGAAACGAGTCTTGGATTTTTGCCTGGCCTTGGCCGCCCTGGTCGTGGTCTCCCCGATCCTAGTGCTGGTGGCCGCATTGATCAAGATTACTTCGCCCGGCCCCATCTTTTTCACGCAGAAGAGAATCGGCCAAAACAAAAGGAAGTTCACCATCTACAAGTTCCGCAGCATGGCCGTGGATGCGGAAAACCAGATGCGGCAACTGGAGCACCTCAACGAGCTCAGCGGTCCGGTGTTCAAGATCAAACGCGATCCCCGCATCACCCCGGTGGGAAAATTCCTGCGCCAGACCAGCATCGATGAACTGCCTCAGCTGATCAATGTCTTGAAGGGCGACATGAGCTTAGTGGGGCCACGTCCGATGTCTGTCCGCGATTATGAACTCTTCAGCGAGGATTGGCATCGTCGCCGCTTCAGTGTGCGCCCAGGAATCACTTGCCTCTGGCAGGTCAACGGCCGAAACTCCATTCCTTTCGAGAAATGGATGGAGCTTGACATGCAATACATCGACAAATGGTCCCTCTGGCTCGATTTCAAGATTCTCGCTAAAACGATCCCGGCCGTTCTAAGGGGATCGGGTGCCGCATAGCTCTGCTTGCTGCCCGCTCCTCACAACTCGCTTGGAAGCTGCATGGATTTTGGTATAGTTTGAACCCCCGAACCCCTATGAGTGAACTTAAGCTTGACCAAGGCGCCATTGAGGTCGCGCCTGCCGGCGTCCAGACGAAGACTAGGAAGCGTCTGTCGAGCGACCAGTTGGTTGAACAGGAGGTTTCCTATTGGCGCCAAAAGCTGGCAGGCATTCCTGCCATCCTAGAGCTACCCACGGATCGCCCCCGGCTACCAGTACAGACATTTCGCGCTGCGCGTGAATCCGTTCTTCTCCCCAGGAGCTTAAAACAGGCGCTAGAGGCGCTGAGCGAGCGACAAGATGTCTCGCTGTTCGTGGTGCTTCTGGCTGCATTTCAGACCTTGCTGACGCGATACACACGACAGGACGACATCGTTGTCGGAATTGCGATCCAGGGCCATGAAGAAGACGACGCTCAAGAACTGAACCAGCGTTTCGGCGCCAGCGTCGCGGTTCGCACAGATATAAGCGGCGACCCTACCTTCCAGCAGTTACTATCACGCGTGAGCAACGACGCGAACAGTGCACGCGAGCATCAGAACGTGCCGTGGGAGGATGTAGTTGAAGCGGTGCAGCCCGATCGGGATGCCAGCCGCCATCCAGTGTTCCAAGTGCTCTTTTCAATGGAAGACTCTCAGCTTTCTCCGGGGTCAGGGGGAATCTCGGATCCCGGGACGGACAGTGGGGTGCTGAAAGTAGATCTGCAGCTTCAGATGCAGGACCGACTCGATGGTCTCGCAGCATACTTCACCTACCGTAGTGACCTGTTTGACGCAGCCACGATTGTCCGGATGGCGGGACACTTCTGGAAGCTGCTTGAGGGTATCGTAGAGAATCCGGATGAGACTGTGTGGAGGCTTCCTCTCCTGACCGATTCGGAACGAAACCGCCTGGTGATCGAATGGAACAATAGTGGAATGGATTACGCCAGGGACCGGTGCGTTCATCAACTTTTCGAGGCGCAGGCGGCTCGAACTCCAAACGCCACCGCAGTGGTTTTTGGAAAGGAGAGCTTGACCTACGGCGAACTCGAACGGCGAGCAAACCAACTGGCAAACCATTTGATCAGGCTCGGGGCAAACCTTGACGACCTGGTCGGTATCTGTCTGGAACGCGGTTTGGGGATGGTGGTAGGCCTGTTGGGAATTCTCAAGGCTGGCGCTGCTTACGTTCCTCTTGATCCCGCGTACCCACGTGATCGCATCGCGTTCATGCTCGAAAACGCAGAAGTACCTTTGCTGCTCACGCAAGCACAGCTAAGAGAAAGCTTGCTCAGCACGGCTTCCGGAACCGTCCTCATCGACTCGGACTGGCCAGAAATCGCGAAGCAGAGTCAAGAGAGTCCGGCGTTGACCCTTAATCCCGAGAACCGTGCCTATGTGATCTATACTTCAGGTTCCACGGGCAAACCCAAGGGAGTTGAAATACCACATCGCGCGGTTGTCAATTTCCTCACCACGATGGCCGAGCGGCCAGGAATGACCGCAAGTGATCGGCTGCTTGCTGTGACTACGCTCTCATTTGATATCGCTGGGCTCGAGATCTATCTGCCGCTAACGCAGGGGGCATCTCTTGAGATCGTCAGTCGCGAAGTGTCCATGGACGGTCATCAACTGCTGGAAAAGCTTGCAGGCTCAGGCACAACTGTGATGCAAGCCACTCCGGCAACCTGGCGAATGCTGCTGGAGGCCGGATGGACGGGCGATCGACGACTCAAGATTCTGATCGGCGGGGAAGCTGTGTCTCAAAAGCTGGCCAACCAACTGCTGCAAAGATCTGCCTCTGTGTGGAATGTATACGGTCCAACTGAGACCACGATCTGGTCAACTCTCTCAAAGCTCGAAGCTGAACAGAGTGCAGTCTCGATTGGACGGCCGATCGGCAACACCGAAATTTTCATATTGGACAAGATGCTGCAACCAGTCCCCATCGGAGTTGTAGGCGAGTTGCACATCGGTGGTGACGGCTTAGCGCGCGGCTATCTCAAACGGCCTGAGATTACCGCAGAGAAATTCATCGTTCACCCCCTGAACCCTGATCCCAAAGCGCGCTTGTACAGAACTGGAGACCTGGCGCGCTATCTGCCCAATGGCAATATCGAGTTTCTGGGGCGGATCGATCATCAAGTTAAGATTCGCGGTTTCCGCATCGAGTTGGGCGAGATTGAAACAGTCTTGAGGCAACACTCCGGGATCAACGAAACGGTGGTGCTAGCCCGGGAGGATACTCCTGGGGACAAACGCGTGGTGGCTTATTTTGTCCCAACTCGTGATCCAGCTCCGACGACCGCGGAACTGCGCTCTTTCTTGAGAGAGAAGCTTCCGGAGTACATGCTTCCCTCAGTCTTCGTAACTCTGAAAAACATGCCACTGACCCCTAATGGCAAGGTCGACCGGCACGCTCTCCCCGCCCATGATCAGGCAGACCTCGCGTCAACGGGAACGTTTGCCGCGCCAAAGGATGTCATCGAGTCCCGGCTCGTCCAGATCTGGGAGACTGTTCTGGGTGTGCGGCCGATTGGCGTCAGGGATAACTACTTCGAGCTCGGTGGACATTCAGTGTTGGCAGTCAAGCTGATGAACCGCATCGAGGAGGCTTTCGGCAGGACCCTGCCGATCGCCACACTCCTTCAGGCCCCCACCATAGAGCAATTAGCTGCGATTCTTCGCCGAGAGGAATGGTCGCCTCCGTGGTCTTGTCTGGTGCCGATTCAAACTGGCGGTTCAAAACCGCCGTTCTTCTGTATCCACGGAATTAATGGCGCGGTGGTGCGGTTTCACGATCTGTCGCGATACCTGGGCTCGGACCAACCTTTCTACGGCATGCAGGCTCAGGGACTGGACGCGGGACATCCGTGTCACACGCGAACCGAAGACATGGCGTCCCACTACATCAAGGAAATACGCAGCGTTCAGCCGCAAGGGCCTTATTTTCTTGGAGGCTATTCCTTTGGCGGCGCGATAGCTTTCGAGATGGCTCAGCAGTTAGCAGCTCAAGGGCAAGAAGATGCGGTGGTGGTACTGTTTGACACTAATTTTCCTCAACAGAGCACTTCCGTTTCTCGAAAGGCTGAATCCACCTCGTCCGCATTGCTCATGCTCTTCCGGGTCCCGGCATCGGAGAGGTGGACTTACCTTTCGCGAATGGCCACGGCCCCAATTCGAGCAGTTGAAAGATGGCTGCACTTTGCCAGACTGCCCCGCAACAGCAAGAGGGTGCGAAAGGCCTGTCTGCAGGCTGAAAGAGACTACACGCCGCGAGCTTACCCAGGGCGGGTCATTCTGTTCCGGTCGAGCCACAAGCCGCTTGGGCAGTTGAGCGACCCGCGCGCGGCGTGGAACACATACGCTGTTCGTGGATTAGAGATCCATGAAATCCTGGGCAATCACGAGAACATTCTTCTCGAACCGCAAGTTCGATTTGTAGCCGAGCACTTGAAAACTTGTCTGGACGATGCTCGAGTAGCCCGTCAGATTTCACTCGCAAAGACGTCCCCATTGAAAAGGACGATCAAGTGACCGGATTAAGATTTCAAGAACCACCAGCACCACCAGAGTCCGTCGCAGGAGAAGGCGCGAACTCGTGCGGCCGGTTCTCTTTGGGAAGAATCTTGTCATTCGATCCGGGGCCTATACAGCAGAAGGTCATTCCATGGGCGATGAAGGGCGGGCTGGCCCTACTGGACCAGGGAATTTTTGCAGGATCCAATTTTGTGATAAGCATCCTGCTGGCTCGGTGGTTGTCGGCCGAGCAATACGGGATGTATGCGGTCGCATTCGCGGTCTTTCTGTTCCTACTGAATTTCGAGCAAGCTTTGCTGCTAGAACCCATGTTGGTGTTTGGCAGTTCGGTCTATCGCGACTGTCTCCGAGGTTACGTGAAGGCGTTGCTTTTGCTTCATTTGGGCATGAGCTTGGTCATGGCCTTCGGTCTATGTGTCTCAGCGGCTGTTGTTTCTAAGCTGGGGCAAGCGAACGGCCTGCCTGGCGCTCTCGTCGGTGTCGCCTTCGCAGCGCCGACGGTCTTGCTACTCTGGCTAACTAAACGAACCTTTTATTTAAAGCTTTCCCCAGCACCCTCAGCCGGCGCATCGCTCCTCTACTGCGCTCTGACCATGGGGGGACTGGCTCTAGTTTATAAGCATAGTCACCTTTCACCGTTGGCCGCATTCCTGCTCATGGGATTGGGCAGCTTAGGCGCCAGCATCGTGTTGCTCGCTTATCTGGGATTGCGGCTGTCATCGACCCAGGATGCCCCCAGCTTATTGGACACTTGGCGTCGGCATTGGCGCTATGGGCGGTGGGCTTTAGGCGCAAACGCCATGATGTGGATCCCGATCAACGCCTTCTATCCACTGTTGAGCAGGCTCTCCGGCATGGCACAGGCGGGCGAACTAAAGGCCTTGATGAATTTTGCCGCGCCTATGTTGCAAGCTTGCGCGGCACTCCACACGCTTATCCTTCCCTATGCTGCTCGTGTGCTGCAGGAGAAAGGTAGTGCTGGCGTCAGCGTGCTCCTGAGACGAATGACCTTGCTTTGTGTTTCGTGTGCGGTCCCATACTGGGTTGTGCTGCTTCTGTTCCAAGGGCCCGCTTTCCGCATGCTTTACTCCGACCGGTACACGGAGGTCGCCTATTTACTGCCCGTTGTTGCGTTGGCATCCGTGGCTGGCAGCGCGTTTTTCGGCCCGTCCATTGTGTTGCGGTCCATGGAGTCTCCAGGTTTGATTTTTGCCGCGGTTTCGGTTTCGAGTGGCATTTCAGTTGCAATCGGCATTCCGCTCATTCGAGCATTGGGCGTAGGGGGGGCAGTATGGAGCATTGCTCTGTCAGAAACACTGGCTTTTGTGGCGGCGGTCGTTCTGCTCCGTCGCAAGGCTCGCCGGTCTTTAGCGACAACCCCAACTTTCCTAGCGCTATCAGCAAATGAATAACACTCTTAGCAGAAGCCAAGAAGTGACCGCGTAGCAGCCAAGGATTGAGTCGGCCATTCGGCGCACTTCGTCGTTCACTGTTCTTGTTGCAACTCATCTTTTCAGAGCCACGCTGAGCTTCGCTGTCTCTGAGAAGACAGAGAGCATTCATGAAGGTTGTTTCGCGCTGATATCGTCAGAATTCACTTTCGAGGAGAATACCAATTATGATTCAGACTTACCGACTAATTCACGCCAAGGCGGCAAGAAGCAGAATTCGCATTCCGTTCGTGTGGTCCCGGCATCTTGGGCTCCGACCCCAAGATATCTTTCAGGCCTCTTATCCCCGTTCTGGCAGCACCTGGCTGCGCTTTATGCTCTTCCAAATATTGCGTGGGGAGGAAGCCGGATTTGGAAAGATCGACAAGTGCATACCCGAGATTGACGCGCACCGAGGAGTTCCGCCGATTTTACCTGGGGGGGGTAGATTGATCAAAACTCATGAGCAATATCGCAGAGAATACACCAAGGCCGTTTTCTTGGTTCGCGATGTCAGAGATGTCTTGGTTTCGTGCTACGTAAGAGCGGTGGAGGCCGGCTTAGCCCCACTCGTTTCAAAGGGCGATTTTGACAGCTTTTTGTTGTCCTTCATTAAGGGTAGAGCTCTTCAACAGGGTTCTTGGCAGCAACACACGCGGTCTTGGCTGGAGTCCCCGCTTGCAAAGAACGGCAATTTGATGGTTTTACGGTATGAGGATCTGCGCCGAAACTCCGAGCAGGTCATAGGACAACTCCTAAGCTTTCTCGGTGTCACGCCCGACGTCCGAATCATCCAAAAAGCCGTCGAAAACAATTCCTTGCAGCAGATGCGCGCAAAAGAGGATAGCGCTCGGAGGACTGGAGAACAATCCGCCCTGCTCGGATGTCACAATAGCACTGGAGAAGAAGGGCGTTTCGTGCGCAAGGGTGCCGTGGGGGGATGGCGCGGCAAGCTGACCGATGCCCAGGTAAAGATCATCGACCAGTATGCGGGCGATGTGCTCGCGACTCTCCGATACGAGCCTGGATTCGTAGAAGTGCCGCGATCCCAGGCGACGGTCTCAGCCGTAAGTATCTAGCTTTGCACAATCGAAAGTAGTCATTAAATGAAAATGCCTGACATAGTGACCAATTCGAGCGCCAGCCTTAGACCGACCCCTCGCCCCGGGAGAATTGATCTACGCTATGTCGCCTGGTTTTCACTGTTCGTATTGGCAGGCGGCGTGGCAACGCTTTATCCCATTTTCTGGGTCGGTTGCCTTGCGGCTGCAGCCATGTTGGGGATCGGTTGGGTGGTATTCGTGTTTCTGGATCGTGCGGGCCTGGAATTCTGGCAGGTCGTCGCGCTGACTACCCTAAGCGGTTACATGGTGTTGAATTACGGATTTGACAATCTTGCGATCCACGTCGGTGGATTCCCCATACTCATCGCTTACATGATGATGTACGCGTCGTTGGCTCTGGCAGTTTTTGCCCGTCCAAATTTGGTGGTTAAAGCGCTGCACGAACCGGCCCTACTGTGTCTCTTAGCCGTGCTTGGTTTGTCATTTTTTCACCTGGTCATTGATATTCCTTCGTATGGAAGTTGGGCTTTTCGCGACTGCACTATGTGTTTCGACGGTCTTTTCGTGCTCATGGGGCTGCTCTGGGCTAGGAAGAGCGATAGTCATTATTTCTTAGCAAAGTGGTTGATGGTCATCTTCGCGCTAAACATGCTTTATAGCTTCACTCTTCCCTGGGGTGAAAAGCTGTGGTCATGGTCTCCCGTAAGTGGCGTTTATCTTCCTGTACCCCTACTAGGAAATTACCGTGGCGCAGGTGACTGGTTATTAGCAGGCGCCACGTTTTGCATCTGCATCGGCAGCTACATGGTCAGCCGCCCGCGTTGGTTGATGCCGTTTCTGGCGCTGGCGCAATTGCTAGGAATCGCGATCACGCAGGTCCGACGGATGTACCTGGGAATTGTGGTTGTTATTCTTATTCTTGTCCTGGCAGGCGAAATCAAGAAATTCGCGAGACTTTTCATTCTGGTCCCTGCGGCCATCGCAGTGGTTTTCGTCGTTACCAGTTTGGGAGGCCTAGAAATATCGGGCCGCGTCGGTCCGGTTAACCTCGCGTTTTTCAAAGACCACATTCGAAGCATATCTGGCGCTGAGGACACACCGGGGAGCGACCCTCAGACTCGTGTCACCATGGGCCGCGAAGCCTTTCAGCACTTCCTCGCGCACCCGGTCTTCGGCGAGGGGTTCGGTCGACCGTTGGTTAGCGTGATTGACGAGGACAATGGCACGGTAACGCGAACGCCTCACAACTCGAGCATAACCTACCTGGCGAGGCTGGGGGTAGTTGGACTCGCAATTTGGATTGCGTTTCATTTGTGCTTGTGGACAAGATTTGTCTACGCGTTTCGACAGCGACGTTCCTGCGACAAGCGACTGTACGCCTTCGTTCTATGGTTTTTTCTGTTTTACGTACTCTTTATGGTGGGTAGTTTTGTGGAGTCTCCTTTCGAGTATCCCGCACACGCTATTCCATTCTATTTCTTGATGGGTTTCGCTCTGGGCTTGATTCGTTGGCACTTGTCCCCCAAAAACAAGGGTGAACACCGATTGGCTGCGTTCGCGAGTAGCGTCGAGAAAGCCTACTTGTAATCAATTCCGAGCAGTCAAGATCGCACAATCTTGGGAGCATTTCGGGGAAGCCGCAAAATATGGAAAGACCAAGAATCGTAACCACGAGTTGGGATGACGGGGACCGACACGATCTAAGACTCGCCGAGATCCTCCTATCCAAGGAGGTCCAAGGCACTTTCTATGTTCCCATCACTCCGTACCTGGGACGCGCCGCGCTTAACCATGCTGAGTTGAGGGCACTGTCGTCCGAAGGTTTCGAAATCGGTGCTCATGGATTTTCGCACAAGCACCTCTGGAAACTATCTCCAGAAGAATTAGCCAAGGAAATAAATCCATGTAAGCCCATCCTGGAAGACATCTTAGGAACGGAAGTTCGCATGTTCTGTTACCCCAGAGGCCGCTACGATTCGAACGTTGTGCGGACTGTGAAGAAGGCTGGCTATTGGGGAGCCCGAACGGTGCGCATGCTAGCGACGCGTGCGGGGTTCAACCCCTTCGAGGTACCGACGACCCTGCAGGCAGTCCCGCATCGGAGGTTCAGTTACGTCAAGAACGTGGCGAGGGCACGAAAGATGGAAGGCCTGCAAGTGCTTTTGCCCCAGATGACAAGGCTCGGCAATTGGGTCGAACTCGGCAAAAGGCTTTTTGATTCAGTCTTGCAAAACGGTGGGATTTGGCATCTGTGGGGCCATTCGTGGGAGATCGAGGAACTGGGTCTGTGGAAGGATCTGGAAGAAATGCTGGACTACGTACGCAAGAGGGAGGGCGTGTCGTACATCCCCAACTGGGAATTAATTCCGCGTTCCTGCGCGCAAACGGCCAAACATACCAACAGAATTGGAGCCTATGAAGATAACCATCGTTCATAACCACTACAAGCAGCAGGGGGGCGAGGATGTAGTTTTCGAGCAGGAACGCCAACTCTTGGAGCGGACTGGTCACGACGTTCAGGTCTATTGTCGAAGTAATCAGGATGTCGATTCCTATCCTGGAGTTAAAAAGTTAGTACTTTTACAGAAGTCCATCTGGTCCAGTAATACTTATAGGGACTTTAGCGAGCTGCTGCGGCGGGAGAAGCCGGACGTTGTCCACGTTCATAACACCTGGGTTATGATCTCGCCATCGATTTACGAAGCGTGTAAGGAAGCGAACGTTCCGGTGGTACAAACATTTCACAATTACAGGCTCATGTGCCCGGCCGGAACCTTCTTTCGGGATGGCAAAACCTGTGAAGAATGCCTGGATCATGGTCAGTGGCGAAGTGTGCTCCACGGCTGTTATCGCGACTCTCGGCTCATCACGGCCGCGAAGGCCCTCATGCTAGCCACACATCGACGAAGGGGCACGTGGGCTGGTATCGACTACTACATCGCCCTTAGCCAGTTTTCTCGAAACCAATTCCTAAGAGGCGGGTTCCCAGCCGAGAAGCTGTTTGTCAAACCCAACTTCGTGCACCCTGATCCCGGGGTGTGCACGGACAAAGGGGACTATGCTTTGTTTATTGGCCGGCTCTCTCCAGAGAAACGAGTAAGTACTATATTAGCTGCCTGGAGGCAACTTGACACCCGTATTCAGCTCTTCATTATTGGAGGGGGACCTGAGGCCGCTCAATTGCAGGAAGAGGCTGCGCGTCAGGGTCTTACTCACGTTCATTTTCAAGGACACTTACCTCGGGGCCAAGCGCTTACGTTCATGGGCGGTGCGCGTTTCCTGATCTTTTCGAGCGAGTGGTACGAGAACTTTCCCGTGACCATTGCCGAAGCTTTTGCATGTGGCGTTCCGGTCATCTGCTCCAGAATGGGCGCAATGCAGGAGATCGTAGAGGACGGTCGCACCGGCTTGCACTTTGTGCCGGGGCATGCCGAGGATTTGGCAGCGAAAGTCGAGTGGGCTTGGAATCACCCGGAGCGCATGCAGGAAATGGGGAAGGAAGCCCGGCAGGAATACGAAAACAAATACACCGCTGAGAAGAATTATCCCATGCTGATAGAAATCTACCGACATGCGGTTGCGGGGCGTGATGTTCTGGGCACCGACGTCCACGCGGTTCAAATCAATTCTGAGACTGAGAGTACCAAGCTCGCCGGCAAACCGGTTTGAGATCCCCGATCTATCACTGCTTGAGCCCGTTCTAAAACATCCGAAGGTAGTTCCGTGAATGAGGCTCGTATAAGTACAACCGGACCTTTACGGAGAGGTAGACCGTTAAAGGGAGGCAATATCGATCTCTTGAAAACGCGCTGGTACCTATCCCGGTTAGCTTCCATGCAACCGGCTGAAATTGTGTGGCGCGCGCGCTCTGCGGCTACGCTGCCTCTGGACTGGGCACTTTCAAAGAGAAAGTCCACAGTGCCGGCGCCGCGTTGGACACCGCTGCGCGGCGAGTCGTATCCAGTACACCTGCACAATAGCGGTGCGCCGATGGAATGCATTCGTGTGTTCGATCTCGAATTTCCGGCGGGATTCGAGTTTGATTGGCATCGCGATTACTGCTATGGGAAGCAAGTGGAGCGGCGCTTCGCCGGCGCGTTGAATATTCGCGATACTGCGGTCGTGAGCGATATCAAGTACGTGTGGGAGCCCAGCCGGCATCAGCATCTGTCCGCATTGGCGTTTGCGGCGAACGCCGAACAGCATGCGGACTACATCGTACGGTCGCTGGATTCGTGGCTTCACGCTAACCCGTTTCTTTACGGCGTGCACTGGACCAGCAGCCTGGAACTGGCTGAGCGCATCGTCTCGTGGGCTCTGTTGTATCCGCGCATTGCTGAGTATGTCGCGCGCGATGAGGAATTCCGCTGTCGCTGGCTCGAGTCGATTTACCAGCACCTAACGCGCATCTCCCGCAAAATGAGCCTGTACTCATCGGCCAATAACCACCTGATTGGGGAATTGGTCGGCCTGTTTGTGGGGGCATCGTGCTTTGACTTCTGGCCGGAGTGCAGCGACTGGCAGAAGCTTGCACTGAAATTGCTGGAGCGTGAAATTCGCCTTCAGGTTGGAGAAGACGGTGTTGATCGCGAGCAGGCGATGTCGTATCACCTCTTCACGATGGAGTTGTTCCTGCTTGCCTTCGCCATCGGCCGCAACACTAAGTTTCCGTTTAGTGCAGGATATGCGGACCGGTTGCGAGGGATGGCCGGGTTTCTCGATACAGTCGCCACGTCGAGCGGAGATCTACCGTGGTACGGGGATTCCGACGATGCGCGCGGGTTTGTGTTGTCGGAAGGCGAGAGCGCGCTGGAAGTTGCCATGCAATTGGCGGGGTTACTTTTTGCCGAGCCTCAATGGCTGCGTTTCCGCAAGACGGCCACGGCGGCGGCGCTAGCGCTCGTCCCGGAGTTGCTTGCAAATCTCGATCACGTCGCGCAGCTCCCAGCCACGCCCCGCGATCTGTTTCCTGACGCCGGGCTGGCTTGCATACGCAGCGACGACGAAAGCGTACGTCTCCTGATGGATTTTGGTCCACTGGGGTTCACGAGTATAGCGGCGCATGGCCATGCGGATGCGTTGTCGCTTTGGCTGTCGATCGGTGATGAATACTTCCTTGTTGACGCCGGGACCTATGCCTACCATTCACATCCTGAGTGGCGGACGTTTTTTCGCAGCACGGCGGCACACAACACTGCATGCGTGGACGGTCGGAGCCAGTCGCAAATGGCGGGCCGCTTTCTGTGGAGGTCAAAGGCGAATACGCGGCTGCTGCGGTTGGAGAAAAATTCTGAACAGGTGACGATCGAGGCGGAACACGACGGCTACGCGCGCTTGCAAGATCCCGTTACCCACCGCCGTACTGTCTGTTTCGACCGAGCGACCGGAAATGTCTCCGTCGAAGATGGTTTTCGATGCACCGGCCGGCACGAGGTCGAGTTGTTCTTCCATATGCATGAAGAAGCCGCTGTTGTGTGCGTCAGGGATGGCGAGGCCCAGGTGAGCTGGCGCGGGAGACACATCGTGTTTTCTTCCCCGGATCGCAATGGCCGCTGGGAGATCATCCGCGGCTCTGACAATCCCCCACTCGGCTGGCGCTCGCGCCAGTTCAATCAGAAGCACCCGATCGCCACGCTGCGAATTCGCGTGGAAATCGATGGCCCAACCACAATCCGCACTCATCTGAGGGTCAACTCATGAATATCAGCATCGTCGGTCTAGGTTACGTGGGCGCAGTATCAGCCGCTTGCCTGGCTGACACGGGACACCGCGTCTGGGGCGTTGACATCAATGCCGATAAAGTACGCATCATCAACGAACGCCGTTCGCCGATTGTTGAGAGCGGTCTCGCCGATAAAATTGCACACGGACGACAGGCCGGGCGCTTGTGCGCGACGGTAGACATCGGGCAGGCCTTGCGCGAGACAGAGTTGTGCTTCGTCGCCGTGGCCACTCCGAGTCGCACCAATGGGCAGATCGATCCCGCTCATCTGTTTCGCGCCTGCAAGCAGATTGCGACGGCTCTCTCGAAACTCGGCAAGAAGCAGATCGTGGTAATTCGCAGCAGCATATTGCCCTCCATTTTCGACGAGTGTCGGAGGATATTCGAGTCGACCGCGCCCGGACTGGTGGAGTTGTGTGCCAATCCGGAATTCCTGAGGGAAGGTACTGCGATCCGTGATTTCGAGGAGCCGCCGTTCACTGTTCTGGGGACGGACAGCGTGGCCGCCGAAGAGACGTTGCGCTCGCTCTATTCCGAACAATCGGCTCCCCTCTTCGTGCTTCAGCCAAGAGACGCGCTCATGGTGAAATATGCCAGCAACGCCTTCCATTCTTTGAAGGTCGCCTTCGCGAACGAAATCGCCGCGGTCTGCCAGCAGGCTGGGGTGGACGCGGAAGCCGTAATGAACGTCTTCTGCAGCGATACCAAGCTCAACATCTCGCGGCGTTATCTTATGCCCGGCTTCGCCTTCGGCGGTTCGTGCCTGCCGAAGGACGTGCGCGCCATCCTCCATGCGGGCAAAGAGCTTGACCTCCAATTACCACTGATTGCAGCCATCCTGTCGAGTAACGAACAGGTGATCGACCGGGCATTCCAGAAGGTCCGTGCGACCGGCAAGCGCCGCATAGGCCTGATCGGTCTCAGCTTCAAATCGAACACCGACGACCTGCGGGAAAGCCCGTTTGTCGAACTCGCCGAGCGACTGCTGGGAAAGGGCTACCACCTGAGCATCTATGACCCGAACGTCATAGCGGCGCGATTGACAGGCGCAAATAAGGAATACATCGATGGCGTCATCCCACATCTGTCCCGTCTACTGGTACGGTCGCTCGAGGAATTGAGCGATGCCGAGCTGCTGATTGTGGGACACCATTTCGATGGAGTCGCCGAGTTGCTGGAGAACACGCGCACGTCCGTCATTGACCTGAACGCATACCAAACTGAAACGCGGGCTGCCACATTGGAACCCGAACTGGTGCTCGGATATGGGAACTAAGCGCAACGTCCTGATCATCGTGCAGAATCTACCGGTGCCATTCGACCGGCGCGTCTGGATGGAAGCCACCAGCTTGCGCCGCCACGGCTTCGGCGTGGCCGTCATTTGCCCCAAGAGGGAGACATTCACGTCCAGTTATGAGCGGCTGGAAGAGATAGATATCTATCGCTACCCGCTGATCTATGAGGCCGGAAAGGGTGTGGCCGGCTATTTTGTTGAGTTCGTATATTGCTGGCTGGCTACACTGTGGCTGGCGCTGAAGGCTTATGCGCACCGTCCGTTTCACGCCATCCAGGCCTGCAATCCGCCCGATACCTTTTTCGCGCTGGCATTGCTCTTTCGGCCGCTGGGAGTGAAATTCGTTTTTGATCATCACGATCTATGCCCGGAACTGTATCTTGCCAAGGGACACAGCCGCACGAGCATGCTCTATCGTGGGCTGCTGATGCTGGAACGGATGACGCTAAGGTCGGCGCACGCGGTCATTGCCGTCAACGAATCTCATCGGGCGATGGCGCTGGGGCGCGGTGGCGTTGCCGAGGCTAGAGTCGCAGTCGTGCGCAGCGGCCCTCGATGCGCATGGCCCGACGGCCACTCTCCATGCCCCGAACTCAATCGCGGTCGCCAACACATGGTAATGTACCTTGGCGTGATGGGTGAGCAGGACGGGGTCGATCACTTGCTGCACGCAATCCAGACTTACCGCAGGATGGCTCCGGACGACACGCTGTTCGCGCTGGTCGGTGGCGGGCCCAACCTGCCGCACATGAAGACGTTGGCCGAGCAGATGGGCCTGGGCTCGGCGGTGTATTTCACCGGCCGTATTCCGGACGAGCAGTTGCGCGATTATCTTGCCACTGCTGACGTATGTGTCGACCCCGACCCCATCACCGAGTTCAACAATCTCTGCACGATGAATAAAATCATCGAGTACATGGCGTTCGGGCGGCCCATCGTGGCCTTTGATCTTATGGAGCACCGCCGCTCGGCTGAGTCGGCGGCCGTATACGTTTCGGAGAACGACGATGCCGCACTGGGGCGCGCGATTCGGGAATTGCTCCTCGATGCCGAACGAAGAGAAACGATGTCTCAGTTCGCTCGTCGCCGTTTCCATGAAGTATTGGCGTGGGAGAACTCGGAGCAGCGATTGATTGCTACCTACCAGCAGTTATTCGACAGCGGGCTCTCAAGGTCAATCGTTAACACAACTGCCCAGGAATCGCTAACCGCCGAAGATCCCGGCGCCTAGCTGAATCACTGGATCGGAACCAAGCTTTTTAGTACCGACTAAATTCTTATGTGCGGAATAGCGGGAATCATTAACGGTGGAAACGAGCAATTGCTCGCGCGCATGAACGACATCATCGCGCATCGCGGTCCCGACGATGCCGGGTTGAAGTGGTTTGCCGAATCCTCATCCGGTTTGGCGCACCGGCGCTTGTCCATTATCGATCTTTCGCCTGCCGGTCATCAGCCGATGTGCAACGAGACCGGCGACCTTTGGATTGTCTTTAACGGAGAGATCTACAACTATAAGGAACTCGGCGAAGAAGTGTTGGCCAAGGGCGTGCGCCTGCGCTCGACCAGCGACACAGAAATCCTGCTCTACGCCTATCAAATCTGGGGCGAAGCGTGCCTGGAGAAGTTGAACGGCATGTTTGCGTTCGCGATTTATGATTCTCGGAAGAGGAAGCTGTTCGCGGCGCGGGACCGCCTAGGGATTAAGCCGTTGTACTACCATTTCCAAAACAGCTGCCTCGTATTTTCGTCTGAGATCAAAGCGATTCTCAGCTCCACGCTGGTTTCCAAGCGACCCGATCTGCACGCGCTGCATACGCCAGCGCGGTTCCAGGTGTCCCCCTGGACCGGATTCCAGGACATTCTGAAACTGCCTCCGGCGCACTGCCTGACGCTACAAGATGGCAAGCTGTCAGTACGCCAGTACTGGAGTCTGCATCCCTCTGAGCTGCCCGCCAGCGAAGCTGGGCTCATCGAACAGCTCGACGCGCTGCTGTCCGACTCAGTCCGCCTGCAGATGAGGGCGGATGTTCCGGTCGGCATATTCCTGAGTGGCGGGTTGGACTCCTCGATCGTCAGCGCGCTGATGCGTGTTAACACGCAGCAGACGGTGCATTCCTTTACCATTAAATTCTCCAGCGAAGACCAGAAATTTGAGCAGATGGCGCCGGACTGGGATTATGCTCGGCAAGTCGCAAAGCAGTTTGGCTTCACGTATCACGAATTGGAAATCCGGCCGCAAGTGGAGGAACTGCTGCCCAAAATGGTGTGGCACCTGGATGAGCCACTGTCGGATCCCGCTGCCATTAACACCTACCTGATCTCGCAGGTGGCACGGGACTTGAACATTGTGGTGTTGCTGAATGGCATGGGTGGCGATGAGGTCTTCGGCGGGTATCGAAAGCATCTCGCTTGTTTGAAAGCGGAGAGCTACCAGGCCATCGTTCCCGGCGCGGTCCGGCGCATGCTGCAGCACGCCGCGGACCGCATCCCAGTGGCCACTGCGACGCGCGGGTTGAAGCAGGTCCGCTGGGGCAAGCGCTTCCTGTCTTTTGCTTCTGCGCCTCGCAGCGACCGGTACCTGATGTCTGATCTTTCTGTGGCGCCTAAGCAATTCTCGCAGATGTTCGCCAGCCGGATGTCGTATTACGACTCGCACTTTTTCAAGTCGCAGGCGCCGCGCTTTAATGGCAATGGACTCTCGTATCTCACGCAGATGTGCCTGAATGACACGCTCGTTTTTCTGCCCGAGCATAATCTGACGTATTCCGATAAGGCTTCAATGGCGGCAAGTATCGAGGGCCGTCCGCCGCTGACTGATCATCGAATCGTGGAGTTTATGTTCTCGGTTCCTCCGCGCGAACGTATCCATCGGCTGACCCAGAAGTATCTCTTGAAAAAAGTCGCCGAGAAGTACTTGCCAGATAACATCATTTATCGGCCGAAGGCGCCGTTTGCTTCGCCCCTGCGCTCGTGGGTTCGAGGCCCGCTCTCCACGATGGTCGCTGACCTGCTTTCCGAGCAGTCTCTGCGCGCTCGTGGGCTGTACGATCCCAAATATGTCGCCGGCCTGATCGCCCGTGACAAACAGGGACTTGAGGACAATGCCTACCAGATCTGGACTCTACTGACAAACGAGATCTGGTTCCGCACGTTCTTCCAGAACTGACTAATTGCTACAGCATTCATTCGAAAGGAGGCGCGATTGCTTCAGATTATCCAGTACCAGAAGACGGGTGAGATTAGCGTAGATGAGTTGCCCGCGCCGAAACTCCGGCGGGGCGGCGTGCTCGTCCGCAACGCATTCTCAGTGATCAGTGCCGGGACGGAACGGACGTCGGTTGAAACCGCCCAGGCATCGATGCTGCAGAAGGCCCGCCTGCGACCGGACCTGGTCCGCCAGGTGCTCGACAACTTCAATCGCGAAGGCGCGCTGGCTACATATAAGAAGGTCCGGGATCGGCTGGATAATTTCAAGGACCTGGGGTATAGCTCTGCGGGCGTCGTCGTCGAATCCGCAGTGGACGATATTAAAGTGGGGGACCGTGTCGCCTGCGCGGGCGTCGGCTATGCGGGGCACGCCGAGATCGTTTCGGTTCCGCGCAACCTGGTTGTAAAAATTCCGGATGAAGTTGGTTTCGATGAGGCTGCGTTCACGACGGTCTGCGCTATCGCCATGCAGGGCGTGCGCCAAGCTGACATACGCGTGGGTGAGCAGGTGGTCGTCATCGGTTTGGGGCTGATCGGCCTGATCACGGTTCAGTTGCTGAAGGCCAGCGGTTGCCGCGTTTTTGGAATGGACATCGTTCCACGGAACTTCGACTTGGCTCAGGCGCTCGGATGCGATCAGTGCGTGATCAGCAACCACGATGCAGTGCCCGCAGTGCAACATTTCACCCGGGGTTATGGAGCCGATGCGGTGGTTATCACGGCGGCCTCCACATCGAATGAGCCCGTGGAATTGGCCATCCAGTGCGCCCGCAAGCGGGGCACGGTAGTGGCGGTCGGGGCGGTCGGGATGAACATCCCTCGTTCTCCGTTTTATGAGAAGGAGATCAACTTCCGTACGTCCTGCTCCTACGGTCCCGGCCGCTACGATCCAGACTACGAGGAGCGTGGTCAGGACTATCCCCTCGGATTCGTGCGCTGGACAGAAAACCGCAACATGGAAGCTGTCCTGGACATGATGGCGCAGCGGAAACTCAACGTAGGCGCGTTGATTACGCACCGCATTCCAGTCGAGGAAAGTCTCCGGGCCTATGACATCATTACCGGCAAGGTGCAGGAGCGGTATCTCGGCATCCTCATCCAGTACTCCGCTACGAGTGAGCCAATCGCTCTCTCCCGGCGTATCGAGTTGCACCCTGCCACGCGCGCGGCGTCCGGCCGTAAAGCCGTGCTGGGCTTTATCGGAGCCGGGAATTTCACGCAATCCACGCTGTTGCCGCCGATATTGAAACTGGCTCCGCGTATGCGAGGCCTCGCCACGGGCAAGCCAGTAAATGCCAAGAACATTGCGAAAAAGTATCGTTTTGAATTTTGCGCAACCGATGCTAGTGAGATCATTCGTGACAAGGAAGTGAACCTCGTATTCGTGACTTCACGTCACGACTCGCATGCACGATATGTGACTGAGGCCCTGCGCGCCGGCAAAAGCGTGTTCGTCGAAAAACCCCCGGCGTTAAGCCACGAGGAGCTCGAAGACATTTTGATCGCATACGACGAAGCCGAACGGGCAGGAACAGCGCCGCTACTCATGGTAGGTTACAACCGGCGGTTTTCCGAGCCAGTACGTGCCATCCAGCAACTGGTCGCCGCACGGACCGAGCCGCTGGTCATGCACTATCGCGTCCATGCAGGCTTCATGCCCCCCACGCATTGGATGCAGCATCCGGAGCAGGGCGGGCGCTTCATTGGCGAAGGCGGCCACTTTGTAGACGTGATGCAGTTTCTTTGCGGCGCCCTCCCGACTAGTGTTTACGCCGTTGCTCCCAGCGATTACGCGCGCCACTATAACAACGACAATGTCCTGGTTACGATAACCTTCGCGGATGGCTCTGTGGGTACGATTCACTACCTGGCCAACGGCTCCAATGCAGTCGAGAAGGAATATCTGGAAGTATTCGGTGACTCGAAAACGGCCCGCATGGCGAATTTCAAGAAGCTCGAATGCGCGGTTGGTCGGAAGAAATCAACTACATCATTCTCCGGCAGTAAAGGACATGCTGAAGAGATGAAAGCCTTGCTTGACGGTTTTGAATCCGGCGCCGGTTCCCCCATCAGCATTGACTCGTTGGCGGCAACCTCCCGCGCAACTTTCGCCGTATTGGAATCACTGAGAACGGACTGCGTGGCTCGGGTGCAACCTAAGTAGCAAACGATTGAGAGCGAAATCAGAATGCCAGTCCGAATGTTGATCCTCGGCCAGCATTTGTGGGTGCATTTGCCGGACGCAAGGGCACTCGCGGACGTAGGCCGGTAGTTCAAATACCTTTGCTATCAGCTTTACGGTTATCCCAAGTTTCGGTTGTGATTGGGAATTCAAGCCCACATTTCCTTTTTGAACTCTGAGTAAGTGGTTGTATGATTGCGCCGACGCCAGTATTCATGCGGCTTTGAGCGAGAGGACTACAAGAAAATGGTCACATTGCCAAACCATATTTATCTCTTTCGAAGAATAGTGGAGGTGCGTGGTCTTGGGGCAGCGCTGGATGATTACTTTGGTCGTCTGAAAAGAAGGGTTGGTCTTGAAAGACCACGAGAAAAGGTCGCCACTCTGCCAAACGATGTTCTTGGCGTAAATGTCAAATGGGGAGTGCATTACGTTCCATCGCGCAAGGAGATTTTCAGCAAGGCCATTCAGAGTTTACCAATCCGTTTTGAGGACTACACTTTCGTCGATATCGGCGCCGGTAAGGGGGAAGTGCTTTTGATGGCGACCGAGTACAAATTCAAGAGGCTTCTCGGTGTGGAGTACTCCAAGACATTGGCAGATATTGCAATCAGCCGTGGGGTTGAGTGTGTTTGCATGGATGCTACCGAGTTTGTTTTGCCAGCCGGGCCGACAGTGATTTATCTATACAATCCTTTTCAGGGTAAGGTGATGGACAAGGTTATTCGGAACATCGAGCAATCGTTACAAGATGCACAGAGAGACTTGTTCATTGTTTATGTCAATCCGTGGGAACGTCGTAAGTTCGCCCGCAGTCGCTATTTCAAAACGATTGCTGAGAACTGGGATGTTCTGAACTGGGAGTTTTGCATTTATCGTTCAATTGTATTTTCTGGATCGAAGTGATGTAGTGGGTTGGTACGTAGACTCCGGCTTGTACCAATCGCCGATCGTCTTCTCCGGGATGAAGGCGCATGTGGGGGTAGACAGCAAGACGAAGTTGATCCACATCAAAACATCGAACACGAGGTCACGACTGCGGCCATGGCAAGAAAAATTAGGTTATTAGGTTTTAGTGCAGTGGTTGTGGTGGTATTCGTTACCGAAGTCAGTTGGGCGCAGCGTCAATCGAAAGCTGTCGTAGTACAGGCCACAAAGCATGCTGTTGCTCCTCCCTTAAGTCAGACCGTGCCCATTTCTCCGCAGTCAGGGAGGCTGAGTTCGCTTCCCGACAATGACGACGATGACGTGCTGCGAACGCATGGCCCGCGCGCCACAAGCCCGGTCCAGGATCGGGTGCTTCAGGGATCACTGAACGAAACCGCTCTCTCTACGAATTCGGGACTGAACATTCTCGGCCTCGGGCTCGGTTTTCCTGGTTTCACGGTCTCAGGTAACATTCCCGACACCAATGGCGCCGCGGGTCCAACGCAGTTTGTGCAGTTTGTTAACGATGCCTTTGCGGTGTTCAATAAATCCAACGGCAGCGTGGCTTATGGCCCGGCTCACGGAAACACTTTGTTTGAGGCTCTAGGAGGAGGGTGCGCGGCCAACCCTAACCTTGACGAAATCGCCCAATTCGACAAGCTCGCAAACCGATGGGTGATGATGATGCCCAATTTCGAGAGCCCCCCTTCCCTGTGTGTTGCCGTCTCTACCACGTCGGACGCAGTCAGTGGCGGATGGAATCTCTATTCGTTCCAGCCACCCGTGAACACGACAATATGCCACTGTAGGCCAACGACTGATTACCCAAAGTTGGCGGTTTGGCCGGATGGTTACTATCTTACATACGACGAAATTTGGAACGGTAATTATATTGGTGCGGAAGCCTGTGTGCTTGACCGCAACAGCATGTTGAACGATGCTGCGGCGACTATGCAGTGCTTCTCCAATAGCGGAAGCTCTTACGGGTCTATGCTACCTGGGGATCTGGACGGGACCACCCTTCCTCCTGCGGGCTCGCCAGCGTACTTTCTCAATTTCGATGGTAATGATCAGTCTCTCGACCTCTGGCAGTTTCACGTGGATTGGACAACTCCTGCAAATTCTAGTTTCACTGGCCCCACGAACCTCCCTGTGGCGGCGTTCACCGAGGCTTGCGGCGAAACCGTCGTGGAATACAACTACACGACCGGTGATTGCATCCCCCAGGC
>Ga0182018_10001656_pt1 | contig 24671 bp, 12 predicted proteins | sample 812P2MmetaG_FD_120490 | JGI IMG/M metagenome (GOLD analysis project Ga0182018, IMG submission 120490) | Permafrost microbial communities from Stordalen Mire, Sweden - 812P2M metaG | ecosystem: Environmental > Terrestrial > Soil > Wetlands > Permafrost | place: Sweden: Stordalen | collected...
ACGATTTTCTGGCGAACCGCATCTCGCAGTGCCGGCACCTGCTTAATGTTCCAGCCGTCAACGGACACGGCCTCCAGAATTTGGAGATAGATATCCTGGGTTTTTCCGAAGATCCACGAGTTGCGCGGCAGGGCCGCTCCGGAACCGTCCACCACTAGCGGCAAGATCGGGATTTGCTCACGAATCGCCAACTGAAATGGACCCTCATTGAACGGCAGGACCCGCCTGTCCGGCGAGCGGGTCCCTTCGGGGAAAAATACAACCGAACAATGCTGGCGGAGGTATCGCGCACACTGCAACAACGCCTTCGCGCTCTTGCGCCGGTCGGACCGCTCGACTGGCACGTCCCCCGCCATGCGGAGCATCCAACCCAACAACGGCACCCGGAACAACTCCGCCTTGGCGAGCCATTTCGTGTCCAGCTTTAAGTGCGCAATCAGCGGGATGTCAGCCAGGGACTGATGGTTGCTGACCACGACGTACACTTGGTTCGCGATCAGATTCTCACCGCCGGAAATGTGGATTCGCCAGGGGTTCACTCCCGCCATAGCGCGCCCAAGCCTGCGAAACCAGCGTCCAGTGCGCAGCCGGCGCGGCTCGTGGTCAAACAGCCTGACCACGCCCAGCAGCGGAGTCCAAAGCAGAATAAGAAGCGCGCTCGCGGTCCAAATCCAAGTGGTTCGCAGCAAAGAGATCATCTATGTTGTTGGCTGGCGTGAGTGATGCGTCGCCGGTGCGGCGGATCGTTTAAGCCAAGCTCCCTAAGGATAACACCGGTGCGCGCGGATACGTCTATATATCGCGACCAGCGCGTTCCCGCGGGCGGACGGTCCATGTGCTGGTGGACGGTCGCACGCTACGCAGGACTCCGCTGCCAGCGTATCCGGGAAAGGCAGGCGCAACCGCCTGCCCTACCGCTAGAGGCGATGGCGTTTGAGCCAGCGCTTGAAGTCCGGAAGAAATTCCGGAAACAGGTTGGCGAATCCCACGCCCGCCGTGCTGAATCCCCAGTTGATGGCGGTGGCGTTCAGGTTCCGGCTGCGCGCTGGATAGTACGCATTTGAAAGGCCCACGCTCAAGGCCGTCCCGGTAAAATTCGACCAGTTCACCGTGCTCGCGCCCGTGTCGGTTCGCGTTACTACGGCCCGGCTGACGGCATATCCCACGCGCGCCCAGAAACCGTATTGCTCGCCCCTCCGCCGGTACTTAGTGTCCTCGTGTAACACGGACGCCATCACGAAATCGCTGAAGAAGTTCTGGGTGACGTTATCGACTGACGCGGCGGCGAAGCGCTTCGCCATGGCAATGCCGCCTACGCCATACTTGGGGTCTGTGTTGCTGGCCTCCGACTCGCCAGCCGTCGCCGCGCTCGCGACTATCGTCAGCGGAGCGAAGGTCTCCTGCACGAAAAACTGCCACTTTTGCTCGACGGTGACAGGTCCGCTTGCCGCGGCAGCGTCTTGCGCGGTCTGCGCATAGGTCCGGGCCGGCATGCACAGAATTGCGCCAGCGGCCACCAGATAGAGGAAGCGCCTCACTTTTCATAGGATGCGTGAAACCGGGCCGGGAGTGCACCTATTTATTTGAGGCGGCGCGCGCGCAGAGCCGCATGCGCCGCGTGAAACCCACACATACCATGTACCGCTCCGCCGGGCGGCGTGGACGAGGAGCACAGATACACGCCATCGAGCGGTGTGCGATAGAGCAGGCGGGTGGGCCGCAACACGAGCTGCCGCAGATCCTGCGCACCGCCGGTGATATCGCCGCCCACCAGGTTGGCGTTATGCCGTTCCAGGTCCGCGGGGGCCATAGTGTGGCGCGCCAGAATGCGCGCGCGGAAGCCGGGAGCGAAGCGTTCCAATTGGGCTTCGATACGTTCCGTCATATCGGCTGTCGAAGCGTGCGGCACGTGGCAATAAGCCCATGCGGTATGGCGGCCCGCGGGCGCGCGGCTGGAATCGAATAGGCTGGGCTGCGCCACCAGTAAGAATGGCCGATCGCTGGGTACAGTTCCCGCGACCGTGCGCTCGGAAGCCACGATTTCGTCGAGCGATCCGCCCACGTGGACGGTGCCGGCGCGGCCGCATTCGGCGGCCTTCCACGGGATGGGCGCGCTTAAGGCCCAATCGACTTTGAAAGCGCCCGGGCCGTAACGGTAGGCCTCCAATTGGCGCCTGAAGCGGTCCGGCAAACGGTGGCCAGCCATGGCTAGGAATTGGCGGGGAGTCACGTCGCAGAGAACCACTGAAGCGTCGCCCAATTCGTCGAGCGACTGGATGCTATGGCCGGCGATAATGCGGCCGCCCAGCGATTCGAAGTACGATGCCAGTGCGTTGGCGATGGCCTGCGAGCCGCCCCGCGGGATGGGCCAGCCGACGGCGTGTCCGGCCGCGGCCAACAGCCATCCGAAAGCGGCCGATCCGAGCGTATCCAGCGGCAATGCGGAATGCGCTGCATTGCCGCCGAACAGCGCGCGCCCGCCTTCCGTGCGGAAGAGCCGCCGGGCCAAGGAAGCAGCGGGCCAAATGGCCACTGCTCCGAAACGCGACAGCAGCCATGGATGGGCGGGTACACGAAGTAACGGCGCTTGGATCATCGGCACCAGGTCGCGCCAGTGCCTTACCAAGGGCGAAATCGCCCGCCGGTATGCGGCGCCGTCCGCTCCCAGGCGCGCGCAGGTCTCGTCGAGCGGCATGGCCAACACAGCGGCGGATCCGTCATCCAGCGGATGCGCCAGAGGCAACGTCGGCTGGATCCATTCCAGCCCGTGCTCCGCGAGTGGGAAGGCCGCGAAAGCCGGTGAACTGACAGCCCACGGATGCACGGCCGAGCAAATATCGTGTATGAATCCCGGCAGCGTCAACTCTGCCGAGCGCGCCCCGCCGCCGATGGTGGGCTGCGCCTCGAACACGGTGGTGCGCAACCCCGCTTTCGCCAGGATGATGGCGGCGGTCAGGCCGTTCGGCCCGGAGCCGACCACGTACGCCTCTTCGTTATGGCTGGGAATGTTCTTCCTCCTGCTGGGGCGGACCCCAGGGCGGACCCCCCAGTCCGCGGCTGACCCCCTGGTCGGCGGCCGTGGCCTTCGAAATCGCCGGGAAATACGTGCCCACCAGCTTCCGCGTCCACCACTGCGCGGTCGCGGCCCGCTCAACCGGAGTCGTGAAATGATACTCATAAAGCTGCGCGCGCACGTAGCGGGGCGGCCGATCCGGAAATGGATTTGTCCGCAGCAGCGAGAGCACCGGCCGATCGCCTTCGAGCAGTTTCTGCATGAACGGTTCGAACCAGGGCTGCTCCTCGTACGACGACAGGGCCGCGAACCACATCAACCAATCCAGCCGGAGGTGATACGGCGCAATCTGCGGAGGCATGCGCCCTAAGTCGCCAGGCTTGCCTTTGAACCCGTATTCGCGCCACTTGGTTGAGACAGTCGGCACCGGTTCGTTCGTTCCTTCCACGATCACCTCATAGCGCGGCCGGGTGATCGACCCAAATGCGCCGTACGTGCCCACGAGATGAAAACGATTGTAGACCGTATTCATCACCTGCGCCGGGGACAACATGTTGCGAATAGGTTGGATGCTGAGAATTGCGACAAGGATGCCGACGCCGATCGTGGCTAACCGGTGCGCCACCGCGGGCCGCGCCGCGGGCGCGCGCATGGGAAATAGCCGCGCGAGGAAACGATCGTCGAAAGTGCTGAGGGCCAGGACGATGGTCAGCGCATTTAACCAGGACAGATTGCCGCCCGCGAAGATCAGTCCCTGGAAGGCAATAGTGATCGCGCCCGCGATGGCGGCGATGGGCTGAGGGAGGAAGTATGCGAACGGAACCACCAGCTCGGAGAAATGGTTGAACAGCACGCCGGACTTGTGAAACCAGGCGGGCGACCAATGAAAGAACCAACTCAGCGGATCAGGCATGGGCTGGGTCTCATAGTGATAGTTGAGGCAGGTGAGATCGCGCCAGCACGGGTCGCCCCGCATTTTGATGAGGCCCGCACCGAACATCAGTCGGAACAGCAGCCATCGCAGCAGCCAGATGCCGATAGTCTGGGGCGTAACGCGGCGGCTGCCGAGGAAAATGGCGTAAAAGGTCGCCTCCAGCAGGATGGATTCCCAGCCGAAGGCGTAGAAGATCTGGCCGGCGTTGACGAACGAGATGTAAAGCACCCAGACAGTGGCCCACACCAGCATGGAAAACCCGGTGCTGTAGCGGTCGGCGATGCCGGTGAGCGCGAGGCACGCCAGCAGCACGCCGAGCCAAGCCGCGATGGTGAAGGCCGTGTCATTGGGGGCAAAGAAGAATAGGCTGGGCGAACCGCTGAATGGGACCGCTTTGGTGAAGAGCGGCACTGGGAGCAGTCCGTGCTCGCCGAGCAATGGTTTGAATTCAAATGCGGCGTTAAGGAAGGCTATGAGCAGGATGAGGGCCAGGCATCGTTGGTAGACGAGGCGGGTGAGATAGAAAGTCTCGGAGCCGATCCAGCGCATCGTGGGCGACTCGATGGTAGCGCTTGGGTTGGGGGGCGTCAATGGCCGTATGAAACTGGACTTCCGGCAAGCGAGTCAGTAAATGTACAGTAACACACAACACTGCGCCAAGCGAACGAACTGCCAGCCGTGCTAATAATCTAATATTATGGCACGGAGCGCCGTTCAGAAAGCTCGCGTCCGAACTCGTCGCCCTGACGTCCCAGTTAAGTCCATCCCGATTGGCCGGCTGGCGGCCATCGTCATGTTTGGCGCCTTTGTAGTGGAGTTGCATCTCTACTCTGCATCGCTCGCCGCGCCATTTGTCTTCGACGACTTCTCCCTGCCCTTTCAGCTAGGATCTCCGCAGCCGTTGTCGGCATGGTTATCGGGAGTGCGCCCTGTCCTGATGTCGACGTATTGGTTGAATGCCAGCGTGTCCGGTAACTCGCCGCTCGGTTATCATCTCTTGAATCTTATTATTCATGCGATCAATACGGGCCTGGTCTTCCTTGTACTCAGTCGATTGCTTGCTTTATCCGGCGGTATGAGCGCCCGCGTGGTTAGGGTCGCGTCGATGACCGGAGCCGCGGTCTTTCTTATCCACCCGCTGCAGACCGAGTCGGTCAGTTATGTCGCGGGCCGGTCGGAGAGCCTGGCGGCGTTGTTCGTCCTGCTGGCTTATGTAGTGTTTCTGTACCGGCGCCAGGAAGCCATTTCATGGACGGAAACCGCGGTGGTGCTGACGCTTTTCGCACTCGGTGTAGCTAGCAAGGAGAACGCGGTCAGCTTGGCGGGAATGCTCGTTCTCACGGACGTATACTGGCCCCGCGCATTCTCGACCCAAGGGTTACGAAACAATTGGAAGCTCTATGCGGCAATGGCGGCGGGCTTGATAGTGGCCATGTGGAAGGTCTTTCGAATGCTCGCCGCGGCGCCATCGGCGGGCTTTTCACTTCCCGGCGTCACCTGGTACCAATATGGATTCACGCAGGCGCGGGCTTTCTTTACCTACGTGCGGCTGGCGGTGATTCCGGCCGGCCAATCCATCGATCACGATTATCCGGTTTCGCATACTATCCTGGAACACGGCGCCATCTTCTACCTGGCCGCATTGGCCGGGCTGATTGCAGTCTGCTATGTATGGCGAAGGCGATATCCGCTGGCGTGTTTTGGCTTCCTTCTGACCCTGATCCTGCTGGCGCCAACCTCGTCGATCGTACCCATCCTCGATCCACTTGTGGAGCGGCGGATGTATCTGCCGCTAGTCGGGCTGATTCTGATCGGATGCGAAATTGCCAAGCATATTCGTGTGCGGCCCCTCACGGGTTACGCGGTATGCGGCGCGATGTTGGCTATGTTCTATGTGCTGTGCTACCAGCGCAACCTGTTATGGGCCGAGCCTTCTCAACTTTGGGCGCAGGCCGCCCTCGAATCCACAGGCAAAGGCCGGCCCTACGCTAACCTGGTGGACCAACTGGTGGAGGAGCGGCGCTGCAGCGTGGCGATTCCATATCTGCAGCACGCAGAGCAAGCCCTGCCGAATGACTATTTCGTGGAGTTGGCTTGGGGCCGCACTCTGGAATGCGTGGGGCGGAAAGACCTAGCCCTCCGGAGGCTGCTGCGGGCAGCCCAGATCCGGCCGTGTTCGGAGGTGTACCGGCTGATTGGTTTGCTGGAAGGCGAAATGGGGAAGCCGGCCGAAGCCGGTGTGGCCTTGCGCAGAGCGGTTGCTCTGGACTCAAGGTCGCCGCGCGCGCGCGATGCTCTGGCACTTTGGAACAAGTGGATGAACGCCCTCGCGGCCGCGGAGAAGCAGCACGGAGCGGTCCCCGTTCTTGCCCCGCGTGACGGGGCGCCAGCCGCGGGAATGCAACCTATGCGCAAAGTGCAGTGACTCAGCAGACGATGCGCCCCGTAAATTTTTCCGAGACTATTCATCCGGGCGGCTACTAACAATCCAGGGCGATAGCCCGCCACGCCACACGCTCGCCTAAAAGCAACGTATGCCTCTCACGAACGCAAATTGGCTTTGTTTGGTCAATTCGGAACCATCCCTCCAACCCCATGCCGATGCACAATTCCGCCTAAATCTGCACAACAACCCATGAAAATTACCGTACGAACCCAAAAAATGGGGGCGAACGCGAGGCGAAGCGAGCGTAAAACCAAGACTCCGACCCCAGGCCTCCGACCCCTGGTCCGGGCGCCAAGCGGGAACGGATGGCTGTAACCCTCCCGTGCGGTCGAGCGCCCCATAAAAACGGGCATCCTGGCCCCCCGATTGGCGGTAAGCGATGCGAGCATTAGCGGTCCCAGCCCTTTACTTCATGGTGTTGCTGGGACCTCGCCTCCTCTCCGCAACTCAATTTACAGGTTCGGTAAGGGCCGCCGACCAGTGGGTTCCCGGAGCCACCGTAACCGCCAGTCAAGGCGGCGCCAAAGTGGTGGCATACACCGACGACGCCGGCCGTTACACCTTGGACCTCGCTCCCGGCGTCTGGAATATCCAGGTGGAGATGTTCGGATTTACGGCCGTGCAAGACCAAGTCGCCATCGGCAGCCAAGCGGTCACCAAACACTGGACTCTGGAAATGCCGCGCATCGCCCAGACGCCCGCCCACTCGGCTACTTCGGGAAAGCCCCGCGGCGGGCCACGGACCGGTCCCCGTGGCGTGCCGAATCCCGCAGCCGGCCCAGGGTTTCAGAACGCCCAAGTCAAAGCCACAGACGATGGCCAACAGGCGCTCGCCAATGCCGCCGCGAACGCGGCATCCGCCGATCTGGGCGCGGATTTGAGCGCCGAGGCTCAGGATTCCTTGCTGGTGAACGGCAGCACCAGCGGTGGCTTGGCCCAATCCAGCGATGACGAGTCCAGGCGCGAGCGCATGGCCGGCGCCAATGGCGGGACTCCGCCAGGCGGCGGCCCAGGCAGCAGCCAGACCTTGGGCCTTCCCCCCGGCATGAGCGCTCCAGGCAGCGATACGCTCGGCTTAGGCGGTTTCGGCGCCAGCGGCATCAACGGAGGCTTCGGCCCCGGCGGAGGTCAAGGTCCCGGCGGCGGGGGGCAAGGTCCCGGGGGCGGAGGTGGCGGCGGAGGTGGCGGCGGGGGCTTCGGAGGCGGAGGAGGTGGAGGCGGAGGACGCGGATTTGGCGGCGGGGGCGGTGGCGGCGGAGGCGGCAATCGCAACAACAACCGGCGCGGCCCCTACAATGGCCAATACGCCAGTTTCGGAAACCGGCGGCGCAGCCAGCCCACCTACACCGGCTCGGTGTTCATGCGGCTGCAAAATTCCGCCCTCAACGCCGCGCCATATTCGCTCAACGGCCGCGCTGAGCCGAAGCCCTCTTATGCCATGGGCAGCTTTGGCCTGAATGTGGGCGGCCCTCTCAACATTCCCAAGATCCTGCATTACCCGCGCGCCTCCTTCTATCTGACTTACCAGGGCACTCTGAGCCGCAATCCCTATAGCCAGCAATCGTCGGTCCCCACGCTGGCGGAACGTGACGGCGATTTCTCGCAAACGATGGTGAACAACGCTCCCGTCACCGTCTTCGACCCGACCACGCATGTGCCCTTCCCCGGCGATGTGATACCCTCCTCTCGCATCGCAACCGCTTCGGCTGGACTATTGCAGTACTTCCCGCTGCCCACTTACACGGGCTTAGTGCAGAACTACGCGCTCGTCACCTCCACTCCGAACAATAGCAACAATGTGGGCCTTCGGTTGAACATGCCGGTCTCTAATAAGGACCGTCTGAACTTCAACGTCCAATTTCAGAACCGCGATTCGAAAACCGAGCAGCTTTTCGGATTCCAGGATTCCACCAACGGCTACGGCGTGAGCGCCGCGGCTGGCTGGAGCCACAGTTTCGCGCCGCGCTTCAACAACAGCGCCAACTTCACCTTCAGCCGCAACACAAACCAAACGTCGCCGTACTTTGCCTATGCCGATAACATCGAGGGTAATGTGGGCATTACCGGTACTTTGCAGAATCCCCTGGATTACGGTCCGCCCAACCTGTCTTTTACTAACCTGGGAAGCCTCTCGGATTCCGCGCCGGCCCTCACTCACAATCAAACTACCAATTTCACCGATACTCTTACCTACGTCGTGCGCAGACGGCATAATCTGGGCGTCGGCCTCCTCTACCGCCGGACAGAACTCGACAGCCTGAATTATCAGAACGCGCGCGGGTCGTTCACCTTCAGCGGCCTGCTCACCAGCCAATTGAACGCCCAAGGCGACCCTGTATCCGGCACAGGCTTCGACTTCGCCGACTTTCTGCTCGGTTTGCCGCAATCCAGTTCCCTGCAATACGGCGACGGCAGTTACGACCTCCAAAGCTGGGCCGCTGGCTGGTATGCGCGGGACGACTGGCGCCCCAGCCGCGGACTGTCGATTAACTTAGGCATCCGCTACGAATACTTCGCTCCCTACACGGAGCTGAATGGCCACCTGGCGGACTTACTCGTGTATCCGGGATTCACTGGCGTGTCCGTAGTGACGCCCGGCGCCGAAGGACTGCCCAGCAGCCTGATCAAGCCCGACACGCATGCGTTCTCGCCCCGCCTGGGCATCGCCTGGCGGCCCTCCGCGAAAGCCTCCACCGTCATCCGCGGCGGATACAGTATCTTCTATAGCCCGTCCGCGTATTCCCAGCTCGGGACCTATCTGGCCACCCAGCCGCCCTACTCGACCTCCCTCTCGCTCACCACCAGCGCGGCGGCCCCACTGACAATACAGGATGGCTTTCCGATCATACCTTCCCAGACCATCCCGAATACCTTCGCGGTCGATCCGAACTTCAAGCTGGCCTACGCGCAAACCTGGAGTTTCGCGATTCAGAATACGCTCCCGCACGGCTTGCTCCTGGAATTCGAGTACATCGGCACTAAGGGCACCAATCTGCCCGTCGCGGAGCAGCCCAATCGGCCGCTGCCCGGAACTTCGCTACTGGATACCCAGGAGCAACTGCAGATCCCCTACGCCACCAGCTTTACTTACGAGACCTCACAGGCTAATTCGACCTTCAACGCGGGGCAGGTCCGACTCACCCGCCGGTTTGCGCGAGGCGTCTCCTGGGTGCTGCTTTATACCCGCTCCAAATCCATCGACGATGCATCCAGCTTCAGCGGCCCCGGGGGCACCGTCGTGCAATTCATCGACAATCTGAATCTCGAGCGCGGTCTCTCCAGTTTCGACCAGCGCAACAACCTCCAGACTACCTTCTTACTCTCTTCGCCCGTAGGCGTTCACGGCCTGCTGCGCAACGGAGGCTGGGCTACCAAGACTCTAGCCGGCTGGACGGTCAGTGGCACGTTTACGGCCGCCTCCGGCATGCCGCTCACCGCGCTGGTCGCCGGCAATCTCTCCAACACCGCGGGCCTGGCCGGTTCCGGGAGCACGCGCGCGGAAGCCACCGGCCTCCCCATCTCAGCCGGTGCGTATCCCTACTTCAATCTCGCGGCCTTTACTACGCCTCCGCCAGGCGAGTTCGGAGACGCCGGCAGAGACACGATCCCGGGACCGTTTCAGGTTTCCTTCAATTCGGCATTGAACCGCGCCTTCCGCTTCGGCGACACTCGCCGTCAACTGCAACTGCGGCTCAGCGCCACCAATGCACTCAACCACGTGGCTATTACCAGCTTCGGCACGACCGTTAATTCGGCGACTTACGGATTGCCTGTCGCGGCCACCGCTACGCGAACGGTGCAATTACTCATGAGGTTCAGCTTCTGAGACTATTAGTCATCGTCGCCATCGTCATTGTGTCGGTGCTCCCGGCCGCCGGACAGCAGGCCCAGCCGACGTTCACAACAAATAGCAACTTAGTGATCGTCGATGTGACGGTGCAGGACAAAACGGGCCGGCCTATCGATGGCCTCAAGCCGGCTGATTTCGTGGTACTCGAAGATGGCAAGCCCCAGAAGATCGCCGTATTTGAATTTCAAAAGCTCAGCAACGATCCCGAACCACCGCCCAAGTTAGCTCTCGCCGACCAGCTCAAGCTTCCCGAAGCCCCCAAGACCACCATCACCGCGGAAAAGCCCGGCCAGGTGCAGTATCACGACAAGCGGCTGATGATCTTTTACCTGGACTTTTCGTCCATGGGTATCCCCGAACAGTTGCGGGCGCAGGAAGCCGCGCTGGATTACGCCGCCAAACATATTACCAAGGACGACCTGGTGGCTATTCTGCTCTATACCAGCCAGGTGCAAGTGCTCACCGACTTTACCGCCGACCGCGACGTCATCGACAGCATCATCAAAGCTCTACCCATCGGCGAAATGAGCGAGCTGGCCGGTCTGGCGGATACCGACTCCGCCAACGGTGACGATACCGGCGCGGCCTTCGTCGCCGACGAGACCGAATTCAATATCTTCAATACCGACCAAAAGCTGGCCGCCATCGAAGAGGCCGCCCGCATGCTGGCGCCGTTGCCTGAGAAAAAGGCATTGATCTATTTCTCGGCCGGTGTCAACAAGACCGGAATCGATAACCAGGCGCAACTGGAAGCCACCATCAATGCGGCCGTGAAGGCCAATGTGGCCATCTATCCCATCGATGCGCGCGGGCTGATGGCGGATCCTCCCGGCGGCGATGCCAGCCACGCCGCTTCGCGCGGAACCGGTATCTACAATGGCTCCGTCTACAACCAGCAAAGGGCCACCATCAACGATTCGCAAGAGACGCTCTACACCTTGGCTGCCGATACCGGCGGCAAGGCTTTCTTCGACAGCAACGACATTACCGCCGGCATCGTGCAAGCCCAGCAGCGGATGCGCAGTTACTATCTACTGGGTTACTACACGACTAATCCGGCCCAGGATGGCAAGTACCGCAAGATTACAGTCAAGCTGACCAATCCAATGTCCGCGAAGCTCGAGCACCGCAAGGGCTATTACGCGTCTAAGGTCTGGGGCAAGCTGAACAGACAGGAGAAGGAACAGCAATTGAAAGAGGCGCTCTCCGCCGGCGATCCGGCCACGGACCTGCCGCTAGCGCTGCAGGTGAACTATTTCCGCGTGGCGCCGACAACCTACTTTGTTCCGGTATCGATTAAGATTCCCGGCTCGGTAGTGGCGCTGGCTGCCAAGCGGGGCGCCAGTGTGACCCAGCTCGATTTTGCCGGCCAGATCCAGGACGAACAACATGTCGTGGCCGGCAATGTGCGCGATAACATTACTATCCGCCTGGACGGGGCCAACGCGGCGAAGGCCGGCCACCAGAGCTTCCAATATGACGCCGGGTTCACCCTGGAGCCCGGCAAATACCGCTTGAAGTTCGTCGTGCGCGAGAACGTGACGGGCAAACTGGGGACCTTCGACATGCGCTTCACCATCCCGGATTTGAGCGCGGACACGACGGGTCTGAAGCTCAGCTCTATCGTGTGGAGCAGTCAGCGCGAGCCTCTGAAGGCCGCCGTGGGCGCGGCCGAGAAGATCACCGCCAAAGAACGTTTGGCCAATCCGCTGATCGTGGGCGAAGAGAAGATCGTGCCCAACATCACGCGCGTTTTCCGGCGCAACCAGAATCTCTATGTGACCTTCGACGTCTACGACGTCCAGGCCGATCCCGCGGATGCGCAAAAGTGCCAATTGAAAGTGCGCATGAGCCTGTTCAATCGCAAGGGCGTCAAATCCTTCGAGGTGGGACCGGTGGACGCCACGCGCCTGGCGGCCACGCGCCCTGGAGCGGTGCCCGTGCAGATCCAGATTCCGCTCAAGGATCTGGCTCCGGGACGCTATATCTGCCAGATCGATGTGATCGACCAGTTAGGGCGCAAGTTCGCATTTCCGCGTGCGCCTCTGGTGGTCTTGTGATTCGATGCCGAACCGGCTTAGCGCCCTACGACCTATAGGCCGCCCCCCGCTCCCACGCCCAGTTCCCGTAGCAGCGGCGTCGTATGATAAACCTTCTCCAGCGCCTCCGCAATCCCCTGCACAGCCACATGCACTGCCCGCGCCTGCTCCTCCACATACAAATATGTATTAGGCAGGCTTTCCAGATTCCCATCGAAAATCACGCCCACTAACTCGCCCGCGCGGTTCACGGTCGGGCTGCCGTAGTCTCCGCCCCCGATATCGCAAGTACTCACAAAGTCCAGCGGAGTGACCAGGTTCAACGCCACCTGGCTCTCCAGCCAGCGGGGCGGCGCCTGGTACGGCCCTTCGTTGGCGCGCCGATAAAATAGCCCCCCCAGCGTCGCCGCGTACGGCTGTGGCGTCCCGGCGCGATCGGTATAACCTTTGACCGTGCCGAACTCCACCCGCGGCGTAGACGTGGCATCCGGATAGTCGGCATCGCCGAACAACAGGTAGCGGTATTGCGCGATCTTCTCCGCGGCCGAAGTCTCCAGCGATCCAATCAGATCGTCGCGCTTCTTTCGCAGCCGTTTGCCCGGCTCGTCCAATAACCGCGCCAGATGGATCATCGCATCGTCCGAGTTCGCTAGCTGCCGCCTATCGGCGCCGTTCTTCAGCTTGGTCGATTTCACCAACTCTTCGGCCGCCTGCGCCGGCGTCTGCCCGCCCAGGATGGCCTTCGCCGGGGCTTCCTTCCCTTTCAAACTCTTCAACTCCTCGAAATACTGAGTCAGCAGGATGGTCTCGAGCCCATCGTGAATCGATCCGGTAGGATCCTTCGCCGGTTCTCCGCGCACCAATTGCCGAGCGATTCGGAATAGCTCCGACCCCGGCGCGGGCGATCCTTCCAGCAGTTGATACGGCTTCTCGAACGGAGCCCAGCTCTTATACGCCGTGGCTACCTGGTCCCACACCAGGCCACCTTGTTTGCCCAATTTGGGATCGTTCTCCACCGCCTGCCGGATCTTCGCGTCGAAGATCGTTTTGCGCGAGACCAGCCGGTCGTCCCGCAAGCCGATGAGCTTGCCGGCGGCGGATTTGTAGCTCTCTAAGAAAGCCGTCAGCACCGGCTGCGCCACCTTCCGATCGTTCTCGCTCTTCGCCGCGAAAGCCGTCAGTTGCTGAATCCGCGAGCCCCAGCGCGCCAGGGCCACCGGCAGCGCGGTATCTCGATAGAAGGTCAATTGCGCGGCCGTTGTGGCGCGCGCGGTGGTTGCCGGATTACCCGCTGCAAACACCAGTTCGCCATCCTTCGCTCCCGCCGCGCTCCACTTGAGATAGTTCGGCGTGGCGGCCGGCCGGCCATTCTCATACGCGCGCAGGAACGCAATATCCAGCCCATACCGCAGATACGTCAGGCTGTCCCGCTCTCTGCCGAAAAACGCCAGCGCATATTCCGGAGCAAACACCAGGCGCACGTCCGTGTACTTCCGATACCGATACAAATCGTAACGACCGCCGGAAAACAGCGTGACCACGGAACACGTGTTTCCAGAACTGGCCGCGCACTCGCTTTCGATGCGCGCGATCCCGGCGTTGCGAGCCTCCAGCGCCTTAGCTGCCGTGGCGCTTTCCCGGTTACCGGCTTTCACCTGCTTGGTCACATCCTCGATCCTCACCAGGACGCTCGCCTCCAAGCCGGCGCAGCGTGACTCGTCCGCCTCCGCCGCGGCGTAAAAGCTGTCTTGCCTGGCACTGCAGCCCGATACGAGGTGCCGGTTGGTGAGCAGCAGCCCGTGGGTGGATACGAAAGCGCCCGATCCGCCACCGATTCGCACGGAAGCCAGCCGCAAATGGTCCAGGAACTGACTGGTGGCCTCGAAGCCGTACTTCTGCTGTACGGCGTCTTGGGGAAACTGTTGGAACAGCCACATGCCCTCGTCCGCGGACGCAGGCGGCAGGCACATCCAAACCAGAAGGATCACTTTGGGTTTCATGCAGCTTTGAAACCCATATTGAAACCCATTTTGAAGCCCATGTTATGAAAGAGCGCAATGCCCGGCGCGTTGGTTACTTGCTATCGGCCTGCGTGCTACTATGGCTGACTAGCGGTCGGCAACAGCGTCCGGATCGGTCCGGACCCGGCGCGCTGCATCGCGCCCGCAAAAGGTTCCAGCTACCGGATGCCAAACGGTCTCACCCCATTCGCCGCCACCCTGCCACACCGTTCCGGATCGCTGCGGACAGGCTACAGGATTGCGTTGGCCTGCGCAGCGCTCGCGCTCATTACCACGGCGTGTTACCGGCTGTTGAGGACGCCTTTCTGGAGTGCCAATGGCTCCCGGCTAATGCCGTCGTTCGCTCTCGCCAGGGGCCTCAATTATTACGTTGTGTCGCCTCCCGGGGGACCGCTCTACAGCAGCCTGTACGGGCCCATGGTTGCCATTGTGTATCTGCCCGCCACGCTGTTTCGGTCGCCAAACAGTGCGGTACTGGCGGGGGCGGTTATCACCGTGGTTCTCTGCTTTTCAGCCGCGGCGTTGCTGCACTTCGCGCCGTTCAAGACCAGCCGAGGCCCCGCCGATGTACTGGCTTTCCTGACCGCGGGCTTTCTCATGTGCTTTCTGGAGCCGCTCAAGTATTCGTGCTTCAACAACCACGCCGATGCTCCCGGCCTGGCTTTCAGCGCGGCGGCTTGCGCCGCACTATACCCTGGCGGGCCGGAGAAATGGCGCGCGGCGCTGCCGGTTTCCGCTTTGTGCGCGGTTCTTTCCATTTTCTGCAAGCAGTTGTTTCTGCCCGTTCCGATCGCGCTGATCGTCTGGTTATGGGCCTCCGAGGGGCGTGCGCGAGCGGTGCGCTACCTATTCTGGCTGGTCGCGGCGGGCGTTCTGGCCGGTGGCGCCGCGCTGTTTGCGGCGGGCCCCGCGCGCCTTTATCACTGTCTGATCTGGATGCCGACGCATCATCCGTGGAAGGACCCGTCGCGTATCGTCAGTTCGATCCAGGCGATACGCAGTTTCATTCGGCTGTCCATCCCAGTGCCGCTCCTGTTGTTGGCTTGCGCGATGTATCTCTGGCCCGGACGCCTCACGGGATCGATGCTGCGCACCCTGGCGGCGACCCGTTGCGCGCCGCTGCTGCTGATGGGGGTCGCCCTGCTGCCCTTCTCGATCGCCGGCCATGCGAAAATCGGCGGCGATGTCAATAACCTGAGTCTCGCGTTGTTCTTTCTTGCTTGCGGACTTACGGTGATGCTGGCGGATGTTGCGCGCGGCGCGCAAAGCGGCTCCGCGCGCCGTTTGGCAGTCTCGGTATTGGTTGCGACCATGCTTCCACTGGCTCTATCGGAAGCTCCTTTGGCCTTTGATATCCGCGCCAGCGCCAAGCGCTTGCCTCAGGCCCCGCAGGAGGTCGCCTTCGACTACCTCAGCCGGCATCCGGGTGAGGCATACTTTCCGTGGCTCCCGCTGTCCCATTGGTATGCCGAACACCAGTTTCGACATGAGGCCTTCGGCATAGCCGACCGGTTGTTGGCTTCGGAGCCGGTGAGTATGGCGGACTTCCGGGCGTACATCCCTCCGAACCCGCGGCTCATTGCATTTGGAGACAGCGGAACTCTGCACGTGCTCGGGTACGACTTGATGAAGTATCTGCCGGAGTATAGTTACCAGGTGAACGACCCTGACCTGCCGGGCTGGCTGGCGTACGCGAAGTCCCCCCGTTGATCGCGCGTGGCGCACGCACTTTTGCGTGGCGCGTCCCTAATGCGCTAGCTATCGGGGACTTGTCCCGTCATCATGCCCGACGCGTGCGTCGTCATCGAGACGCGCGTCGCCGGGCGATATAATAACCGCGCATATGAAAACGGCCATCGTTTGTCTCACTGCCCTCATTCTCGCCCCAGCCGCTACGCCGGCCGCCACACTTGCCCTGATTCCCCAACCCGTTTCGGTCGAGATGCAGTCCGGCGCGTTCCGCCTGCATTCCGGCGTAGCCATCGTGATTCCGCGCGGTGCTCCCGAAGCGCGGCAAGCCGCCGCGTACCTTGCCAACGCGCTCGCCGCGCCCACCGGCTGGCAGTGGAAGATCTCCGAATCCGGCCGCCGCAACGCCATCGTGCTGGGCCTAACCGCGCAATCCCCCGCCCCCGCCCATCCCGATGGCTACGACCTGACCGTCACGCCGCGCGGCGTACGCATCCAGTCTCCAACGCCGGCGGGCTTGTTCTACGGCGTCCAAACGCTGCTCCAACTGCTCCCTCCGGAAATCGAGGGTTCGACGCGCCGCGCCGCCGCCTGGACCGTCCCCTGCGTCCACATCGTCGATTACCCGCGCTTCGCCTGGCGCGGCCTGATGCTCGACGTCAGCCGCCACTTCTTCGCTAAGGAGTTCGTCGAGCGGTACATCGATCGCATGGCCCGCTACAAGATGAATGTGTTCCACTGGCACCTCACCGACGACAACGGCTGGCGCATCGAGATTAAAGGCCTCCCGCAACTGACCCAGGTCGGGGCGTGGCGCGTTCCCCGCCTGGCAAAATGGGGCGCTCGCGAAGCGCCGCGCGAAGGTGAGGCCGCCACCGACGGCGGGTTCTACACCCAGGACGACATCCGCGAGGTGGTCGCCTACGCCAAACAGCGCTTCGTCACAGTGGTTCCCGAGATCGAGATGCCCGGCCATGCTCTGGCGGCCCTGGCCGCCTATCCGGAGCTGTCCTGCACGGGTGGCCCGTTTCAAGTGAACCCCGGCTCGAAATTCTACGAAAAGGTGGACAACGCCTTCTGTCCCGGCAACGAAAAGACCTTCGAATTCATCGACAAGGTGGTCGGCGAAGTGGCGCCGCTGTTCCCCTCCGAATACGTTCACATCGGCGGCGACGAGTGTTTCAAGGGCTTCTGGAAGAATTGCGCGAAGTGCCAGCGGCGCATGGCCGACGAGCATCTCGCGAATGTCGACGAACTGCAGAGCTACCTCGTCCGCCGCGCCGAAAAAATCCTGGCGTCCAAGGGCAAGAAGCTGATCGGATGGGACGAGATCCTGGAAGGCGGCCTGGCGCCCAATGCGGCCGTGATGTCCTGGCGCGGAATGGACGGCGGCATCGCCGCGGCAAAAATGAACCGCCAGGTTGTCATGACGCCTACTAATTTCGTCTACCTGGATTACTATCAGGGCGACCCGTCCCTGGAACCCAGCACTTTCGGGCGGCTGCTGCTCAGCACCTGCTATCGCTTCGAGCCCACGCCCGAGGGAGTGGACCCCAAGTATATTCTGGGCGGGCAGGGTAACCTGTGGACCGAGTCCGTGCCCAACCCCAGGCATGCCGAGTACATGACCTGGCCGCGGGCTTTCGCGCTGGCCGAAGTTTTCTGGTCGCCCAAGGCGAGCCGGAATTGGGACGATTTTTCGAGCCGCGTCGAGATGCAATTCCAACGGCTGGATGCCGCGCATGTAAATTACGCACGCACCATGTACGACGTGGCCCTGACTCAAGTGCGGGATGCGGCTGGAAGGGCGACCGTGCGCATGACTACGGAGATCGGCGGCTGCGACATCTATTACACTTTCGACGGCACCAACCCGGACCAGTTCATGCTGAAGTATACCGGCGAGCCCGTGCCCATTCCCGGCGATGCCTCAGTGGTGAAAGCCATTGCCTGGCGCGGCGGACAACCTTCAGGCCGTATACTGACTCTGTCCGTGAAATGACGTGGGACGCATGCTTTCTTTGACCTGGGATACGTGAAGTTTCAGCACACCTGCATCCGCGGCGGATACACCGTCCACATTCGCAATAAGCGAAAACCACGGGCGACAAAATTCATACCACGCGCAGGATTGGGGATTGCCAAGGGCGAACCGGTTGCCCGGCGCGCGCCGCATATGGCCCGCAATGTGCAAGAGCGACCGTCCAGCAGGTTGGGTTACACTATCGCCGGTTGCCTCGCGGAGGCCGAACGGGGTATGGTGGTTATTCGTAAAGATTAGCGAATCGGCGTACCCCGGATAACCGGCGGGCCGTCTCTGGATTTCGAACAGAAATAAGCTCGTGGGCTTGATTCTTCAGTTGCCGCTCTTGCTTTGGCCGCGGGAATTTTGCAAATAGGGGGTTGTACCCAGGTTGTGCTCAGACAAATCGCGGCTCTAGCCGTGTTTCTTGGCGGTGTCGCCGCTTTCGCGCAAGACTCGGCGACGCTGACTGTTACGGTTTTCGATCAAAGCGCCGCAATCGTGCCGGGCGCCAAAGTGACGCTCACCGATTTGCACCGGGGCACTGTGACCCAGGCGGATACCGGCGAGACCGGTTTTACCGTCTTCGATTTCCTGCAGCCCGGCGACTATTCTCTGGTGGCGGAAAAGCCGGGCTTCGAAAAATACCAGGTCAGCCTAATGACGCTGCAAGTGCGCGACAGGCAAACTTTTCGCGTGGACCTTAAGGTAGCGGCCCCGGGCACCAGCGTGCAAGTAACCGCGAAAGCCTCAACTCTTTCCAACGGCGTCGCGGAAGGCGTCTCGTTGGATCAGAATTATATTCAGGACCTTCCGGACAACGGGCGCAATGCCGAATCCTTGATTTTTATGGCGCCCGGTATCGTGCCGGCGACGGACGGCTCAGGGGGCTTCGACGCCAATGGACTGCGCTCCACGACGAACTATTATACGTTGGACGGCGTGAGTCTGAATCAATCCCCCTCCGGCGGTGGCACTCCATTCGGCGGTGGTGGCGGCGGCGGTTTTGGCCGCGGCGGTTTCGGAGGCGGCGGTGGCGCTGCCGCGCTAGGCGGCGCGAATGCCTCCACGTCCTTGATCTCGATCGACTCCATGCAGGAGATGAAAGTCCAAACGTCCTCCTTCGCGCCGGAGTTCGGGCGATCGCCCGGAGCGCAGATAGTCATGACCAGCCGGGGAGGCACGAACAGTCTGCATGGCACGCTCTACGATTACATACGCAGCGGCGCATTCGACGCGAACGACTGGTTCGCCAACGCCGGCGGATACGGGAAGGGCAGCGAACACCAGGAGCGTCCAGGTGGAGTGCTCGGAGGTCCCCTCGTAAAAGACAAAACGTTCTTCTTCATCGCTTTCGAAAAGCTGACGCTTACATCTCCGGAGCCTCTGGTGGCGGATGTGCCCGACATGGCCGTCCGGGCTACGGCCCGCACGACTCTGCTCCCGTACCTGAATGCATTTCCCATTCCGAACAACCCCATCCAGTTGGGGGTTGACGGAGCCGTGTACAATGCCATCACCTCCAATCCCTCCGATAGCAGCGCCGCCAGCATCCGCGTAGATCACATTCTGAATCCCCGCACGACCTTGTTCGCCCGTTACAGCCTGACGCCGTCCAACACCCAATCGCGCGGCACGGAATTTTCTACTCCCAATATCCTCACGGAACAGTCTTCGCGCTCTCAGCTTGCCACCATCGGAGCGACCCATGAATTCGGCGACGGCATTCTCAACGATCTGCGCTTGAACTACTCGACGGCCACATCGACCGGATTCTCCACGATGGACAATTACGGGGGCGCCGTCCCACTAACGGATTCCGAGATATTTCCGGCGGGCGTCACCACCGCCACCGGTGCGTTTAGCCTGAATGTTCTGGGATTCGCGGGATATTCTTTTGGCGGGCGCTCCGACAATACGCAGCAGCAATTCAACGGCGTCGATAGCTTGTCGAAGATCTACGGCAGGCACAATCTGAAGGTGGGTGTGGACTTCCGGGAGATTCTGCAAACAACTTACCGCAACCCCTACAGCGTGGGCGTCTCTTTCAACGGTGTCAGCACCACCACTGCAACCGGCGGTGCGAACCTGTACGCGCTGTTGACGGGCGATGCCCTGAACGTTCAGGTAACATCCAGTGTGCCTGAAGTGTACCCGACTTACAGAAACCTTTCCGTCTACGGACAGGATACTTTCAGGATGACGGACCGTACCACCATTACATACGGCCTGCGCTGGGACCTCAATCCGGCGCCCACCGCGCGGGAGGGACCCCAGCCTTTCGCGTTATCCAGCGATGCCATTGCCGGGGTTACCCAGAATCAACCCATCTATGCTACCCAATGGCACAATTTTGCCCCGCGCGTCGGAATCGCCTACCTCTCCGATGACGCGCCGGGACGCGAGATGACGCTACGCGCCGGATTTGGCATGTTTTACGACGTTGGGTATGGAGTGGTCGGCCAGGCATTCTTCGGCGCCCCTTACGCGGACGTGCGCACGGCCTCGGAGATAGGCTTCCCGCTCGCGCCCGGCGACCTGGCTATCCCGGTTCTGCCGCCTACGCGCCCTTATGGACAAATCCTGACCGGCACCCCGGGCTTACTGTCGCCTCTGATATACCAGTGGAACGGCACCTGGGAAAAGAATTTCGGCGTGGGGCAGACCCTGGATATAAGCATTGTAGGCAGCAAAGGCAACAACCTGCTGCGGACCTCTACCACGGCATCCTACACCGCCGCGTACGATATTCTCCAGGAAGTGACTAACGGAGCCCAATCCGACTACGACGGCCTGCAGGTCCAATTCCGGAAACGGCTCAGCAGCGTTCTCCAGACACAGTTGAGCTATACCTGGTCCCATTCGATCGACAGCGCATCCTCCGATTCGTCCTTTGGCGGCGGCTTCGCCACTCTGTTTGGCGGTGAAAGAGGCGACTCGGACTACGACATCCGGCAGAATGTGAGCTTCTCGGGTTCGTGGCGCCTGCCCTCCCCCAGCCAGGGGACTATCTACGCTCCCTTCCGGAACTGGTATCTGGACTTTGTGGCATCCGCGCATACCGGCCTTCCGTTCGACCTCTCGGCCGTCAGCGAATCCATCAGTACGACGACGGGTTGCAACACCACCACTACCACCAACGGCGTTGCGCCCACCGGCCTTTTCGCCAATGTGCGGCCCAGCTACGTTGGCGGGGCCATCTGGATCGACGATCCCGCCGTGCCCGGGGGCCGCGAGTTGAACAGCGCCGCCTTCATAACTCCGTGCGGCTACGCGCAGGGGAATATGGGACGAAACGAGCTGCGCGGATTTGGGTTCGCCCAACTGGACCTCGCGCTCCGCCGCGTGATTCCCATCACCGAGCGCTATCGGTTGAGCATCGGCGTGGAGGCCTTCAACGCCCTCAACCATCCGAACTTCGCCAACCCGTCCCCTGAGGAAGGCGCCAACCTCGCCAGCCCGGACTTCGGCGTGGTCACCCAGATGCTGAACCAGTCGTTCGGGGGCGGTGTGAATGCTCTGTACCGCTCTGGCGGGCCAAGATCCATGGAGCTTGCGCTACGCCTGCAGTTCTGACCCGGAGAAAGTTACCGATGACTCTCGCAGACTTTTCGAAAGCCGCTCTTTTCGCTTGCCTGTTTCCCGGCTTTCTTTTGCTTGGCGCGGACGACACGGCTCCTTCGCCACTCCGCCGCCTCACGATCGGCATACATGTGATGTACTTCCCCACTACCCTCGTGAATACCAGAAACGTCATAACAATTACGGAGAATACCAACCCCGTTGAGCAATATGACTATACTGGCTCGTCCACTTCGCCTAAATGGGGACCCGGAGCCATGGCGGAATATCGTCTGAACAACCACTGGGCGCTGGCGGGCGAGATTCACTTCCATCACGTGGACTACCAGGAGAGCGCCGAGATCCTTGCCGGCTATAATAGCAGTACGACGGGAGGCGATAATCGCCCGGTCACTAACACCCTCACATATTCGCAGGTTAACTTTTACGAGTATCCTCTTCTGGCGCACTATTACGGTTTCTGGTCGCATGGCTGGAAGCGCAGAGTCTTTTTTGCCGCCGGCGTGGAGTTGCGCCATGTGGGCAAGATACGGACCGGAAACGACTTTACCTACCCGAGCGGCCTGACGGACTACAACGAAAACCCCGCCATACCGAATAAGGTCAACGACCTCGGAGTCGTGGCGGGACTGGGCATGCGATTTGTCGACGAATTCCACATCCGCATAACACCGGAAATGCGGTTTATCCGTTGGCAGGCGCCTACCCTCCAAGGCGCGGCTTTCAGTTCGGTGGTGAACCAGTTAGAGGCCGGATTGAGCCTGTCCTTCTAGGCTCCTGATTCTTCCTAAAGTGGCGAGCGCCATTGCAGCAAAGCGGCAATTTTCCGGCCTGTGACGATGCATTACCCCGATTTCCCCACCTATTTTTTCCCACCTATTTTTTTCTGAGGGAATTACTCTTGACATTGTGGGCCCGACGCGATGTAACCACTGCGATCAGCTTGTAGGAATGGCTGGCAAGTATTGGCTGACCCAGAGGTTTCCGTGTTAGGAGCTTGAAATGGCCGCAGCTGAGTGTGTGACAAGATGCGCATTCTATTGCGTCCGGATGAAGGTTTTCATCTGCGCGCCGCTGGATCATCGTTCGTCATTGACTGCCTAACGACCGAAGTTGTCCCGAATTTATGTAACGAGCGAGAAAGCCGGACCGATCGACCATCGCCTGCGGTGCATTTACCGAATGCCCGGCATTGTAAAAGATCACCTTCTGCGGACGTGAGATTGAGTTGGCCAGGCCCTCAGCCGCCGCGCGGGGTACGAATTGATCGAAGCGTCCGAATTGGAACAGAATCGGCGCGCCCGCCCAAGAACCTGTGAAGCGAATCGGATCTACCGCGGATAGGGAGGCCCGATAGCGGGCAAAGCGTTCGGCTCCCATGGAGAAACGCATGTTTGCCATATCTGGGTCATCACTTTCCATCAACTCAGCCAGGCTGGTAAACCCCGCCACAAGAACAAAGGCGCGCAGACGGGGTTCGACGCTGGATAATATGGCGCCCCAGTTCGCGCCGTAGCCATGGCCCACATACGCAATCCGGCTCGGATCGACCGCATCCCGCTGTGAGAGCATATCGATCCCCCGCCGGATATCGATGATGGCCTGAATGTGGATATCCCGGTCGTTGTCGTTGTCGCTCAGGGCATTGAAACTGCGCCGCCAGCCAACGGGTCTCTCCTGCGGTCCGTCGATGAGTAACGAAACAGCCGGTCGCCGAGCGCGCGCTAGCAATAGCGCCTCAGGGAGGAACTCATCGCGCCTGCCATAATCGGGAACGAAGATTATCGCTGGGTATTTTCCTCTTCGGGAAGGCGTCACAAGGGTTGCCGAAACCGGCCCTCGGGAGCCTGAAAACGAAACGGTCGTCACGAGCGATTTGTTTGCTATCTCGGGCTTTTCCAAGCGGGTGTTGAGCGGAGCGGTCGCATCGTACGAAAACATGGATGCCGGATTCTCCTGGGACGGAGCCCGCGGGCTTGAGGAATAGGAGGCTGCCAGCCCGCCCTGGGCATTAGTTGATTCGACTCCGGAAGCAGGAACCAGCCAAAGATAGACCCGGTCGTCTTCCAGTTTGATAGTCTTCGTGGGCAGCCAACTCCCCATGTCGAACCGGTGGGAGACGATGCGGGTTCCCGGTCTCAGCTCGCTCAGAAGCTTCGAGCGTAAGCGCAAGTTGACGCCCGGAGTCAAAAACATCGTCACAACAGTTGCCTGGCGCAAATCGTACGTGAACAGGTCTGCCTGTACGAAGATGGCCTTCCCGCCGAGACCGTCCTGCTTGGCCAGGGTTTGCGACTGCCGCACCAGATCGGGGTCGATCTCGACTCCCGTAGCCTGAATGCCAAATCGCTTGCAGGCTGCCATCACAATACGACCGTCGCCCGAACCGAGATCGATCAGAACGTCACCAGGTTTGATGTTCGCGACATCGAGCATGGTATCCACTACATTCGTGGCGGTTGGGACAAAGGGTATATCAGTGAATTGCCCGCCATTCTGCGCCAGGAGTATGGCGGAAAGGGCGAATCCCAGTGCGGCTGCTCGGAGCGGCATGTACAGTTCCATCTAAGGAGACGCGCCGGAAGTTCTTCGCGTGCAGGATTCAGTGGAATTGGTGGCGCGTTACGCCGCCGTTTTGCGAGCCACCTTTTTTGCCGCCGGAGACGCAGATCGCCCAATCGCCGCCTTCTTGGATCTGGCAGGCCAGCCAAAGTTCTGGCGCCAGGCCGGAGGAATCTCTATGACGGCACAGACTGGACCGCCACGGCGGCGGCGCGAAGTCCAAAGGCGGCCGCCCTACCCACCGTCCACGATGAGTTCCGGCCGGCTATTCCTTGATCGGGTTGCTCGCCAGCATTGCCCGTCTCCGCTTCACCGGCACGCCCAGATTAACATGCACGGTCTCCCCGTCCAGCCAAAACAGGACATTTCTACTTTGCAGAGAATAGGACATTTCTACTTTGCCTTGACACCAGTGTCGGTAACAAGTCAAGTTGTCCGATTTTATTATTATGTGATCTGTCCGCTTTGTGAAACAAAGCGACGCGGCCGTTAGGCCGCCGCCTTGGTTTTGG
>Ga0182018_10001657_pt1 | contig 24670 bp, 25 predicted proteins | sample 812P2MmetaG_FD_120490 | JGI IMG/M metagenome (GOLD analysis project Ga0182018, IMG submission 120490) | Permafrost microbial communities from Stordalen Mire, Sweden - 812P2M metaG | ecosystem: Environmental > Terrestrial > Soil > Wetlands > Permafrost | place: Sweden: Stordalen | collected...
ATGTTGTTGCCATAGTCGAACGTCACCGCGCCCAGTTTTTGCAGCGCCAGCATGGCCTCCACGTGTACCCCCATACTATGGAACGATCGTGCCAGGTAATCGTCGGGATCGTTGTGGCGCAGGTGGCCCGCCTCTTCGAGCGACATGCCGTGGGGCACGTAGCCGTTCAGCGGATCGTGCGCGCTGGTCTGGTCGGTGAGCACGTCGGGTACAAAGCCGCGCCGCGGCAGTTCGGGCAGCACGTCGGCGCAATTTCCCACCAGCCCCACCGACAATGCCCGCCCGGCGATCCGCGCCTCGCGCAGAATCCGCAGGGCGTCGTCCAAATTGCCCGCCATCCGGTCGCAGTAGCCCGTTTCGAGGCGCCGTTCGATGCGGTGCGGGTCGATGTCGATCCCCAGAAAACAGGCGCCGTTCATGGTGGCGGCCAATGGCTGCGCGCCGCCCATCCCGCCCATCCCGCCGGACACGATTACCTTGCCCGCGAGCGTCCCGCCGAAATGTTTCCGCCCCAGCGCGGCGAACGTTTCGTAGGTGCCCTGCACGATTCCCTGGCTGCCGATATAGATCCACGAGCCCGCCGTCATCTGTCCATACATCGTGAGCCCGAGCTGTTCCAGGCGCGTGAACTCACCGAAGTTCGACCAGTGTCCCACCAGGTTGGAATTGGCGATGAGCACCCGCGGCGCTTCCGGATGCGTGCGGAAGATCCCCTGCGGCCGCCCCGATTGCACGATCAGCGTTTCGTCGTTTTCGAGCGATTGCAGGGCCCGCACGATGGCGTGAAACGACGGCCAGTCGCGCGCCGCGCGCCCCCGCCCGCCGTAGACGATCAGCTCGTCGGGATTCTCCGCCACTTCGGGATCGAGATTATTGTGCAGCATGCGCAAGGCCGCTTCCTGGTGCCAGCCCTTGCAGCTCATGGCGCGTCCACGCGGCGCCCGGATTGCGGTATGTGCGCTCATCTGTGGCAATCATAGCGCGCGGCAGCGAGCCGAACCATTCGGGCACGCGGTTGCATCTATAATTGCTTAGAATCGGAAGACAAATGTCCTTGTACGAACTAGCATTCCTCATCGGCGTGATTGCCGGGCTTCGTGCCCTCACCGCACCGGCCGCGGTCAGTTGGGCAGCCCGCCTCGGCTGGCTGCATCTCGCAAATACCGGACTGTCGGGCGTCGGCTCGGCGGGAACCGCATATGTACTGAGCGCCCTCGCCTTGGCGGAATTAATTAACGACAAGCTGCCGAAAACTCCCAGCCGGAAATCGCCCCCGTCATTTGCCGTCCGCGTGCTTTCCGGCGCATTCTGCGGCGCTGCTTTTGGCGCACAAAGCCAGTCTCTGGCCGGCGGTCTCCTGGCTGGCGCACTCGGCGCCGTGGTGGGAACGCTGGGTGGTTACGAGGCCCGCCACCGGCTGGTCGGAGCGATCGGCTGCAAGGATCTTCCCATCGCTCTGCTGGAAGATTGTATCGCGGTCGGTGGAGCGTTCTGGATCGCGAGTCAATTCTCATGACCGCCGATTTCGACGCCATCGTCATCGGAACCGGCCAGGCTGGTCCTTCCCTCGCGCAACGTCTCGCCGCCAGCGGCATGAGCGTCGCCATCGTCGAGCGCAAGTTATTCGGCGGCACCTGCGTCAATACCGGTTGCATCCCCACCAAGACCATGGTGGCGAGCGCCTACGCCGCCAATATGGCCCGGCGCGCCGCCGTCTTCGGCGTGAACGTGGGAGCGGATGTGACCGTCGACATGCGGCGTGTAAAAGCCAGGAAGGATGCCGTCTCCGGCAAATCCAGGAGTGGCGTGGAAACCTGGCTGAAACAGATGAAAAACTGCACCGTTTACCAAGGCCACGCCCGTTTCGAATCCTCCCGCGAGATCGGCGTGGCCGAGCAGCGGCTTGCGTCCGGCCGGATCTTCATCAACGTCGGCGGCCGCGCGGTGATACCCGAGATGCCTGGGCTCGACCGGGTCGACTACCTCACCAACAGTTCGATGATGGCCGTCGACTACCTTCCGAAGCACCTGATCGTGATCGGTGGCAGTTATGTGGGCCTCGAGTTCGGGCAAATGTTCCGCCGATTCGGCAGCGAGGTGACCATCGTCGAGATGGGCCCGCGTCTGGTGCAACGGGAAGACGAAGACGTTTCCGCGGCCATCCAGGAAATTCTCGAGCGCGAAGGCATCCACATCCGCCTGAACGCGAAATGCATCGCCTTCTCCAAACGAGGGGAGGAAACCGTTGCGCGCTTGGACTGCCGGGACAACGCCGCTGAGGTCGCCGGCACCCACCTGCTGCTTGCGGTTGGCCGGCGCCCCAATACTACCGACCTGGGACTGGATAGAGCCGGCGTCGCGGTAGACGCGCGCGGGTACATCCTGGTCGACGATCAATTGCGCACCAACGTGCCGGGAATCTGGGCCCTGGGCGATTGCAATGGTAAAGGCGGCTTCACCCACACCGCCTACAATGATGGCGAAATTGTGTCGGCGAACTTGTTGGACCACGACCCGCGCCGCGTCAGCGACCGGATCACCGCGTATGCCCTCTACATCGATCCGCCACTGGGCCGCGCCGGTATGATCGAGGCGGAAGTCCGCCGGAGTGGCCGAAACGCGCTGATCGGCAAACGCCCCATGTCGAGGATTGCGCGCGCCATTGAGAAGGACGAAACCCAGGGCTTCATGAAGATCCTGATCGACGCCGAAACGCACCAGATCCTCGGCGCCGCCATTCTCGGTGTCGGAGGCGATGAGATCATTCACTCCATCCTCGACGCGATGTACGCCAAGGCGCCTTACACGGTGATTCAACGAGCGGTGCACATTCATCCCACCGTTTCGGAACTCATTCCCACCATGCTGGGAGAACTGCTGCCGCTCTCCTAGACGATTGGGAGCGTGGATCGCTATCCTCGGTCCGCCCGCTCCGCCGCCATCGCGTCATCAAGAGCCGCGCGCTCTTCGCAAAAACAGGATTGATCCTCGTCGCGGCGCACCACGCTTTTCATCCGTCCCGGTGACGCCCCCGCGGGGGCCGTCATGTTGAGTCACAACTTTTTGGAAAATTTTATCTCCAGCAATCTACGCCACTTACCGCTCCACTGCCACGCGCTGATGCCGGTATCCCTCACCTCGTATGCCACAATCAAAACAGCCAGCTTCCAGCCCCTTGGGCGAAACCGCTGAAACCGGAACGACGCTTCCTGTGGAAAACCGCTAACCCCTTTTCGCTGCAACAAATGATTACGGCATTTCGGGAACCACGGTTCCGGTTTAGTGGACGTTGGCCCCGAACTTGGCGACCAGCGCTTCGACGGTCGACATCTGGTCCGGCCGTCCGCGCAATACCACCGCCGCGGGTTTGTAAAAGGGGAAGATCCGCACGATGCCCGTGGAGCGGATCTGAGTGAGGAGCGTCGCCAAATCCGGCGAACTGCCCGGCTGACCAACGTAGAATAATCGCACTACGGAGTCGGTGTCGCCGGCCAGCCTGGTTTCGTGTGTCGCTTGCGGGTCGGAAGGCCTGCCCAACTCATGGACCAGCCACTCGGCGACTGCCACTCTGGCGTCTCCGCTCGCGATCGGAGCCTTTCCCGATGTGAAGGGAAACAGACGTTGCAGATCCGCGACGGTACGGATCGCGGTCACCATACTGTTTAGATCAGCGTTGCTGGACTTCGGATCCATCCGAAAGATACGGATCACCGGGTTGTCCCCTGCCCCTGGGGTGCCCAGTAGCGGAGAGGGATATGGCGGTGAGTCGCCGCTAGGAGCCGATCCATCGAGCGGGTAAAATTGGTGCACCATCCAATCGGCCGCCGCGATTTTTTCGGCCGATCCCCGCGCCACGATGGCCTTCTGCCATTCGTAGGGGAACAAGCGCTGCAGGTCGGCCGCCATTCGGATGACGGTTACGATCGACGTCAAATCCGCGTTGCTCGACGACGGCGGCAGCCGAAACACCTTCACCACTTCGCCCTTTTCGCCGCCCATCTGGTATTCGGAAGTTGCGTCGGCCTGATTCTGTCCGGCCTGCCGGTCCAACTGATGAAACAACCACTCGGTCACCACCATCTTGTCGACTGGACCATGCGATACCAGGGCTTGGCGCGTCTCGTCGACCGAGATATCTTGCAGATCCACCACGGTCCGGATCATCGTGGCCATAGCAGTCATGTCCGCTTTCGAAGCGGGACGGCTGAAATAGAACGTCCGATCCGGGCTTTGTCCAAATCCCACGGATGTAAACAGCGCGGCGATTGCGAAGCTGGCAACAGTTGTGCGCATCTCGTACTCCTGCCACTTGTAACGATAGCACCCCGCCGATCGCGCGGCCTGGTTGCGTGAGGCATGCTTTAGCTCAATTATTTTACACACTTTGCCTACAACCGTGGCGGAGAAGGTTTCGGCGCTCGAGATCGCCAGGTATTTCGGAGACCGGCGCGCACGGGCCGATTTCAAAGCCTTCGCAAAGATTATGCGGCGCAAGGGTGGAAAGGCGCCCCAGCAAGGCGATGAAATGACGTCGTAGGCCGGCGGCGTGCGTTGACCGTGAACCTACTCGCGGTCCGCCGCCGCCGGGAGCGCGTAAATCCGCATGTCGCTGGATGGTTTTTGTGTTTGCAAAACAGGCTCTTTCGAGTGCTTTTGCCTGGAAGCCTTCACGGCGAATCACCGGAGCTGCGCGCAATAGTCGAACAGCAACTGCCATTCGGCGCGCTGCACTTCGCAAGCCTGCCGCTCGAGTTCGGAACCCGGGCTCTGGCGCGCTCTTTCACAAAGCTCGATAAACGCCTCGGGTTTCCACCTGGGTCCCACGTCCATCCCGATTTCGCGTGCCGCTTCCCGCAGCGCCGGAAAAATCGCATGGGCGCCGGCCTGCCGGAACCAGTAGCCCGAATTCCCCGCATCCGGCTCCTGCCGGTGCACGATCGCGTGCCAGTAGCTGCCTTCCGGAGTGGCAATCTCCTGGGCCGTGGCGTGCGCTTCGCTCCAGCAGCCGAAGTAGAGATAGAGTCCGCTGATAGCTGCCTCGGGCGCCCGCGATCGGGGAAATAGCTGGGTCGCGCCGGCTTCCCGAATCAGCGCGCGCGCGCGATCGGAAACGCATTCCTCCGCCGTGAGCGCCATCAGCCGTTGCCCGTCTTCTCCCAGATGCAGAATGGAGGCCACCGCGCTGCCGTAAGTCCGCGGATCGAAGCTCATGCCTTCTACTCTAACTCTTAGCTTGCCCGGGTGTGCCGGCAGACACTGGTATCGGCGAGGGTCGCCGTTTTGACGCCGCGTCGAATCGGAAACTTCGGATCGGCAGGGCACGCGAGGCCATGCCCCAACAGTGCGGCTGGCCGCCTGGGGCATGCTTTCGCTTGGGCTAAAGCGTGCCTCACAACGCTGGTAGACTACACTTTGGACATTACTCCCCGACGACAATTGGGCCTCTTCGACGCCACCATGATTGTGATGGGCGGCATCGTGGGGTCGGGCATTTTCATGAATCCATACGTGGTGGCGCGGCATGTGCATACGCCGTTTCTGATTTTGGGAGTGTGGGCGGCGGGCGGGGTGCTGGCGATGCTGGGCGCGTTCATCTGGGCGGAACTGGCCACGCGGCTGCCAGGCGCGGGCGGCAATTACTTGTATTTGCGGGTGGCCTATTCTCCGTCCGTGGCCTTCGTGTATGGATGGGTGCTGCTGCTGGTGACGCAGACGGGCGGGATGGCGGCGGTGGCGGTGACCTTCGCACGATACTTCCGCGAAATCACGGGCTGCGGGTGGAGCGACGGCGCGTTGGCGGCCACCACATTGATGGGGCTGACGGCGATCAACTGCTTGGGGGTCCGGGCGGGCAGCGATGTGCAGAGTGCGCTGATGCTCATGAGGGCCGCGGCGATCGCGGGGATGGTGGGGCTGGGACTGGTGCTGGGCGGCGGGCACATTCATCCGTTGCCGCTGCTGGACGAGCCGGTGTCGTTCGGACTGATCGCGGCGATCGGTGCGGCCATGACGCCGGTGGCGTTCGCTTACGGGGGATGGCAGACGGCCAGCTTCGTGGCGGAAGAGATGCGCGATTCGCGGCGCGACCTTTCGCGCGGCTTGATTTTGGGGGTGAGCGGCGTGATTGTGCTATACCTCTCGGCGAATTTCGTGTGCGTGAAGGTGCTGGGGCCGGTGGGACTGGCGGCTACGCGGACGCCGGCCACGGCGGTGATGCGGGCGGCGCTGGGCGACCGGGGGGCGCTGTGGATCGCGGTGGGGATCGCGGTGTCCACGCTGGGATTTTTGAGCCAGAGCATTCTCACGGCTCCGCGGGTGTACTATGCGATGGCGCGCGATGGGCTGTTTTTCGCGAGCGTGGGACGGCTCTCGCGGCGGTCGGCGGCGCCGGTGGTGGCGATCGTGCTGCAGGGCCTCGCGGCCACGGCGATCGCGCTGTTAGGGCAATACGAGAAGATCTTGAATTACGAAGTGTCGGTGGATTTCATTTTGTTCGCACTGGTGGCGTCGTCGCTGTTCGTGTTCCGGCGAAGAGAAGGCGGGGTGCTGGCGGCGGGGGTCCACGGGACGCCGGGGCATCCTTATACGACGGCGCTGTTCGTGGTGGCGTGCGTGGCGATTGTGGCCAGCACGGTTTGGAGCGATCCGGGGAACTCGGTGAAGGGCTGGCTGATTCTGCTGACCGGCATTCCCGTATATTTGTATTGGAGCCGGCGGCGCAGGCTCGCAAGCGGCGCCTGAATCCAACTTACTAACATGGGACACAAACATTCGGAGTACATGGATTGGGCCAAGACCGGGAGCAAGGCGCGGTTTAATCTGGCCACCAGCGGGGTGGGGCCGTTCCCGTTGCGCGAACTGCCGTTCGATTTCGGGCAGATGGAGATCAATGGCAACAACAGTTACGGCTACGGGCCGTTGAAGCGGGCGATCGCGAAGAAGTACGGGGTGGACGAGGAGTGCGTGGTGACGGCAGAGGGGACGTCGATGGCCAACTACCTGGCGATGGCGACGCTGCTGGAAGCGGGCGACGAGGTGGTGATCGAACATCCGGCATACGGGCTGCTGGTGGATGCGGCGCGGTATATCGGGGCCGCGGTGAAGCGGTTCGCGCGGCGGGAAGAGAGCGCGTACGCGGTGGATCCGGCGGAGGTGCGGCGAGCGGTGACGGCGAAGACGCGGCTGATCGTGCTGACGAATCTGCACAATCCTTCGAGCGTGTTGACGCCGGACGCGGTGCTGCGCGAGGTGGCGGATATCGCGCGCAGCGTGGGGGCGCGGCTGCTGGTGGACGAGGTGTACCTGGACGCGGTGTACGAGCGCACGCCGCGGACGACGTTCCGGATCGGGCCGGAGGTGATGGTCACGAGCAGCCTGACGAAGGTCTACGGGCTGAGCGGGCTGCGGTGCGGATGGGTGCTGGCGGAGGCGGAACTGGCGCGGGCGATGTATCAGTTGAAGAACGTATTCGGGTCGGAGGGGGTGCATCCGGGGGAGTTGTTGAGCGTGGCGGCGTTCCAGCATTTGGATGCGATCCGGGAGCGGGCGCGTGTGGTGGTGGAGGCGGATCGGGTATTGCTGACGGAGTTCCTGGATGCGCATGCGGGCGTCTCGGCCGTGCGGACGGAGTGGGGGACGACGGCGTTCTTGCGATTGAGGAATGGCGGGGCGGAGGAATTTCTGGAGCGGCTGCGGGCGGAGTACGAAACGTCGGCAGTGCCGGGGCGGTTCTTCGAGATGCCGGAACATTTTCGCGTGGGGATGGGAGTGGATGCGGAGATGTTTCGGGAGGGGCTAAGAAGGATGGGGACGGCGCTGGTGGCTTGGTAAGGCAATAATTTCACCACGGAGACACGGAGACACGGAGGAAAACAGGAAGAATGGACGCGTGCGTGGGTAGGGATCCGCGGCTCTTCCCCGGGCGTTGGCCACAGAGGTGGCAGAGGGCACAGAGACGTGTCGTCCGAGGTTGCGTGAGTGGTGCGAGGTTTTCCTTTTTCGTTTTTCTCTGCGTCTCTGCGCCTGCGCCGTGGATATTTGTAGTTGCTCTTATTGCGGTATATTGCATGTCAGATGCGGCCGGTGCTTGTAATCTTGTTACTCGCCGGGTGCCTGAAGACGCAATCGGGCGGCGTGGCGGGCGTGGTGGTGGATCAATCCACCGGACAGCCGCTGCGTAGGGTCCACGTGCGGCTGATCACCGGCGGTTTCGGCTCGAATGGCGGGGTGGACGCGGTGTAGGCGCCACCAGCGATGCGGCCTTTAAGCCGGCTAAAGTGAGGGGAAAACCGCGGAGGGCGGGTGTTTGGATTCATGCGGGCGGGCAGGAACGACGATGCCGATGCCGGCTAATCGCCAAATCTTTCTGTCGCGCGAAGTTTCGCCTTCTGCGCTTCTTCTTCCCGATTCTTGGGCGGTGCATTGGTTTCAAGCGACCGCAGGAGGCGGCTGGAGATTTCGGCGATGTCATCGATGGCAGCTTGAAACGCGCCTTCGTTGGCCTTGGACGGTTTGCCGAAGCCGCTGATTTTCCGGACGAACTGCAGCGACGCGGCGCGCACTTCTTCGGGAGTAACCGGCGGATCGAAGTTAAAAAGCGGTCTGATATTTCTGCACATTTCGCACCAAGTCTCAGTATTCCCAGCGCTCATGCCGCACGGGAAGGCGATTCAGAATGTCTATTCTCTCGCATTCGGGCGGTGGGGTGCGGGGTGGACGGGAGCCATCCTGTTCCGGAGCGTCCCGGATTCAGTTGTGCTATCCTTGTGTACACATCGAGGCGATGCCATGCAGACAACGAAAGTCGGAATTCGGGAGTTTCGGGAGAACCTGTCCAGCTATCTGGAATCGAAGAAGCCCGTCGCCATCACCAGGCACGGCGCGACCATCGGGATTTACGTCCCGACGCAGCCGAAACCGAGCCAGGCCGATCTCGAAGCCCTTCGCGCCGCCGGGGAAAAGATGCGGGAGCTGATCGCCGCGGCGGGAACGAGCGAAGACGTGCTGGCGGCGGATTTCAAGAGTCTCCGTCGCCAGCGGAGGCGGAAGAACAGTTGAGATGCTGGTACGCCACGGAAGGTTGCGGCGGCAGAAACCTCTTCTTGCTCCTGAGGCGCTCCGCTCCTTATCAGTCGCGGCTCGGTGAGGGGCTTCGACAGGACCGCTATACTTCGTCTATGGCCCTCGAAACGAAATGGATCCTTGCCGCCGCGCTTCTGCTGCCGGCTTATGCCGCGGATCCGCGCAAGCCTACGCAGGAGGGGCTGGTCTATGGCGAGGCCGACGGCCAGCAGCTCACCATGGATTATTACGCCCCTGGAGGGCCGGGCGTTCATCCCGTCGCCATCATCATCCACGGCGGCGGCTATCAACGCGGCGACAGCAAGAGCGGCAGCGAAGCTTACTGCGCGGACTTTCTCGCGCCGGCCGGCTACGCGGTCTTTTCCATCAATTACCGTCTCGCTCCGAAGTATCCGTATCCCTATATGGTGTACGACGTCCAACGCTCCATCCGCTACCTTCGTCATAATGCCGGAAACTGGAATGCCGACCCTGGGAAGATCGCACTGGTCGGTGGCTCCGCGGGTGGGTTTCTCAGCAATATGGCGGGTTTATTGGGCGGACTGGCCGATTCGCACGCGCAGGATCCTGTGGAGCGGGAAAACGCCAGGGTCCAGGCGGTGGTCACGCTCTTCGCGCAAAGCAGTTTCGCCACCGTTCCCTTGAATGCCGACGTGCATGCCCTGCTCGATCCCTTGATCCAGCGGGAAGGCGAGCCGGCAGCTCTCAAGGAAGCCTCGCCCATCACGTACGTGACGAAGAATGCGCCGCCGTTTCTCTTGATCCAGGGCGACAAGGACGAGTACATTCCCTTCAGCGAATCCACGAATCTGCAGACCGCGCTCCGGAATGTGGGCGTGCAGTGCGAGATCATCCGCATTCCTAACGGCACCCACGGAACGGGCGCGTGGCATACCATTCCGGACGTGCCCGATTGGGAACGCCAGACGATCGAATGGCTCAACACCACACTCCACCATAAAGGACCGGTGGGAGAAGGCATCCGCCCACGCCAACCCAAACGATAATTGCAAGGTATTCGTGCCCCGAGGCACTCCGCTCCCTGACCGTCGCGGCTCGGTGAGGGGCGTCCCCACCGCCGGGGGTTTCCGGAGAGTGCCTGCACCACATCGGAGCGTACGCGAAAGGGTTCCTCATGCGCGCAGGAATAGCGGCTCGATGTGCCGGGCGTACAGATTTTCGGTGACGTTGCGCGAAATCGATTCCTCGCAGGCGTCCAGCATCCGGGTGTAACGCTCTCCCATCTTGGCGGCCACTTTGTAACCCACGTGAAGCAACTGGCGGACGTGCGGATTGAAAAGAGGATTCCGCTGGTCGTGCCGCACGGTGGAGGCGTACTGCTCGGAGGTCCAGCGGGAAACTTCCGCGGGCGCCGGCAGGCGGCTCGAGTCGATATCGATCACGGCGGCGTAGGGAGCGCAGAGTTCGTCGCAGTGTTCGTAGGCGGAGGCGTAAATCTCCTTGGCGGTGGCGAGACCTTCGGGGCCGGCTTCGGCGAGGCCGATCAATTCCTCGAGCCAGGTGGTTCCGGCGGTCTTCACGTGGATCCCGGCGCCGGTCTGGCGGAGGACGCGGCGGATGGGGGCATAGATGGAAAACTTGTCGCTGCCGGAATGCACGCTGAGTTTCAGATTGGGGGCGAGGCCATACTGCCGCACGGCGTGAGCGATGACGGCGATATCGGAGAGAAATTCCTTTTCGAACTGGATGACGTCGCCGACATAATCGACGCCCTTGTTGAATCGGCCGGTGAATTTTGGCGCGATGGTCTGAATGGGAATGCCGGCATCGGCAATGGCGGCGAGAATCAGCAGCAGCTCGGGAGGAGTCTGCGGGCAATCGGTCTCATCCATGGAGACCTCGGTGACGAACTGGCCGGGATCCTTGCGCCCGGCGATGTGGCGATAGATGCGGGCGGCATCGGCCACGGCCGCCAGGTATTTGTGGGCCGCGGCTTGCGCCTGGGCGGACGACATGGCGAGCGGCTCGGGAATGCCCGGAATCCCGATGCGCCCGATGAGTTCGGGATGGCGGCGGACGAAATCGTCCACGGCTCCGGGCGCGGGAGCGGTCCCGATGGTATCGGCGACATCCAGCGTGAAGAAGTCGCAGGGGGCGAGGAAGCGGTCCACGGTGCCCAGGTTGATGTGGTCGGCATCCAGGTAATAGGAGCAGTTCCAATCCAACTCGCGGACGGCGAGATCGGCGGCGGCGCGCGTGCCGGAGGGCTCGGAGCCGACGATTTTGTGCTCGCGATTCGACTTGTTCCAGACGGGGACGATGGTGACACCCTGGCGGGCGGCGAGGATACAAGCGGCTAACTGCGGCTTGGCCTGATGGGCGAACCGGTCGCCGACTCCGAGGGAATACTTTTCCAAAAACTTTCCGGTCACTGATGGGTCCTCATTTTAGTGCGTACCAACAGGGTACTTCTCGCAGCCACTATAGGTGGCGGCGCACATCCAGGTCAACCGCGAATTGCTAAAGGGAGGGTTTAGCAAAACTCAACGGAGGAAGCGGCGTTCCCGCCAACGTTTAGAATTGCTCAAATCAGAGTTTAGTAGGAATGGGTTGACACCGGGAAGCGAGCCCGCCGATGCTGGGAGTAACAACGTGATCACCAGACGAAGTTTTGTACGGGGCGCCGCCATTGCGACGGCTGCCGGGCGGCGACTGGCCGCGTACCAGGCACCCGGCGGTGTGAAGGAAATGCAAGCCGTGCTGGCGCGCATCCGGGCGCCGCGGTTTCCCGACCGGACTTTCGACATCACCAAATACGGCGCCGCCGCGGGTGGGCAGAAGGACTCGACCGAGGCAATCGCCAACGCGATTGCGGCTTGTACGGCGGCCGGCGGAGGACGCGTGGTGGTGCCGCGCGGGGAGTTCCTGACCGGGCCGATCCATCTCAAGAACAACACCAACCTGCACCTGGAGGAAGGCTCGACTCTGAAATTCAGCCGCGATACCAAACAGTATCTGCCGCTGGTGTTGACGCGGTTCGAGGGCACCGAGTGCATGAACTACTCGCCGCTGCTCTACGCCTTCGAACAGACCAACCTGGCGGTGACCGGCACGGGCATGCTGGACGGGCAGGCGGACAGGGAGCATTGGTGGCCCCAGAAGGGGAACGCCAGGGGTGGCGCCGAAGCGGGCGCTCCCAACCAAAAGGCGGCCGCGGACGCATTGGTGGCGATGGGCGACAAGGACGTTCCGGTGAGCCAGCGCATCTTCGGCGAGGGGCACTATCTGCGCCCGGCATTCTTCCAGCCGTACCGATGCACGAACGTGCTGATCGAAGGCGTGAGCATCCGCAATTCCCCGATGTGGGAGCTCAATCCGGTGCTGTGCCGCAACGTCACGGTGCGCGGCGTGAAGATTGCGAGCTTCGGACCGAATAACGACGGCTGCGATCCGGAAAGTTGCACGGACGTGCTGATCGAAGGGTGCGTTTTCGAAACCGGAGACGATTGCATCGCGATTAAGAGCGGGCGCAATCGCGACGGACGGCGCGTGGGCGTGGCGTGCGAAAACATCGTGATACGGGACTGCACGATGAAGGACGGCCACGGCGGAGTGTCGCTGGGCAGCGAAGGTTCGGGCGGGATCCACAACGTGTTTGTCGACAACTGCCGCATGGACAGTCCGAACCTGCAGCGGGCGCTGCGGTTGAAGACCAATACGTTCCGCGGCGGCTCGTATGAGAACGTGTACTTCACCAACATCACGGTGGGACAGGTGGCCGAGGCGGTGGTGGAGGTGGACTTCTTCTATCCCGAGTACGACAACAAAGAAGGCCGGGGCGGGCCGTTCCAGCCGGTGGTGCGCAATATCGTGGTGGAGCACGTGACGTCCGGGACCAGCAAGCGGGCGGTGTATCTGCGCGGATATGAGAACGCTCCAGTAAGTGGAGTGCGGATTGCGCACTGCACATTCGGCAAGGTGACAGAGGCCGACGTGATCGAGAACGTGAAGGACTTGCAGTTAGAAGATGTGAAACGGAACGGAAAAGAGATGACGCGGTAAGCGGCTACTGAGGAGCCGTCATGAATCAACCGTGTCAGTGCGCGGCAACCGCCGCTACCGGGAGCGTTTGGCTGGGCGCCGGTTCTCCCCATATCGGTTCAGCGCCCGAGCGGCACGAGCGGCAAGGCCATATTCGATGATGGTATCGATATGGTATCTTTGAGGCGTCATGGGAACAGCGCGCAAGATCACCGTCGAGGTGCCGCCGGAACTTCTCGAAAGGGCACAACGCGCCAGTGGGGGCGGCATCACCGAGACCGTTTGTACCGGCCTGCGGTTAGTCGCGGCGTCGCATGCCTACGCGCGGCTGCGCCAACTTCGGGGCAAGGTTCGCTTCACGCGCACTTTAGCCGAGTTGAAGGCCGATCGATGATCGCGATCGACACCAGCACCTGGATCGGTTTCCTGCAAGGGGATGGCGGCCAGGACGCGGAACTGCTCGACCGGGCGCTTCAGGATCGGCAAGTGTTGATGGCGCCCGCTGTGCTCACCGAGGTGCTGAGCGATCCGAAGCTTCCTTCGGAGGTTTCACAAAGCCTCTTGGAACTGCCGCTCATCGAGATCGAGCCAGGCTATTGGCAACGGGCCGGTGAGTTGCGAGCGAAGGTGTTGGCGAAGCGCCGTAAGGCGCGCCTCGGCGATGCACTCATCGCTCAAAGCTGTATCGATCGCGGAATTCCTCTTCTTACCCGAGACCGGGATTTCCTTGCGTTCGCCGAAGCCGCCGGCCTCGATCTGGTAATTGGGTCCGCGGCGGACTGAGCCGGTCTCTTCCGCGCCTTTCTCCACGCTCCGTCAACCGTTGGATACGCGGTACCGCGCGGAACGGGCGCACTCGCTTCCATTTCCGGGAGCGCATCGCTCCCCGGAGCTGTGTCACGCGTCCAGCGTGTATGGTGAGGCCTGCTTTGACGACCCACCTCTCCGCCAGCGGCGCCTGCCCGCGGCAGTCAGGTTGGCCAGCTACCGCGGGTCAGCCTTTACCACCAGCGGCTGCGTATAACTCTGGCCATCCACCGTGAGCTTCACCGTGTACTTGCCGGCCGGCATCCACGGGCCCTCGCTCGCGGGCGTGTCCATATAGACAGCGGAAATGGGCGGTTCGCCGCCGCCGCGCCCTCCTCTGCCACCGGGCGCCGCGGTGCCGTGCAGGTCCCAGATAAAGCGATGCATCCCGGCGCCCGCCCCGAGCGGCTGGAAAGGACGCAGCCAGTAAGTGGGCACGTTCAGTTGCGGATTGGGCGGCGGCGCCTGATCCTCGCTGGAGAAATGGGCCACCACTTTGGAGTCGCCGTCGAGCACCTCGAGCGTCATCGGACCAGCCGCAGCCGACTTCAGATAGTAATATAGGATGGCCCCATCCGGCGGATTCTTCCCCGCCGGCTCCTCCGGCGGCAGTGGTGTATCGGTATTGGTATCGCGCGGAAAACGCCAGGTGGCGCGCGGTGCGAACAAATGCGCGCCGGTGAAAGTTACCGCCGCCGACATCTCGCGCAGCGGGGAGATATCGTCGAGAATCCAGAAGCCCCGCCCGTGCGTGCCCACCACCAGATCCTCGTCGTGAATCACCAGGTCGCGGATCGACGTGGCCGGCATATTCAGCCGCAGCGGCTGCCAATCGTCGCCGTCGTCGAAAGAGACGAAGACCGCCAACTCGCTGCCGGCGAACAGCAGCCCCTTGCGGACCGGGTCCTCGCGCACCACGTTGATGGGCCCATCCGGCAGGCCGCGTACGATTTCCTTCCAGGTGGCGCCGTCATCGTGCGTGCGGAAGATGTGAGGCTTCAGGTCGTCCAGCCGGAGGCTATTAATGGCGGCGTAGATGCTCCGCCCGTCGAAATGCGAGGCGTCCAGTTGCGACACCTTGTTCCACGGCTTCATGGCCGGCGGCGTGACGTTCTTCCAGTTCTTGCCGCCATCGCGAGTGATATGGATGAGGCCATCGTCGGTGCCCGCCCACAGTACGTTGACGTCGAGCGGCGAGGGTCCCAGCGAATAGACCACGCCGCGGCGCGTGGCCTGGCTCTTGGCGACGTCGCCGTAGGAGGCCACGCTCGCGGGCACGTCGTACTGCTCGCGCGAGAGATCGGGACTGATGGTCTCCCACGTCTTGCCTCCATCGGCGGTCTTCACCACCGACTGAAATCCCACGTAGAGCACGTGCGGATCCTTGGACGAAAACAGCACCGGAAATGTGCGGACGTGGCGGAACGTGCCCTGCGGTCCGAAATGTTCCACTTCGCCGGTGACGCGATCCCAGCGGCTGACGGTATTGCCACCCATTCCGCCGCCATAAACGAAACGAGGGTTCAGCGGATCGGGCGCCACATACGCGTATTCGGCCGCGCCCACCGGATGCCATTCGCGGAAGGTGACTTCGCCGTCGTTGCCGCGGCTGGCCACGCCCGCCGACCCGCTCTCCTGCTGCCCGCCGTAAACCCAGTAGGGCACCTGATTGTCGGTGGTCACATGGTAGAACTGCGCCGTCGGCTGGTTGTACCAGGAACTCCACGTGCGTCCGTGGTTCACGCTGATGGTGGCGCCCTGGTCGAGCGCCAGCAGGATGATGTCGGGGTTTTTGGGGTTGATCCAGACGGTGTGGTAGTCGTCGCCGCCGGGCGCGCCCTTGATGGCGGTGAAACTTGCGCCGGCGTTGTCGGAGCGATAGGTGGACGTGTTGGCGACATAGATGACATCTTTATTCTTAGGGTCGACGCGCACGCAGGCGAAGTCCGAGCCGCGTCCGTAGATGCGATTCTCGCCGTTGACGTGGACCCAGGTGGCACCGGCATCGTCGGAGCGATACAGTCCGCCGCTGGGCGCACTGCTCGCCGCGCCCCGGCCAGCGCCCGCGGCATCGCCGGAAGCCGCGCCGCGTCCGCCGCGTCCGCGACCGCCTACGCCGCCCGAAGCGTCCACCAGCGCGTACATGCGGTTGCGATCGCTGGGCGCAATCGCGATTCCGATGCGGCCCAGCCCCTGCTGGAACGTGGGCAGCCCGCCGTTGAGCTGAGTCCAATTATCGCCGCCGTCGGTGGACTTAAAAAGTCCGCTGTTGGGACCGCTGAACGCGCCATTCTCCCACGGGCCTTGCTGCGCCTGCCAGAGCACCGCGTACACCGTCCGCGGATTGGTGGGGTCGAAGGCCAGATCGGTCGCGCCCGTTCGGTCATCTTTATATAACACTCGCTGGAAGCTCTGCCCGCCGTCGACGGAGCGGTACACGCCGCGCTCCGCGTTGGGCCCGTAGGGATGTCCCAGCACGGCCACAAACAGGCGGTCGGGATTGTCGGGGTCCACCAGAATCGCGGGAATCTGCTGGCCATCGCGCAGCCCGAGGTGGCGCCAGGTCGCGCCGCCGTCGCTCGAACGGTACATGCCGTCGCCCACGGAAAGATCGGGCCGCTGCAGCCCCTCGCCGCTCCCCACATAAAGAATATTGGGGTTGGACGGGGCCACCGCGATGGCGCCGATGGAGCCGGTCGGTTGGCTGTCGAAGATGGGGTTCCAGGTGCGGCCGGCGTCGTCGGTCTTCCACACGCCGCCGTTGTTGACGCCGATGAAGAAGACGTTAGGTTGGTCGGCGATCCCGGCGGCGCCGACGGTGCGGCCTCCGCGGAACGGCCCAATCGTACGCCACTCGAGCGCGGAGTAAAGCTGGGGGTCGAAATTCTGCGCGGACACAATAGGCAGGAAGGTCGCGAGTAACAAAAGCAAACGTCGCATAGATTTTCAAAGCATATCATCCGGGGGAAGCGGAGCGCGATTTGAAGCCGTCGCTCGATACCGTTTTTCTTCGGTTCCCATGATTGGTATCCTGGAATCTGGCGGAAACTCAAAGGAGTCGCAGCTATGACCATTACGCTGAATGACGAACAGGGCCGCCTTCTCTCCGAGGTGGTCAAGCCGGACGCCGCGTGTTCGCCAGAGGGTGATCGGGCCGTGCGCGCCCTCCATTCATCGACTACCGGCAAGAGACCCGTTCGTCGGCAAGTGGATAACCTGGCCGGCCCGTTTGCGAAATCTCCGTTCGGCGGCCTCGATATGGATTTTGAGCGCGATAAGGACACTGGCCGGGATATTCCGGGAACTGGCGGAAACGGGAAGTCGGGATTCCCGACTGTCTAAAATTAACTACGTTTTTATGAACACCACAGGGAAAATCCAAAATAAAGGTCAGGTCACCATCCCCACCAGCGTACGGCGCCAGGCCGGTCTGTCCAAGGGCGATCTGGTCAACTTCGCATTCCAGCGTGGCAAAATTGTCATTACCCCCAGGCTGGTGATTGACGGCTCGAAATCCCCTACGGCCGACGACGAGTACACCCCGGAGCAGCGGCGCGCCATCGACGCCAGGCTGGCCGAGGGCTTGGCCGATATCAAAGCCGGCCGGGTGTACGGCCCCTTCGACACCCACGAAGAGATGATGGCCTCATTGCGCAACCACGGCAAGAAAGCCGGGATCAAGACCAATAAACGCCGTGGCCGATGAGACGCGTCTATTCGGAACGCTTCCAGCGCGGTTTTGACGCTGCCCCGCTAGCCGTAAGAAAGGCCTGCGACAAGCAACTTCGGTTCTTAGTCCAAAACCTTCACCACCCTTCCTTGCGGGCCAAGAAGTACGACGAATCGCAAGACCTCTGGCAGGCCCGTGTCAATAAGGACTGGCGTTTCTATTTTGAGATCCGGGGAGACGTCTACTATCTGGTGGATATTATTCCCCACCCCAAGAAATAATCCCTATGCCGCACCGGCGCCATGCTCGACGGAAACGCGAACCGCCTCATTCCGGAGCCCCGCCTGCGCCCGTGTGCTAAATTGAGGGGAACCGCTCCCCTCATGATGGAAACCCAAGGCACCGCCGGCGAAAAATTCCAGAAGCTCGTCGATATTATGGCCCGCCTCCGCGCACCCGGCGGCTGTCCGTGGGACCGCGAGCAGACCTTCGATTCCATCAAGCCTTATACCCTGGAAGAAACTTACGAAGTGCTCGACGCCATCGACCGCCGCGCGTGGGATGAACTCGCCGAAGAGCTAGGCGACTTCATGCTGCAAGCCGTCTTCTACGCGCAGATGGCCGCCGACCAGAAGCTCTTCCGCATCGACGACGCGCTCGACGCCATCAACCGGAAGCTGATCCGCCGCCATCCGCACGTCTTCGGCGACCAATCCGCCGAAACCGGCGACGATGTGAAACGCATCTGGGGCCAGGTGAAGGCCGAAGAGAAAAAGGACCAAGGTCGCGAGCGGGATGGCCTGTTGGCGCCGGTGCCGCGCGCGCTGCCGGCGCTGGTGGAAGCGCAGCAGATTTCCTCGCGCGCCGCCGCCGCCGGCTTCGATTGGGAAAATCCCGAACAGGTGCTCGACAAGCTCCACGAAGAACTGGGCGAGTTCGCCGAAGCGCGCCGCCTGGCATCGCACGACGAGCTCGAAAATGAAATGGGCGACCTGCTGTTCGTGCTGGTGAACCTGGCGCGCTTCGTCAAAGTGGACCCGGAACAGGCGCTGCGCCGCACCAACGCCAAATTCCGTCAGCGCTTCGCGTACATCGAACGCAAGCTCGCAGAGCGCGGCAAGAAGCTGGAGGATTCCAACATCGGCGAAATGGAGACGCTGTGGCAGGAAGCCAAACGGTAATCGAAATTCGCCAGCTTTTCCACCTCTCCGAGTTCGAGGAAGTGCTCCGCCTGCAGCAGGCCATTTGGGGCTTCGCCGATATCGAATTGCTGCCGCTGCGCTTCCTGGTGGTGGTGAGCAAAGTGGGCGGCCACGTCTTCGGCGCCTACGACGGCGACATGATGGTGGGCTTTTGTTTCGCCATCCCGGGAATCAAACCCGGCGGGCGTCCCTACCTGCACAGCCACATGCTGGGCGTGCTGCCGGCCTATCACAACGCCGGCATCGGCCGCGGTCTCAAGATGAAACAGCGGGACGACGCCTTGGCGCGGGGCATCGAGCTGATCGAGTGGACCTTCGACCCGCTGGAACTGAAAAACGCCTTCTTCAACGTGGAGCGCCTGGGCGCGATCGTACGCCGCTACCACGAAAATCAGTACGGCGTCACCTTCAGCCCGCTGCACGGCGGACTCCCCACCGACCGCTGCTACGCCGAATGGTGGATCGCGAGCCCGCGCGTGCGTGCGACTCTGTCCGGGAATGCGCGGCCTATCGCCGCCCCATATGAACGCAAAATCGCCTACCCCGCCGATATCGCGCGCATCCGCTCCGAAGATCCGCGCCGCGCCCGCCAGATCCAAAAGGAAAATGGCGAAAAATTCCGCCGCGCTTTCGCGCAGGGACTGGCCGTCACCGGCTTCGATCGCGGCGCAACCGAAGGGACCTACCTGCTGGAGCCATGGCAATGAAAATCGACCGCGTTACGCTGCGCCAGATCGGCATGCCGCTGGTGCATTTCTTCGAGACCAGTTTCAGCCGCACCACCGAGCGCCACATGATCCTGGTCGAGGCCCAAGGCGATGGCGTCTCCGGCTGGGGTGAAGTCACCGCCGGCGAGAACCCCTTCTACAACGAGGAGTGGACTGGCTCCGCGTGGCCCTTGTTGCGCGATTACGCCATCCCTCGCGTGCTGGGCCGCGAGTTGGCCGGCGCCACCGACGTCTATCCGCTGTTGGCCCACATTCGCGGCCACAACATGGCGCGCGGCGGTCTGGAAGCGGCCATCTGGGACCTGCAGGCGCGGCAGCAAGGCGTCCCGCTGTGGCAAGCCATCGGCGGAGGCGCGCGCCGCGAGATCCCCTGCGGCGTCTCCATCGGCATACAGGACTCGGTGCGGGAACTGCTGCAGAAAATCGAAAAGGAACTCGCCGCCGGCTACCAGCGCATCAAAATGAAGATCAAGCCCGGTCACGACGTGGACGCCGTCCGCCAGGTGCGCGAACATTTTCCCTCCATCAAGCTGATGGTCGACGCCAATTCCGCCTACACCCTGGCCGATACCGAACACCTGCGCAAGCTGGACGATTACTACCTGATGATGATTGAGCAACCGCTGGCGCACGACGACATTATCGACCACGCCCAACTCCAATCCAAGCTCCAAACGCCGATCTGCCTGGACGAATGCATCCGCACCGCGCACCATGCCGAGCAAGCCATCAAGCTGCGCGCGTGCGGCATCGTCAATATCAAACTGGGGCGCGTGGCCGGCTTCTCGGAAGCTAAGCGCGTCCACGACGTGGCGCAAGCCGCCGGCATTCCCGTGTGGTGCGGCGGCATGCTCGAAGCCGGCATCGGGCGCGCCCACAACATCGCGCTGGCCACGCTACCGAATTTCGTGCTGCCGGGCGACGTCTCCGCCAGCCAGCGCTACTGGAAGCGCGACATCATTCAGCCGCCAGTGGAAACCACTGCGCAGGGAACCATCGTGGTCCGCAACGAGCCCGGCTTCGGCTACGCTTTGGACCTCGACTTTATCCGCTCCATCACCCTCCGAGAGGAGTCGGTCGGTTGACGGGCGCGCCATTTCTCTACGCGCTGCTCTTTGTGATGGTCGCAGGGTGGACCGGCAATTACATCGCCGGTAAGATCGCGCTGCACACCTTTCCGCCGGTGCTGCTCTACGGCCTGCGCATTTCCATGGCGGGAACCCTGATGCTGCCGGTGTATCTCTGGGACCGGCGCCGTCACAAGCCCACCTGGACCCTCCGCGATCTTCCGCTCATCGTGGCGATCGGTGTCTTCGGTGTCTCGCTCAACCAGTTTCTCTTCGTCCTCGGACTGAGCCGCACCAGCGTGGCCCACTCCTCGATCTTCGCCAATCTGAGCCCCATGCTGGTGCTGTTGCTGGCCAGCGCGACCGGCCTGGAGCGGCTCACTCCGCGAAAACTCGTGGGCGTCGCGGTGTCGCTGGCCGGCATCGTGATGCTGCGGGCGTTCGATTCCCGCCCGCAAGGCGGAGCCACTTTCCTGGGCGATTTCATCACCTTTTGCGGCTCCCTGGCCTTCGCTATTTTCACCGTGCTCGGCAAGCCCACCGCCAGACGGCACGGCAGCATCACGGTCAACGCCGTGGCCTACGTGGGCGGTGCGTTGCTGATGGCGCCCGTCACGCTCTGGCAGGCTTCCCGCTTCCCCATGGCGACGGTCCCGTGGTCCGCCTGGGCTTCGGTGTTTTATATGGCGCTCGGCCCCTCGGTAATCTGCTACCTGATTTACTATTACGCGCTGGGGCACATGGCGGCCTCGCGCCTTTCGGCCTTCAATTATCTGCTTCCGCCGCTCGCCACGCTGCTGGGCGTCTGGACGCTGGGCGAGCACCTCACGGTTTGGACTGTGGTGTCCGCCCTCGTCATCTTCAGCGGCATCTACATCGTGGAGCGCGCGCGATGAACGCCTTCCTCTCGTTGCTGCGCGACAATCGCAACTACCGCTACACCTGGATGGGGCAGGTGGTCAGCGAAATCGGCGACCATTTCAATAACGTCGCGGTCTTCAGCCTGGCGGTGCAAACCACGCATTCGGGACTCGTCGTCAGCGGCGTCCTGCTGGCGCGCGCCATTCCCGCGGTGTTGGCCGGACCGCTCGCCGGCGTCATGCTGGACCGCCTCAATCGCAAACACGTCATGATCGCCAGCGACGCCATCCGCGCCGTAGTGGCGGCGGCCTTCATCCTCACCGTGAAGGGCCACTCCACCGGCCTGCTCTACGGCCTCAGCGCGTTGCTGATGCTGGCCTCGCCCTTCTTCACCAGCGGGCGCTCGGCGATTCTGCCGTCCATCGCCACCCGCGAGGAATTGCACACCGCCAACTCGCTCACCCAGACCACCCAGTGGACCACCCTCGCCGTCGGCGCCTTCCTGGGCGGCGCCAGCGTGATGCAGTTCGGCTATCAGTGGGCCTTCTTCGGCAATTCGCTCTCTTTCGTATTCTCGGCGCTGTGCATCTCGCGGCTGTTCCTGCCCGGCCGGGGATTCCGCCCGCCGAGCCGCGACCTCAACGAAACCGACGTCGTGCGTCCGTGGCACGAATATGTCGAGGGCCTGCGTTACATGCGTTCCGTCCCTTTGATCCTGGGGCTCGCCATGGTCAACGTCGGCTGGGCCACCGGCGGCGGCGCGGCGCAGATCCTGTTCACCATCTTCGGCGAGATGGTCTTCAATCGCGGCCCTTACGGTCTGGGTCTCATCTGGGGATGCGCCGGCGTGGGGCTGGTATGCGGTGGCGGCCTGGCCTACGCCTTCGGCCGCCGGCTGAATTTCGTGAATTACAAGCGGGCAGTCGTGGTCTGTTACATCGTGCACGGCGGCTCGTACATTCTCTTCAGCCAGATGCGCGGCTTTTACGGCGCGCTGGTATTGATCGCCCTGTCCCGCGCCGGAGTCGGCTTCAGCTCCGTCATGAACATGGGCTACTTATTGCGCCACGTGCCGGACAACTTCCGGGGCCGAGTCTTCGCCACCATGGAAACCACCACCTGGTCGGTGATGATGATCTCGATGTTACTGGCCGGTATCGCGTCGCAATATTGGGATCCGCGCACCATCGGCACTATCGCCGGAGCGCTCAGTTCCACCACGGCGATCTTCTGGGGCTGGGCGGATATTGCCGGCCGTCTGCCGGAGCCGCCGCTGGAAGGCGTAGATCCCGACGACATCGAGATCCACGGCGAGCCCACGGTGTAATGTTACCGGCTCACCGGGCCGCGACTGTCAAGGAGCGGAGCGCCTGGATATCGAAACGGCGTACTTACCTTGCCCAGATCAATTGATCCACTCGCCCTCTTCGTCCTCTTCGTCGTCGGAGACTAACTCAGCCATCATCATGGCCTCGTCGGCTGCCTCGGCGATGTCTTCGTCGTCGGAATCGGCCAGATCCACCAGTAGAACGCCCGCCTCCGCGGGACGGATGCTGCCAACGGCGCCGATGGCGGCAATCAGTAAGTCCTTCGGAGTGTGAGCGTCCTTGACGATCGCGGCGACATGCGGCCACGCCGCGTCCAGTTCCTTATTGCCGGCCGCCACCACAGCCTCGAAGTGAATCTTCTCGTCGGCGCTTTCCAACTGCGCCAGCACCTCTTCCTCAAAACCGCGAACCCAGCGCATCCCAAACACCGCCGTCAGCACCCACTCCCGGTCTCCGCTGTCATACGCCGCTCGAATAGCGTCCTGGTGCCACGGTTCCGGACAGCGCACCGAGCCTTCCAGAATTCGCCGTCGCACCAGCTTGGGAGTGCTGGCGTCCAGGTAAAGCTCTTGGAGCGAGTCCTGGATGTTACGAAACATGTCCTCGGTAATCGGCACGCAGTCCGGATCGTCGAACCCATTCGCCGCTTCGTCGAACTCGGTAAACGCCATTTCCAGGGCCGGACCAAACGAAGTTGCCGCCTTGGCGCGCAATTCTTCCGGCTCGCCGGGGTTACGCACGATCGTCAATAAGACATCGGCCAGATCGTCATTGATCGCCACAGTGTCGCCGGCAAGGTCGGCGGCGATCAGCCGGTCGGCTGGATCGGCCCGCCCGTCCAGCAGAGTTTTCCGGAACGTCTTCCCGGCGTCTCTGGGCCATTCCCACGGCGGTGTGTCGAGCAGAGTTTTAAGCTTCATGACACTCCTCTGTCCCACTCTATCGCGATTTCGGATTGAGAGGACAGGTTACCAAACCTCGAAACTGTGGCGCACCTCTCCCTAAGTCATGCGGCCTGAGACCAGCGGCATGTTGCCCGGCTTACTGGCTATCGATTGAATTGCCGGATTTAGTGCGAGTCATCACATTCCGCGCTGGAATTTTCCATAAATCCTGCGCGGGGGATCATGCCGGCGGACCCTGAGATCACCGAACTGCTGGAACGATGGGGGGCCGGAGACAAGCAGGCCCTTGATCGGCTCATGCCATGCATCTATGACGAGCTGAAGTGCGTCGCCGGCGGGTATTCTTCGCGGCGAGCGGACAGCACATACGCTTCAGCCCACCACCCTGGTCCATGGAGCGTACCTCCGCGCGCCCGATTCCGGACTGGTGATTCAGGCCAACCTGGACTTCGACATGGTGGCACTCGATGACGCTCTCAACTGCCTGTCTCAATTCGACCCGGGAAAAGAGCGGATTGTCGAATTGCGCTATTTTGCCGGCTTGTCGGTGGTTGAGACGGCCCAGTTGGTGGGCCGGTCCCCGGCGACCGGCAAGCGCGAATGGGCAATGGCCAAAGGCTGGCTTTACCGGCGGTTGAATGGCGAGGACGAAGCCCCGATGCCCACGTATTTGCCGGTGAAACAGGGCAGCCGCTTTGGCGATCCTCACTACTTGAAGACCACACGGCGCACTCTGGAAGGATATCCAAGACAGGTGTTGCATTTGGCGAGCGATCTGGTGGGGTTGGGAGCGGTGGTTTGTCCCAGGTGACAAGGGCCCGGGGGAAGGCCATTCGGGTAAGGGGAGGAGGCCATGTCTGGAGGTTCGGGGGTTTTGTAGCCGGTCCCCGAATTTACGAGTAGAGTCGAGGACGGGCGCGAGCACTGACGCCGAAGCGCCGCCCCGTTTCCCGTCCCCGCTCATCAAACCGGACGTGCCGATTTCCGGCATCCGGCTTTCCGACTGGCTTCACCGTAGA
>Ga0182018_10001658_pt1 | contig 24650 bp, 22 predicted proteins | sample 812P2MmetaG_FD_120490 | JGI IMG/M metagenome (GOLD analysis project Ga0182018, IMG submission 120490) | Permafrost microbial communities from Stordalen Mire, Sweden - 812P2M metaG | ecosystem: Environmental > Terrestrial > Soil > Wetlands > Permafrost | place: Sweden: Stordalen | collected...
AAGGTCCCGTTGGAGCGCCAGCGCATGGTGGCCATCTCGTCGCGGATTTGCATCATGGCGGGCCAGATGTAATCGAAGAACTGGATCTCGGCCACCGGCTTCAGGCCGCGCACGGCCATGCCGATGGCGCGCCCCACGATGGCGGCTTCCGCCAGCGGCGTGTTGAAGGCGCGCTGCGCGCCAAACTCAGTCTGCAAGCCGTGCGTGACTTTGAAGACGCCGCCCTTGCCTTTCACCACGGACAGGTTTTGCGCGCGGCTGCAATCCGCCACATCCTCGCCGAAGGCCACCACGCGCGAATCGCGACGCATCTCCTCATGCAGGGTGGCGTTCAGCAGATCGACCATGGTCTTCGGCTCGCCTTGGAATTGCGCGGGCGTGCTGAACTCTGCCGCGGTGGGATCGATCTTCTCGGAGTAGAGGTGCCGCAGGGCGGAATCGCGAGGGGCCGGATCGGCGTGCAAAGCCTGTTCAGCGGCCTCGTGCACTTCGCGATCGACCTCCAGCGCGATACGCCGCAGCGCATTCTGATCGAGCACGCCTTCTTCCAGCAGAAATTTGGGAAACCGCGTGAGCGGATCGCGCGCCTGCTCGGCCTCGCGCTCGGCGGGAGTCTTGTAGAGGCGCTCGTCGTCGGAAAGCGAATGCGAGTAAGGCCGGATCACGTGCGCATGCACCAGTGCCGGACCGCGCCCTTCGCGGCAGTACGCGACAGCCGCCTGCATGGCTTCATATGACGCCAGGAAATCGCAGCCATCCACTTCCCGCTGAAACAGTCCGGGGAAACCGGACACCAGCGCCGAAATGTTTGCGCCGGCGGTCTGGCACTCCACTGGAACCGAGATGGCGTAGCCGTTATCTTCGATCAGGAAAAGGACCGGCAATCGATTCAGGCAGGCGGCATTCAAGGACTCCCAAAACTCGCCCTCGCTGGTGGCGCCTTCGCCGCCGGCGGTCAAGGTGATGGCGTCGCCGTCCGGCGACAGATAGCGATTCGCGTCGGCGCAACCGACGGCTTGCAGGAATTGCGTGCCGGTGCATGAGGACGAGGAGACGATGTTGAGCCGGGGATCGCTCCAATGCGACGGCATCTGGCGACCGCCGGAAGCCGGGTCGTCCGCCGCGCCCACCGCCTGCAGCAGCATATTGAGGGGCGTCACGCCCAGGGTCAGGCATAACGCCCGGTCGCGATAGTACGGAAAGATCCAATCGTGGCTGGCGCGCAGGCACATGCCCGCGGCCACTTCCACAGCTTCATGGCCGGCGCCGCTGATCTGGAAAAAGATACGGTTCTGGCGCTTGAGGGCGACTTCGCGATCGTCCAGCCGCCGCGACGTCTGCATGATGCGGAAGGCGCCAATGAGTTGCTCGGGCTCCAGCCCGTGCCATTTCACGGTAGCGGCGCGCTGGGCGGTGGTCATTGTGGCCAAAACGGAGTCCCTCCCCTACCTGTCAGTTTAGCGGAGCTTGCGCTAGTGGAACAGTATTTACAACGGAATTATCTTGAAGTCTTGGGGTGCGGACGGCCACTGCCAGTGCCGCCAGATACAACAGCCCGCCGGCCAGCAAGGTCTGGACGAGTCCCAGATAGATGGCGCACACCAGCGATCCGACCGAACCCAGCACGCTGGCCGCGGCATTCAACGACCAAGCCCAGCGGACGGACGGCTTGTGCCATTCCTCCAGCCGTTTCAGTGCGGTGGGGAACGGCATCCCCATCACGAAGCCGGCGGGCGAGATGAGCGCCACGGTGATCGCAAATTTCAGCGTCAGCGGCAACCCCACGCCCGCCTCCAGCAGCGGCGTCACCACGGCCGCCAGCAGTGTTACCAATACAGCGATCAGAATCAGCGCCCGGTATAGGCGGCGGGCGTCGTCGCCCAGGATTCGCCGGCTGAAATAGCTGCCCAGGCCGCTCGAGACCAGCATGGAGAAGATCACCACGGTGAGGGCGTAGGTGGGGTGTCCCAGGAAAAGCACGAACTTTTGGATCAGGGCCATTTCGATCAGAATGTAGCCCGCGCCGATGCAAATGAAATAGAGCAGGAACGTGAGCACGCCCTTGTGCCGCGGCAGCCGCGCGCCCAGCACCAACGGGGGCAGCGCCAGGATGATGGCGGTGGCGAGTACGCTGATGGCCATCAGCGCGTACAACAGGGGCACGGCTTTGTTGATCTTGTAATCGGCCGACCGTCGCGACGTGTTGGCCAGGAACGACAGGATGTCGCGCGGCTGCACCGTGTAAAAGAAGAACGGCTGGTTGTCGCCGACCGGCGTGATATTGTACCGGTAACTGCGTTCGTAGGCGGCCGGATCGGAGCTGCGCAGCAGATCGGTGAACTGGCCGGGGATGCGTTCGTCCGGCAGGTAGATGGTCTGCATATCGGCGGCGGTCAATGCGGCGCGGGCGCGGGCCACATCGGCGGCGCCGAACGGCTTTTTCGAGATCAACACGGTATCCCGGGCGCCCCAGCCCTGCGTGGAGCCTTCGCGGCCCACGATGATGTGCCGCCACGGTTCCGTTTCGCCCAGTTGGGTCAAGGCCGCCATGGCCAGGGAGACCAGCCGCAGGGATTCCCGCGGCGGATCGAGTCCCCAGCGCGTGAAAGCGCACATACCGTCGTCCGTCAGATGCAAAAGGTAATCGCGGAAGGCGTCGGTGGTGTAGAGATTGTTCTCCGAAAGGGCGAAGGCGCCGGCCGCGGTGGAGGCCCAGGTATCCACCAGGGTGGCCTGCACCACCTGGTATCGCTCGTGGCTGCGGCGCACGAAGCTGCGGCCGTCTTCCACGAAGATGTGCACGCCGGGACGCAAATAGATGCCGCGGCTCTGCGCCACGTATTTATCGCGCATCACGGTAGTGGCGATGATGGGGTTGATCTCCACGCCCGTGATATCGCGGCTACCGGAAGCCAGCGCGCGGGCGACGTCCCAGCCTCCGCCGGGGCCGATGATCAGCGCCTTTGCACCGGGACGCACGGCATAGGGCAGCGCCGGGCCCTGCCGCAGCAGCTCGTCGCGCTCACGCGCGGTGAGGTGCGCGAAATCGAAGTTGGCGATGCCGGTGGAAGCATCCGCGTCTATGAAGATGGATTTGTCGCGCACGGCGATGCGCGAGAAGCTATTCCACTGCACGAACTCTTCCTGCCTCAACTTCTGGCCCTTGGCGTAGCGGATGGCGATGATGTCGTGCGTGCCGTTATAGAACACGAAGAAAAACACTGCCAGCGCCAGGGCCACGGCGGTGGCGCGCAGCTTGACCGATCCCGCCATGCTGTGCCAGATCGCGCCCGCGGCGGCGAACAGTACGGCCACAAACATCACAGTGCTGGTGCCGCCGAAGGAATTCAAGAAACGAACCAGCAGCAGGCATCCGGCCGAGGCGCCCAGCAGGTCGAAGAAATAGACGCGGTCGATGCGCTCGACGGTCTCCGAAATAGCCAGTGAAACGATCGTTCCGGAAACGAAGAAGGGCAGGGCAGTAGTGAAGTAGACCAGGGTCAGGCCCCAGACACCAGGCTCCTCTTTCTGCGCGACGACCACGGCCAGCGCGGCTATCACCAGCAGGCTGTTGAGCATGCTGAGATAGCCCAGCTTGCGGAACAAGGGGGTCTTCCAGCCGGCTACGATGTATGAGAAAACGCCGCCCACACCCAGGCCGAACAGGGCGATGGAGATGGCCAGGAATGCGAAATGGTAGTAGAAGACCACCGAGAAGATGCGCGTCAGGGATAGCTCCAGCAGCAGCGTCGCCAGGGTGGTCAGCGCCACACCCAGATAGAGGTGTGGCCACGGGATAGAAGAATGCGAAGAAGAGGGCAAGCCTTATCTTAGAATGTATTAATGGAGCATGTCGGCGCGGAACTGGCGCGTGTAGTGGATGCAGCGGAAATCCTCCTCCGGCAGGTGCGCGAAGAGGGGAGCGGGCAGCCGGTTTTAGCCGGCGGCTGGTCGCGGAAGCAACTACTGGGACACCTGATCGATTCAGCCTCGAACAATCACCAGCGATTCGTGCGTGCGGCGCTGGCCGACGCGCTGGAGTTCCCTGCTTACGATACGCCTGGCTCGGTGCGCGTGCAGGCGGTGGAAAGCGCGGCATGGCCGATGCTGGTGGACCTGTGGGCGAGTTACAACCGCTATCTGGCGCATGTGATTCGCCACCTGCCCGCCGCCAAGCTGGACGTGGTGTGCCGGATCGGGCCGAATGCGCCGGTTTCACTTCGATGCCTGGCCGAGGATTATGTGGCCCACCTGGTGCATCACTTGGGTCAGATCGGCGTGGCCGCCGGGTCGTGACGGCGCGGACCGTGATCGTGCCGGGCCGCGCGCGTAAGCCAGGGGTTGTTGTCGAATCGGTGGCGCCTCGAGGTCGCGAACGTCGCGAGGGGCGACGGAAGCGCCACGCGAGAAGCTTAGTGGCTATGCCGTACCAGCGCCTTCAGATTCCGCGCGCAGATGACGCTCGCTTCGTGTTTGTCGCCGCCCGGCCCCGCCCAGTGCGTCTCCAGGCTGATCCAGCCTCTGTACCCATCCTCCGCCAGCGCGCGGATCTGGCCTTTCCAGTCGATGCCGCCTTCGCCCAGCGCACACCAGATGGGACGGTGGCCCTCCCCGCGGCAATCCTTCGCGTGCACGTGCGCGATGCGCTCCACGGGCAGGCGGCGGTATCCATGCGGATAAGGCGTCTCGCCGGAAACATAGGCGTTGGCTGGATCCCAGACCACCTTCAAATTCGGATGCGCCACCGCTTCCAGCACGCGCGCCGTCTCTGCGCCGGTGGCGATGTTACAGGCGTGCTCGTTCTCCAGGCCAATGGTTCGCCCGTGCAGCGCGGCTTGCTTCGCCAAATGTTCCAGCGCACGCGCGAGGCGCTCGAAGCACGCCTCCGGCCGAACGGAACGCCAATACGAGAACACGCGAACGATGCGCGCGCCGGTACGCTCGGCGATTGCAAGCGCGCGGTCCGCCAAGCGCGGCTGATCGTCGAAGGTGTAAGTGGCGGCGAACACATCCTGCTGAAAACGCGCGTCCACTTCGGGCGAATCCGGCAAAACGCACTTCAACAAGGGCGATGCGATGGAAACGATTTCGAGGCCGTGCCGCGCCACAATTTCGCAGGCGCGATCCAACTCGGCGTCGCTCAGGTCGATGACATTCTTCCCGAAAACCATGCGCAACTCGGCGCCGGTCATGCCGATTTCCGCCATGGAGCGCACCGCCGCCTCGATATCCTGCGAAAACTCGTCGGTGATGGCCGCGATGGGAAACAGTTGTGGCATCTAGCTTCGCATGCGCAACAGCAAATACAGGCCGGTCAGCGAAAAAAGCGCATCGGGAGACCATGCGGCGATGGCCGGCGGCAACTGGTTCACGTCCCCGATCTTCTCGAACAGCAGCCCGATGCCCCAATACGAGATGGCGATGCCGATGCTCACCCCAATGCCCGCCATGGCGCCGCGATTGCCTACCAGGAACGCGAACGGGATCGAAATCATCGCCATGATCAAAGCGAACAGCGGTACCGAGAATTTCCGGTAGAACTGCACCCGCAGCTTCACGGTGTTGAATCCGCTCTGCTGCAGATCGCGGATATAACTGTCCAGTTCCTGAAAATTCATCTGCGAATCCTGCTTCACCTCTTTCAGAAAATAGCTGGGGGGCTCGTTCAACTCCGCGAACGTCTGCGCCTGGAATGCCGTCAAGGGTATGCTCTGGTTGCCGTGAAACTCGCGGTGCCAGCCGTTTTCGAAGACCCATGTCTTCAAGGATGCCTGCCAATGCGCGCGCTCGGCGGAAATCTGCCGCACCAACTGGTAAGTGTTGGGCTCCAGTTCGTAGACGATCACGCCGCCCATGATATTCTCGTCCTTGTCGAAAAATTTGTAGTAGTAAATGCGCGGCCCTTTTCCGAAAATCCACTTGCGCTCCGGACTCAGGTAAGTCTGGACGGCCCGGCCCTTGATCTCGTTGCGCAGCGCGTCCTGCCGGCGGTTGGCTTCGGGCACGTAATAGTGATCGAAAGCGAACAGGCCGCCGCTGAGGAAACTGCTGGCCACCAGAATGGGAATCGCCAGGCGGTGCAGGCTGACGCCGCAGGCCTTGAACGCGGTCACCTCATTATGCTTGGTCAACACGCCGAACGTCACCAGCACGCCGACCAACACGCTGATAGGCAGCGTCTCATAAATCAACTTGGGTGTCAGGAAGAAAAGATAGGTAAAAACTTTTGCCAGCGGAATCTTGTTTCGTACGATATCGCCGAGCAACTCGAAGAAGTTGTAAATCTGGCTCATCGACACGAAGCTCGACAGCAACACCGTGAAATAGAACGCGAAGTTAGTCAGAATATAAGTGTCCAGAATCTGGGGCAGCAATGGCCAGCGAAAGGCCCCGGCTTGCGCAGCCTGTCCGCGTTCCGGGACGAAGCGCGCGCGCAGGCGGTTCAGCGTGCTGCTGAACGCGTCTTTCAAGCCTCCCACAAAATCGCGCCCGCCGGGCTTCTCCATGCGCGCCACGGATATCAACCCGGCCACCAGGAACGCCGTATTCGGCAGCCACAGCGCCACTTCCACTCGCAGCGTTCCGGCGCGTGCCAGGCTCACCAGCGTGATGAACGCCAGATAGTAACAGAAGAAGGCCAGAAAAACGGCGGTAACGTATCCGCCCGATTTGCCGCCTTTGCGCGAGGATACCCCCAGCGGAATGCCCACCAGCGCCAGCACCAGGCAGGCAATCGGCAGCGCCATCCGCTTATGCAACTCGATGCGCGCCTCCACCCAGTCCGCGCCCGTCGCCGAGTAGCGCCGCAGCTCGCGCGTATTCATCTCGCTGAACGGCTTCCGGGCGCCCGGCACAGGGGGCGCCGCATACAGCGCCTGCGCGACTATCGGCGAAAAGCTGTCGTAGCCTTTCAGATCCTTGCCCATCTCGTGATTCCCGGCGTTCCGCATGGAAAGCTGCAGCCGGTTGTGGTCCGGATCCGGCACCGCGATGGCTTCCCGCGCTACCGTGATCAGGGGGCCCTCGGCCTTGTCGCCCATGCCGCTGGTGCGCTGCTCCGGAGGCGTCAGGTCCGCCAGAAAGACGTTGTGCCAAACCACTACCGCGCCAGGCCGCACGTCCCCCACGTACAGAATCGTATTGGGGAAATCCTCATCGAAAACCCGCGGTTCGATGTCGGCGCTGACCTGCGAAGCGGACAGCTTGTCCATAATGTCCTTGCTGACGCGCACCGAAAGGGGAGTCAGCCGCAGCGTCATGGCTCCGGCGACCAACATGGCGATGAAGGCGAACAGCATCACCGGCAACACCACCTTGCGGCTGGAGGAGCCGGCCGCCCGCATGGCCGTGATTTCGCCATCGGTCGCCAGACGCCCCAACCCCACCAGGATGCCCACCAGCGTGCCGAACGGGATGGTCAGCGGCAGCAGAGGCGGCAACGACAGCGCAAACAGGTACAGAGTCGTATCCAGCCGCGGCGAGCTGCGCACCAGCACCTCGAACAGCTTTCCGACGCCCTGCAGGAAGATGATGGACGTCGCCAACGCCATGCCCAACAGCGAACTGGAGATGATCTCGCGGAAGATGTAGCGGCCCAGGATGCGCATGCGGTTACGGGTGGCTGGCCGCGGCCCGCAAATCCGGGGCCGGCACAATGGGGAGCTTCGGCAGTTCCTCGTCGAGCGGATGCAGATCCAAGTCGTCGATCAGCACCGAGGGCGCGATGGCGCAACTCTCCGCGACATAGTTCGCGCCACCAATGGTCGCAAACGGCGCCTGGTTATTCAGGAATTCGAATACATTGTTATCGTCGCCCGCGGCCAGGATATCTTTGAGGGAGCGCGCGGTCAGACCGCGGAACCGCAGGCCGCGCACCAGTTCTTCCCGGCCATCCGGATATACTTTATATACCAGCACCGGCGCACTCACCGGATGGCCACCCGCCTGTTCCGCATTGCTCAGCAGCCGCCGCACTTCCTGGAACGAAGCTGACGACGGGAAATCCATTCTGCGCACGATCATGCCATACGGCTTATTGCGCTGTTGGCACATTTCAATCAGTTTTTTCTTCAGGTCCGCCGCCGGTACGGTTTCCCTGGCGCGCACAAAAAGATTGCCGATGGCCGCGCCATTCGCGCCAAAGCTGCCGGGCAAACGCGCCCGTCCGTTGGAGCCGGCAAACCCCAGCTCCGGCTGCCGCGTGAGCAGAAAGGTTTTCAGCACTCCCTTTTCCACCAGCGACAACGGCCCGGGAGCCACGCCTTCGCGATCCACTTCGTAGCTGCCGAAAAGCGGACGGCCGTGCCATTCTTTCTGCGTCGGGTCGTCCACCACGTCGAACCACTCCGGCAGAATACGCGCGCCCTGGCGGCCCTCCAATTCGCTCACCGGCACGGCGCTGTTGCGGCCCGGCTCCATCACGGGCCGCCGGGTCAGAGCCAGGTTCGCGCCTAGAACTTCGGCGAAAAGTTGCGCACCGGCCGCCCCTTCAAACAGGACAGGACCGGAATAGTCTTCGCCCTTCGGAGCGCCGGCCCGCGCCGCCAGGCTGGCCGCCAGCGCCGCGATGCCGCGCCGGAGTTCCGGCTCGGCCGGCATGCGGTCGAAATCGAGCGACTGAAAGAGCACTGCGTCGTGCAGCACCATTCCATCCGGCGCCTGCGCTTCCGCGCGCGCCAGCAGGTAAATCATATTCTCCGGTATGCGCACTTCGGCGCCTTCCGAGTTCAGGTAATAATTCGCGGTCTGCACCGCGCTCAGTTCCACGCCCGAGGCTTTCACCGCGGGGTATGCGTCGAATATGGCCGAAAGCGCCCGCACCCGCCCGCTCCAGGCCTCTTCATCGAGCGGTATGTGCCGGATCTCCAATATCTTCTTGAGCGGCTCGGCTTTTGCAAAATCGTCCAGCGGATGGTTCACGGCCACGTTCTTCAGCGCGGCCCGCTTGCGCGAGATGGCCTCCACCGCCGATTTGTACGCGGTGTCGGTGGCCAGCCACAGAAAGCGCCGCATCACTTCGTAGGAATTTTCGACTGGGAACCGCTCGATATCGTAGTGCGTGCCGAAATGGAAGCCGCTGCCCACATAGCCGGTATTGTCGAACTTATAGTCGCCCACCCGCACCTTGATCTCCGGAATCCGAAACCGGTCGTGGCGCACGGAGATCAGCCCGCCGAGGCTGGCGGAAACTTCAAAACTGTCCCCATCCTCAACGGTGTACTCAATAAAGTAGGGCGCTTCCAGGCTCAGCACCTTCAAGCCGCGCGACCGGCTCAGCTCATCGCGCATGGCGCGCAGCAGGGTATCGCCAGTGGCTTGCCCGAACGCGCAAGCGGCCAACAGCAGCACCAACGCGAATGCGCGCCGTGTCGCCGTGTCCCCGTGTCTCACTGGCCCCCCGTTGGGAAGGGGAGCAGCGGCGGCCGGTCCTGCGACTTGTTCTTCTTCTCGATCTCGATCTCGGAAACCAGCAGCGCCGGCGAAACGGCCGAAACCGGCACGCTGCCCGATTCCGCGCCGCAATAGCCGTTGAAGACCTGCGACCGGTCCGACGTAGCCAGGATTTTCGCAAAGCTGGCCAGCGGCGTGCCCACGATGTCCGCGCCGCGAATCAGCTCGTCGGGCCGCCCGTCCGGAAATACCTTGTACACCATGATCGGGATCACCTTGAAGGCCTGCAGTCCCTGCCGCCCCGTAGTGGTGAAGCCGCCGGTGATATCCCGGAAATAAAGGCCATACGGTTTGTTCTGGCGCTTGATTTCCGCCACCAACATTTCCCGCAAGCGGGCCTCGGGAACGGCTTGCGACGATTCCACAAACAAGTTCGACTGCCGCGAAACCACTTCCAGGCCCGGTTGGCGGCGGCCGTGACCATTCGAATGGTCGAATCCCTGGATCGGCGAGCGGGACATCAGGAACGCCTTCAGTACTCCGTTCTCGACCACGGTAACCGGGTGCGCCGCGATGCCTTCGTCATCGTACGAATACGATCCATTCAGCTCGATGTTGCCGGCTCTCTTGCGCGTGGGATCGAAGACCACCGACAGAAAATCCGGCAGCACCTTGCCGCCCACGCTCTTGGTGAAAGTCTGCCCTTCCTCCTCGTCCTTCTGACGATGCCCTTCCACACGGTGCCCGAAAATCTCGTGAAAGAAGACGCCCGCGGCGCGGCCCGAAAAAATAGCGGGGCCGGCGAACGGCGAGGCCTCGGGCGCCACCAGCAGCGCCTTCAAATCCTGGGCCACGCGCTCCACGGCGCCGGCGATGACTTCGTCGCGCGGCAAATTTCCCGCATCGGTGGCTTCGAACGTTTCGTCGGTGGCGAGATCCGTCCCGTCCATGGCCTTGGCCTGCGCACTCACCACCACCCGCGCGAATCCGCGCCCGTACCGCAGCCGGCTTCCTTCGCTGCTCGCAAAATACTTGGTTTCGTCCAGGTAGCTTACCGAGACGCTGGAAGTCAGGATGCCCGGATAGTCGCTGAATTTCGCGGACAGCTTGCGCACCCGCGCGGCCCACTGCTCCGCCGCAAAGTGCCCTTGTGGAACCGTCTCCAGGTGCACCATCGGCTCCTCGCTCGAGAAATCGCTGGAAGCGTCCTGCTCGGCCACCTTCACCTCGGAATTGGTGCGGATCTTGATCAACCGCTCGGCCGCCAGCCGGTAAGCGCGGTCGGTTTCCAACCAGATGCGCTGTTTGATGGGGGCCGGCTGATCCTCGAAGGCGATCGCCGCGCCGGAGGTGAATTGCGCCCGTTCGCCCCGCACCCGATGGTAATTGTCCAGCTTGGGCGATCCCACGCGCACGCACACATCCAGGCGGCGGCTCTTGCCGTGACCGTTGCTGGTAAGGGCGCCGAGAGTGGCGGCCACGGCGTGGAAATCCTCCTCGGTGACCTCATAGGAAAGGAAATAGGGCGCCGGATCGGCCTTGGCTTTGAGCGTCGAGTAGTTGCGGTTCAACTCTTCGCCCATGGTATCGAGAAGCACCGAGGACTGCGCCGAGGCGGCCGCCGTAACGCAGACAAAAAGAACCCCTAAAGCTGGACTTGCCACGAGAATATCCAGGATAGCATGGGGCTGCGTAAGGCCTCTGGTCCGACGGCCCAGGCAGGGGGGCCGCGTGGGTCAGGGAATCGGCGTCAAGACACGACCATGCTGTCGGTGGTGTCTACCCGCTACTTTGCGCCACTAAAGTTTCAAAAGCCTGCGCTCTGGACAATTGCGTTTTGAAGTACTGCAACGCCCGTGCCCTTGTTGTCGTGAACGACCTTTACCTGCAAGGGCGTGCCGCCTCCAACGCTGTAGGTCAATCCTCGATGGTGCGGAATTAGCGGCATACCAGTCCCAATTTCGATTTCATCCCCGATCCAAGAGGTCAACTTGCCGAGCGGAGCTTTAGAGGCGTTGCCAACGTGTACTGCATGTCCTCGTCGTACCAACTGATCCGCTGATAGGCGTCCAGGTGTTCTTCCAGACTGGGGCGCCTGGGCACGGCACCGACGCGGGCGCAGGTGTACATCATCGCGGCAGTAATGGTGCGATCACGCCGCCCCACAAGGTTTGAGATTTCCATGCTGTCGAGTGCCAGCGCCTAGGTTCTGTTCGGCGATCCAGGCCGATTTAAGCGGATTTCCAATCCAGCACACGCAACCCCGGAACGCGCGAGAATTCAGCGGCGTTGTTCGTCACCAGGGCGGCTCCGCGGCTGACGGCCGTTCCGGCGATCAGCATATCAAGGGGCCCGATGGTCGAACCCCGCTTCTCGAGTTCGATGCGGATGCGTGCGGCGGCCATCGCTGCGGCGGAATCGAAGGGTACGTGCTGAATGTGCTCAAGGCCTGCCTCCAACTCACGCCGGCGCCGGGCCGGAAGTTTCGATCGGAGCGTTCCGTACTCCAACTCGTAAACAACGATCGCTGGGATGGCCAGTTCGCCACGCGAGGCGTGGTGGATGCGCGCCACGATCGCGGGATCGCCTTTCAAGTAATGCACGATGACGTTCGTGTCGAGGAACGTCAATCTAAGCTCTCACGCGGGACGTCCTCGCCGTAGCCCCTCCGCAGTTCGTCGGCATCGCGGAAGTCCGGAAACGCCCCGGCGAGGGCCAGAAATTCGGGGGGCCAGGATGTTTCCACCGACTTGGTCACTCGTTCTGCCACCCACTTGCTAGTGCTGACCTTAGCAGCCTTGGCTGCTTTGCGGACCCGTCGCTCCACGTCGTCGGTCAGGTAGATGGTAAGGTGCGCCATACACGTAGTATATCATGTACTACACCCGCTCCAGCTTCTCCGCCGTCAGCACTCCGCGCACGTTCCCGGTGTTCAGCGTGCCCGCGGGCTCGAACAACAGCACATGCACTTCCTCGCTGGCTACCGGCCGGTGCTCCACCCCGCGCGGCACAATCAGAAATTCGCCCTCGTGGAGATCGATGCCGCGCTCCTCGCCGCTTTCGCGGTAATCCATCCGAAAGCTGCCGTGTACGACCAGAAACAACTCGTCCTCCGCATCGTGACGATGCCATACGAACTCTCCCTGAAACTTGACCAGCTTGACCTGCTGGCCGTTCAGCTCTCCGGCGACCTTCGGACTCCAGTGCTCCGAGAACAGCGCCAGCTTTTCAGCCAGATTCACTTTTTGCATGACTCAAAGTTGCCATCTCGTCCGGAAGCGTGCGCACGACCCCATCGTCTCCCACCGTCGAGTTGATCGTCAGATGATACAGGGCAAGACTGGGCCACTCCTTGCGCGCACGCGCTACATGAAGACCACCAAGCTGGTCGCGTCCGGATGTTCCAGGCCGCTCACCGGCAGGCTCCGTTCGTAGCGGTCGCGCATGAACACCTTCATCAGCCGGTAGAATAGCGGATCGACGCGCTCCTCCAGCCGCGTCGTACTCCCGGTCCATGGCGGCAACGCGGATCATGTGCGCTCAAGCCCGTTGCGCGGTCCAGCGCGCCTGCCCGTACTCGCCCAGCTTCACGACGCCTTCCATGCGGCCGGCCGCCACATCGCCCGAGAATTCGTAGTGCAGCGTGGCGCCCTCGATGCGCTGCGCGCTGCGCATGGTGACGCGGCGCCCTTCCACCGCGCCCGTCAACTTCCCAGTCAAGATATCGCCGCGATGCACGCCGCTGAACTGGCCTTCGTGCTGCTCGATCACGAAGTGGTGCCGCGACGATCCCGAGACGAAGGTCAGGTCCGCGACCCACTCCCCGGTGACGTCCACGCTGGCCGTCTCCGGCGCGGGAACCGTGATGTGCGGCGGATTCGCCAACAGCTTGCGAATGGCGACGGCCGCGATCCGGTCGTCTCCCGGCATCATCATGTAGGGCATGATCGTGAGGGAACTCGGGCTGTTATCGCGGCGCGTACCGCCGCCCTCGTTCACCGCGATGCGCGGCTGGCCGTGCCAAAGAACGTCCTCCAGCTCCGTGCCGGTGATGCCGATCCGCGCCGTATCCCAATTGAGCCGCAAGCGCGGCGCGTGGTTCGAGAGATCTTCGGGCTGCAGAATCTCGCTGGTCACACCGGGCACTTGCGTGGCCTGCGCCGCGATGGTGTCCAGCCACGCCTGCCACTGCTTCCACTCCGCGTCATGGTCGCGCTTCACCCACATCTCGACCGCCGCCAGCATCCCCATGATCTCTTCCTTGCCGACCTTCAGGGAGCGGCCGAAGGTGTGGTGCGGCGCGCTGTTGATCCACGCCGCGCGCACCAGGTCCTTCTGCCCCAGCAGCAGTCCCGCAGCCTGCGGACCGCGCAGGCACTTGCCGCCGCTGTAGGCCACCATGTTGGCGCCATGCTGCAAGTGAATGTTGGGGATGGTCAGCGTCTCGGCGGCCGCATCCACCACTACTGGGACGCCCTTGCGCCGCGCCATCGCGCAGGCATTCTCGATCGACAGCTCACCTTTTTCCGCGGCCGGGCAGGAGAGGATCATCACCATCGCGGTCTGCGGCGACATGGCCGCTTCGAACTGCGCAGCGGTTTCCACCTCCACCATCTTCACGCCCAGCATGCGTACCGCGTGGTCGTATTCGTTGCGGGAATAGCGCGGGACTACGACTTCATTTTTGAGCCCGGTCAGATTGGGCACCCGCTGCATCTTTTCCGGATCTCCGCCGGAGATGCAGGCGGACGTGGCGTGCGTCAACGCCGCGGCGCATCCTGCCGTGACGATCCCCCATTCGGCCTTGGTCAGTTCGGCGAGGCGCTGCCCTACCGCCTCCATGAGCTCGTCCATGTGGACGTAGGCGTGCGACGCCTGTTCCATGGCGCGCTTCACCTCGGGCAGGGTCTGCGATCCCGTGATGATCGTGTACGTGCCGCGGCAGTTCACGATCGGCGTAACGCCGATCGACTCGTACAAATTGCCGCCCAATTCGAGGGCGGGCGCGGGCTCGGCCAAAACCGGTTCCGGAATGGATGCGGACACTCCCGCGGCGGCTAGCGCTGCCCCCGAACGGAACAGCCCGCGGCGGCTCATCTTCGTTGGTGGCATGGAAGCCCCTCCATTACCGTGATGCTATACGGTGGAGGCGCGGAATGCAAGGCGGCAGGTGGGTGCGTACGCGGCGTCAGCCGGTCAGTTCCAGACGGAGGAATGCCATCAAGTCGCTGCGCCAGGCGCCGCAGGGCGGGTCCAGCGGTGACCTAGAGACCCTTTCTTGTAAATTCTGGCCAGCTATGGGCGGCCGGCGGGCCGCATTTACACAGATTGCGGTGCGACGGGTAGTGTCCGAAAGCAACGCAACTTTAGTACCTTTATCGTGAAATCGTTGTGCTTTCTGGCAAGATATTTTTCGGTAGTGCCGTTTGACCCTTTATCCATACGGGTTTGGTGGCCATTTGAAATGAATCGGACTTGTACGCCCGTTTTTGGTTCCGGCTATGCCGGGTTGGGACAATTCGGATCATTTCCAGCTACCGTCCCCCCCGGCGGTGACGATGGCGTTCACTCCGGCGTGATGCATTACGAGCAGATGGCGTTGGATGTCCTCGAAATCCACGTCCGATAGTTCCAATTTGGCCTGAATAAGCAGTTCCGTGCTAGCGGCATCGCGTTCTGCCTCGCTCATCTCCCCATTTATTTGGCGGCTTGCCAGATCCCCAATTGCCGCGGCCACTTCGTCGGCGGTCACAATCAGACGGCAGCGCCTTCCTGATTTGTCAAGTAAGTTTTGCCTATTTTAGCCCGGCCTGCACCAAGATGCTGGAAATCAGCAATGCGGCCGAGCTGTTGGGCAGCTCTCTCTCTCGTCTTCTTCGCGCTCTTTCTCAAATCTGCCAAGTGGGTCGATGGCATTCTGCGCCACGCTCGTTTGCAGCGCGATTTTCTCTCTTCGTAGATCGTTCGCTACGGGCCCGTACTGAAGCAGCGCCAACGCCAGCAATGCCATGGAACCCACGGCGAAGAAGACATTCCAGTTGCCCTTGCGGCTCGCGGGATCAAGGCAGCGAAAGACGGCGTCGCATGAAAATGCGACCGCAATGATGAGCAGGGCGCCGTCAAAGATTGCATCGCTCCATGCGGTCAGTTCGAGCGGCAAGAGGACAAAGAAAATTGTGCCCGCCATGAGTAGTACTTTGGTCCACATTCGACTCAGCGGCCGGGCGGACGCTCCGCGATGCCTTGGAGGCTTCATGCCACGGTATTATAGCGCAGGCTCCCCTACACCCAACGCAACGAATCTCCCCTGTCCCCCGTCTGATAAACTACACGGAGAAGTGCGCGTGAAGGTACTATTTTTCGGGGTGCTCAAGGACATCGCGGGTCGCGCGGAAGACCAACTCGACCTGGAACATAGCGCCACGCTGGGCGGCGTCTTCGACCATTACAGCAGCCGGTTTCCGCGCATGCGGGAGATGGCCGGCAGCATCCTGCTGGCCCGCAACCAGGAATTCGCCGAGCCGTCCGCGCCGCTCGCCGATGGCGACGAGGTCGCCTTCCTGCCGCCCGTCAGCGGCGGTTCCGCCTCTCCGCGCGAGATTTCGGAAAACGGCAACTTCTTCGCCCTGACGTGGCATCCCATCGTCCCGCACAAGATTGCCGAACACATGCTGCGGGGAGAGGACGGCGCGGTGGTCACCTTCGAAGGCGTGGTCCGCAACAATACCAAGGGCCGCCTGACGCACTACCTGGATTACGACTGTTACGAGCCGATGGCCATCAAGCTGATGGCCCGCATCGGCCGCGAAATTGCGGCGAGCTACGCCATCGACCGGATCGCCCTCGTTCACCGGCTCGGGCGCATACTGATCGGGGAGACCAGCGTGGCGGTGATCGTGATGGCGGCGCATCGCAAGGCGGCCTTTGAAGCCGCGCTGGAGGGGATCGACCGGTTGAAGCGTGTGGTGCCCATCTGGAAAAAGGAGCACTTCTCCGACGGCGAGGTCTGGGTGGAAGGAGAGTGGGACCGCAATGCTGCCCTGGCTCAAAGCGGTTAGCGCCGCGCTGGCGCTGGCGGCGGCCTTAGGCGCTCAGATCCGCGTCGACGTGCGCCTGGTGCGCGTACTGGCCACCGTCAAGAATCCCGCCGGCGAATTGGTGGGCGCGCTGAACAAGGAAGATTTCGAGATCCTGGACAACGGCGTCCCGCAGCAGATCGCGGTCTTCGAGCGGCAGACCGAGCAGCCCCTTTCGGTGGCCATGATGGTGGATGCCAGCGGATCCACGGCCAAGGATCTGAAATACGAAGTGGATTCCGTAGTGCGTTTCTTCAAAGCCCTGTTTGCGGAGGGCAACCCCAAAGACACCGTGGCGCTTTACAGCTTCAATTACCAGGTGACCCTCCACAACTTCTTCACCCACAACCAAGCTCCGCTCGAGCACTCGCTGCGAACCATCCAAGGCGAAGCCGGCACGTCCCTGTACGACGCGATTTACTTCGCATCCCGGCACCTGGAGGAGCGCGAGGGACGCAAAGTGATGGTCATCGTCACCGACGGCGGGGACACCACCAGTGTGAAGGACTTCCACGCCGCGCTGGATTCCGCGCAGTTGGCCAATGCGTCGATCTATCCGGTGCTGGTGGTGCCGATCACCAACGATGCGGGTCGCAATCTCGGCGGCGAGCACGCCCTCACCACCATGGCGCTAGGCACCGGGGGACGCGTGTTTCAGCCCACGTTGGGAGCGGCGCTCGATATTGCGTTCAGCGACATCATCAAGGACCTGCGCACACAATACCTGCTGGCCTACTATCCGAAAGACGTGCCCCCGACGAAGAATCGCTTCCACCGTCTGCAGGTCCGCGTGCGCCGCCCGGATTTGCGAGTGACCGCGCGCAATGGCTATTATGGGGAGGCAGAGCATTAGGAGAGCCAGCTACGTCAAGACCAGGCGGAAAACCCGGGAATCGCGCTCCCGAACAAACCTTCGAAGAGGTGAGATACCTCAAGCATCTGATCGAGGCCGAAACACCGGTGCGCGTGAAACTCACCGATGGCGAGGAGGTTTCGGGTACCATCGAGTATTACGATCACTCGTTCATTCGATTGACGCGCAAAGACGGTCCCAACCTGTTTATCTATAAGCACGAGATCAAGTATCTGGTGGAGGGCGGCTAGCAGTGGGATAGGCCTCCGGGCCTGTCTCCCTCTACGGACAATGAACTCCCACCTCGAGAGCGCGGTTGAGATTGCGCGTGAGGCCGGCGCGCTGCTGGCCACCTACTTCGAACGGCGCGTGCCGTTCGAGCTGAAGGGCGAGTTCGACCTGGTCACGGAAGCCGACCGCGCATCCGAAAAACTAGTGATCGAGCGCTTGCAGTCGCACTTTCCGCAGCACGGGATCGTGGCCGAGGAAGGCGGCGGCCATACCAGCCCATCGGAATACCGCTGGTACGTGGATCCGCTGGACGGCACCACCAACTTCGCGCATTCCCTTCCGATCTTCAATGTGACGCTGGCGCTGGAGCGCGCGGGCGAGATGGTGGTTGGAGTCGTGTTCGATCCGATCCGGCAGGAGATGTTCACCGCGGAGCGCGGTTCCGGCGCGTGGCTCAACAGTGGCCAGAACAATCGCCGCATAAGCGTTTCGGCGGTCACCCGCCTCGATAGCAGTCTGCTATGCACCGGCTTTCCCACCAGGCGGCGCCACCTGAGCGTGAACGTACACTTCTACCATCAGCTTGCCATGGCCACGCACGGCGTGCGCCGAACCGGATCGGCCGCCATCGACCTGGCGTGGGTAGCCTGCGGACGTCTGGACGGGTTTTGGGAATTCGGACTGAAGCCCTGGGACATGGCGGCGGGCAAGCTGCTGGTCGCCGAAGCTGGCGGCCGGGTAACCGATATGCACGGCAGGCCGCACGATTTCGAATCGCCGCATCTATTGGCGGATAACGGCCACTTGCACGGGCAGATCGTGGAGATTTTCGGCGAGGTCTTTGAGGGGCGCTGTCGCGTGCCGCTGCCGGTCATTTCCCGTTCTTCGGATTCCGCTTGACGAAGTCGTCCAGCCACGCGATGAGGCCGTTGAGCTTGTCGTCGAATTCCTTCATGGCCAGCTCGTGGTGTGTCTTCCACTCTTCGTGCTCTCGCTGAGCCTGTTCGCGCTTGGCCTTTTGTTCGATCTCGGCCTGAATCTGCTCGTACATAAACTCTTCCCAAGTCTCAATCCTGGCCTCCTGTCTGCGTTCCATGGCGGCCATCACGACCATCTGGTCTTCCAGGTCGCGGCGCGACGCCTCCAACATTTTGAGGCGCTTCTCGTGGTCGTGCAGGATGGGGTCGAACGGGCTCATAAGCCGATCTTGACTCTAGGATAGCACTGGCAGTCGCGCAAGTTCGTCAATGTCCGAATTCTCCAGCACCGATTTCGGGGCGCCATGTTTCGCGGCATGGATCATCGCGCGGCCCATCTGCTCAGTGGTCGTCACATACTTCGGAAACGCCGCGCGCAACAGCGGAAGCAGCGGCCCGATCACCGCGTAAGAGATCCGGTAAATCTTCGTCTTCGATTTGATTCCATGGAGCGGCACAATCGCCCCGGGCCGGAACATGTAAGCCGCCTTGAACGGCAGCGCAAGAAGTGCATTTTCAGTCTGGCCCTTCACCCGCGCCCACATCGTGCGGCCGCGCTCCGAACTGTCCGTGCCCGTGCCCGAGACATACACAAACGTCATGCCGGGGTTGAGCCTGGCCAGCACCCGCGCCGCCGCCATGGTGAAATCGTAAGTGACGCGCCGGTAGTCTTCCTCCTGCATCCCCGCGGACGAAACGCCCAGGCAGAAGAAACAAGCATCGAAGCCGGACAATTCGTTCTCGATCGCGGAGAAATCGAGGAAATCGCGATGCACCAGTTCGCGAAGCTTCGCGTGCTGCTGTCCGGCCGCGCTGCGTCCGATGGAGAGCACACTCTGCACATCCGGATCTAGCAGGCATTCGCGCAAAACGCCTTGCCCGACCATTCCGGTTGCCCCAAAGAGAACCACATTCATCCGTTTATCCCCGCCTCCCCAGCCTGTCGGCGATGTCCGAATTCCCAAGCTCGCGGGCCCATTGGGCGGGCGTCTGGTTCGTCTGCGCATCCGCTGCAGACGCGTCGGCACCGCGTGACAAGAGTTCTTCGACCACGTCGCCGCGCCCCATGTACGCGGCATAGTGCAGCGCGCTCTGGCGGCGATAGGGCGCCGCATTCACGTCCACGCCGCCGTCCAGCAACGCGCGCACCGTCGACAAACGGCCGTGCATGGCCGCCACGATCAGGGCAACCTCGCGCGCGCCGGCGTCCCGAGCCACTGGAAAAGAGAAGCGGCCGGCCCGATCGTCCGTCCGGCGCACGATCCTGTCCGTGCCCGTACCCGTGGCAAGCATGTGGCGGACTACGTCGGTACGGCCCAATCCCGCGGCATAGATCAGGTTGTCGACGCGCGCGCCCCGCAGCGCCAGACGTTCGGCCGCTTCCCTGTATCCGAAAAGCAGCGCACACCCCAAAGGCGCGCCGTCGTCAGCTACTCCGTCGATCCTGGCGCCGTGATCGGCCAGCACGTCGACCAAGCTTGCCTGCACGCCCGCCAGGTATAGGTGGACGCTCGTAACCGTTAAGCACAGGGTCGTGTCGGAAGTACCGTAGATGGGCGCAACGGCATCGGCCGCGGCACCCGCCTCCAGAAGGATACGCGCGATTGCGGGCGCGTTCTTGGGCGAGCGTTGCACCTCCACGCCATTGGCGGCGAGATAGTGGAGAAGAGTGGCCTGGTGGGCCGAGGGGGCACGCTCCTGGACCAGGCCGGGGTGGGCCTGCAGTAGCGCGCGGAGACCGGGCTCGTCGCCAGTAGCGATGGCATCTATAGCCTGCGAAAAGGGGGTGCCGGCAGTCATTGAGCCGGCTCTTCAATCGTGAGAATCTGGTCCGCCGCGACGTTGTGCAACACCTGGTGAATGCGGCTGGGCCATTTGATGTCGATCTCCCGGATAGTCTTCGACGCGCCCAGCCCGAAGTGTACGCGCGAGTCGCTGGCGCAGGCGTAGCCCACGGCCGTGGTGACCTCGTTGTACTGCTTCGCGCCATCCTCGCCGGTGATGCGGATTTGCGCCCCCAGCGCCATGCGGTTGCTCTTCTTGCCAGTCAGCTTCAGCAGAATCCAGTGGTTCCCGTTCTGCGAAATATTGTGGAAGTACTCCACTTGGCCGTTCAGCACCGAGACCACCGCGTCGATTCGTCCGTCATTATCAAGGTCGCCGAAAGCCACTCCGCGATGCGCCGCCGCCTTCTGGAAATCGGCGCCGGCCGCACTGCTCACATCCTGAAACTTGCCGTTCCCCAGATTGCGGAAAACGGCGTTGGGCTCCTCATAATGCCGGTTGGAAAACTGCGCTATGTTGTCGAGCACGTTGCCGCGCGCTACGAAGAGGTCCTTCCAGCCGTCGTTATCGAAATCGAAAATTCCATTCCCCCATCCGGACATATCGCGCGTCCCCAGCAGGTGCATTTGAAAGGTTCGCTCCCAGAACTGGCCGTCTCCGCGGTTTTGAAACAACGGAAACGACTCGTTCTCCACGGCGGTGTGCCAGATGTCCGGACGGCCATCGTTGTCCACGTCCTTGAAATCCGCGCCCATGCCGGAAATGGCGCTGCCGCTCTGCGTATACGCGACGCCCGATTCCAGCGCGGTCTCCTCGAACTTCTTGCCGCCCAGATTGTGGAACAGGAAGTTGGGACGATTGTCGTTGGCCACGAAGATATCCATGAACCCGTCGCCGTCGTAGTCGGCGATCGCCGCGCCCATCCCCTTGCCGGCGTATTTGGCGATGCCCGTTTCGGCAGACACGTCCGTGAAAGTACCATCGCCACTGTTGCGGTAGAGCGTGTTGGGCAGGTTCGCGTAGTTGTTCGGATGGCAATAGGTGCGCAGTTCCGGTTTCGGGCCGCAGAAAGGGTCCTTGTTCACTTCCCACTTGCAGTAGTTGGAAACGAACAGGTCGAGGAGGCCGTCGTTGTTGTAGTCGACCCAGGGCCGAGACGGACCACATCTTCTTGCCGTGGAGCATGCCTCCGCCCACACCCGTCTTATCCGTCACGTCGGTAAACGTGCCGTTTCCATTGTTGTGGAAGAGCTGGTTCTTCCCGGTGTTGAGCACGTAGATATCGGGCCAGCCGTCGTTGTCGTAGTCGCCGATCGCTACGCCCATGCCATAGCCCTCGCCCGCCACGCCGGCTTTCTCCGTCACGTCGGTGAAGGTCCCATCGTGATTGTTATGGTACAGGCGATTCCAGTACTTGGGGCTTTCCTTCTTGAGCGACGGGATGGCCGCGCCATTCACCAGATAGACGTCCAGATAGCCGTCGTTGTCGTAGTCGAACAGCGCCACGCCGGCCACCATGGTCTCGGGCTGATTCTTGTTCGGGGTGGGAGAACTGTCGGAGACGAAAGTCAAACCGGAGCGTTCCGCGATCTCTTCGAAAACTATGGGGCCCGTGGCGGACCCGGCTAGTAGCGCGCCAACTCCGATTACAATAGGGATGATCACGTCTGGAAATCTCAGTCTATCAGGTGACGCACGCACTTGTGCGTGCCGACACCTCTGTATCCCCATGCAACCGGATGCAACACGATTCCAAATTGCGAGGATGTTGCATCCGCCGCGTCCGACCCGGCTCAACCGGATGCAACCGAAATCGAAGAAAAACGCCTGGCGAACCGCTGGCTTCATGCGAACGGGTTGGCAGCCCACGCGGCCCCCTGGGGCACACACGCCGGAGTGAAAGCGTCGAACCCAAAGTCAAATTACGAAGCGAAGCCAATTTCTTCCTTTGTTTTCATCAAACTATCGAAACGGAAGCCAAATTCCGCAGACGTTTCCAGGGGGGATGTATATCAAGCGTGCAACCGGATGCAACACGATCCCAAATTGCGGGGATGGTTTGCGGCGAGCTGCCTTTTACTGGAAAGACTAGCGAGTTATTCGAATTTCACCGCACAGACGCATCGCTGTGCAGGCGCCTCAGAGCTTTGGTGCCAGATTCCTCGCATGTGGCGATCTGGCGATTGCTATGATGGCGGCTGGACCTTTTGGATCACTCCATGATCGGTGAAATCCTCGACGCCAAATACCGCATCGACAAGCAACTCGGCGCGGGCGGAATGGGTAATGTCTACCTGGCAACGCATCTGGGAACGACGCGCGTCGTCGCGGTCAAAGTGATCGCTCCGAGGTGGGCGGCGGAACCGCAGTTTCTCGCCCGTTTCCAGCGCGAAGCACAGGCATGCGGCCGCCTGCGCCACCCGAACATCGTGAATGTCACGGATTTCGGAATTGCGAAGGCCGCCAGCGGCGACATGCCCTACCTGGTGATGGAGTTTCTCGACGGGCAGACGCTTTCGGATTTCCAGAAAGCCAATCCGCGGATAGCGCTGCCGCTAATCGCGGACCTGCTGGACCAGATTGGGCTGGCGCTGGCGGAGGCCCACCGGTATGGAATCGTCCATCGCGATCTGAAGCCCGACAACATCTGGCTGGAACCGAACGGCCGCGGCGGATACACGGTGAAAGTGCTCGACTTCGGAGTGGCCAAGGTGAATTTGCTCGGCGAGTGGGCTCCGCGCTTGAAAGAGATGCCGGAGGCGATGGCCCCGCAGACGGTCATTCCGCGGGCCATGATACCCGGCGACGAACTGGAAACGGTCACGATCGACATGACGCCTGCGGCCGGGTCATCGGACGCAAACACGCGCGCCGAGGAGACAGAGACGGTCGCGATCGCGCCGGCTCCGTCCGGCCTATCCTCCGGATCGCTCGACAGCGGCGCAAGCGCGCCAACCATGCCGGGCAGCTTGATCGGAACCCCCGCGTATATGTCGCCCGAGCAGGCGTTGGGAAAGGAAATCGATTTCCGTTCCGACATCTATAGTCTAGCCGTGGTGGCCTACTCCCTGGTTTGCGGCGAGCTGCCTTTTACTGGAAAGACTAGCGAGTTATTCGAATTTCACCGGACTGGCAGTCCTCCTCCGCCGGCGAGCGTCTGCAAGATTCCGCGCGACGTATCGGATGCGATTCTCGCCGGACTGGCGCGCAATCCCGCGGATCGCCCGGCCTCTGCAATCGCATTTACACGGCGGTTCCATAACGCAGTGGACGCCGAATTTCTCGCGCTACGGAGATCGAAAGCATTCCTGCTGCAACATCTGACGGCATATGCGCTTTTGCTGTTGCCCATCTACACGGTGATCTTGTCGCTGACGGGCCTACTGGTTTCATTCAGCAGGAACCTGCTGCCGGTTGCCGCGATGCGAATCGTGCTAGTCCCACTGGCAGCGGCGATTCTTTTTATCTTTTCCGACAACTTGCTGCGCGCGGCCGCGGCGCTCATAGCGATGGACGAACAAGCCCGCGTTAGGAAGTTCCTATCGTTCCGAGTCTTCTGGAAGCTGGTAAGGACGATGCCGGTTCTGGTGGTAACGCAGGCCCGATCTCTGTTGTTCTTCGGTCCCGGTTGGGTGATCGGCGATTGCCTGTGGCCGGTGATTTGCGTGGTTGAAAAGCTATCGGGGAAGGCAGCCATTCAGCGCTCACGCGATCTGATGACCGGCTTGCAGTCCGCCGGACGTGCCCTCGCGATCCGCCATTTAGCACTAGCGGCATTCGCGATTTCAGAGGTGGTTAAATCCCTCGGCTTGCTTTGGCAAAGTGGGCGGATCGAGCAGGCGAATGTGGTCGTCACCGGAACCTGGTTTCCCGTGTTTGCGCTCTATGCAGGGGCGCCGCTATTTCTTTACGACCGGACGGCTGCCAATGCAAGTGGTCCATTGCTGCAATTGGACCGCACGCCAGAGGTGCGTATCACCGCGCGCGCGTTCTCGGTGAGCTCGATGATCTGGTTAGCGGCTTTGGCAATCTACCTGATGTATCAGCCGATCAAGCTATGGCTGTTCGGTGCGCGCTGAGGGCGCCATGACTACTTACTCCCCAGGCCCACAAAGAACACTCCTAATACGATAAGGAAAAGCCCGAAGAACTTCACGCGCGTGAGCGGCTCTTTGAAGAAGATCCGGGACCAGATCAGGGTGAAGATGTAGCCCAGCGACACCATCGGATAGAGGACCGAAAGCTCTCCCGGCGGGCGGATGCCCAGCACGAAGAAGTACGACGAGATGAGAAACAAGGCGACGCCGGATGCCAGGCGCCAGTTGAAAAATGGCGGCT
>Ga0182018_10001661_pt1 | contig 24641 bp, 16 predicted proteins | sample 812P2MmetaG_FD_120490 | JGI IMG/M metagenome (GOLD analysis project Ga0182018, IMG submission 120490) | Permafrost microbial communities from Stordalen Mire, Sweden - 812P2M metaG | ecosystem: Environmental > Terrestrial > Soil > Wetlands > Permafrost | place: Sweden: Stordalen | collected...
GCCCGGAGCAGTCGATGGAACTTCGGCGTCATCGTTTCAAACGGTCGTCAGCGAATGTCGATGGGTCCGGAATCCGTTCTAACATCCACCAGCGCGCCACCGCCGCGAAGCTTGCCATTCACCTCGTGCTGAGAAATCCTTCCGCTCACCGTGACATCCGGAACCGTGATCCCGCCGCTGCCGGCATGAGCTTGGATATCGTAGCCGCCCGTCCTGGCCAGGGTGATGTCGGCCCCGCCGGAGTCCGAACGCGTTTTGATGGGGGCCGGCGCGGTCTGCGAGACGCGGATGCCGCCGGAATCGGCCTGGGCGTCGACGCTACCGGATATCTCCAAAGCCTCTATGCCGCCGGAATCGGCACGCGCGTAGACCGGTCCGTTCACGCTGCGGATGTGGATGCCTCCCGAATCGGCGGCTGCCCGGACTTCGCTATCGATCTCGCTGGCGTGGATACCTCCGGAGTCGGTATGGCAGTCGACCGGGCCTTTGATGCCGCGGACGTCGATGCCGCCGGAATCGGCACGCGCACGCAAGCGGCTGCCGGGCGGGGCCTCCACTTCCAGGCGCATGGAAATGTCCTTGAGCAGGGACCGATCGCGCACCTCCACCCGGATGCTGTTTCCGTTCTGCACGATGGGCGGATGCGCTTCCAGTTCCCGGATGCGGCTCTCCACGTCCTGCCGGCGCCGGAACCAGTTGTCTCCCGCCTTGAGAATCCCTCGAATCCGAATTGTGCCGGGGGGTCCGGGAACGACGTATATGCCTCCCGCATCGGTGGTCAGCTCCAGATCTGCGAACCCGGTCACGCTGAGGGTCCGCTCGAAAGAACCATCCGTACGCTGCGCGTAACAGAGGCCCACGGCAATTGCGAAAAGCGCCAACAGTCTCATCATGTTCTCCATCTCTCGATATGACGTACGACCACCGATATCGTCTGGTTGCATTATTCCAGGGCGCCCTTAGCGTTGGGGAAGACGACAGGCCGCTGCAGGATCGGGCGCCAGGCGCTGGCGCTACCGCCGGGGTTCGGTAGGCACCGTTAAGGTGGGAAAAGTGGCGCCAGTCGAGAAACCCCACTAAGGAGGCGCGCGCTGCCGACAATGAATAATAACGACCTACACTCCGCTCTACCGGCCTTCCACCCAACCTGTGAAATGGCCGACGATCATAGCCAAGCAGATTCTGTCCGGACCACCGGGCCGGTTCTTTCTCCGCCGCGTCTCTTCATGCGGGAGGAGAACTGTGGCCAATCGCCGCGAGTTCTTTGGGCAGGCCGAGTAAGTCGGCCGTAACCTACGTCGATAGTGAATCCTCCTGGGAGTGGCTGCGGGAGAATATTCCACTGTCCGAATGCGCCGACACCGCTCCGGCGGGACCGACGGCCGGCCCACCTTGGCATACATCCCGTCGAACTCCCTCGACATCTCCGACAGCACCTCCGCGGCCAGCTTCCGGACCCCGCGCAATGGGTGGGCAGCCGAAATCCGCTCCTCCAATGACACCTAGCTGAACATACCGGGCCGCGCATGCTGTAAAGACGATCGAAACACTTCAGAGGTGTCGTAGCCCCCTCTCCAAGACCTGTCTGGTACGCCAAATGAGTCTCGCGGCCCGCGCTATCCACCAGTTCCCGTCCGCAACAGCCAGCTTCGCGGTAGAACCCAAAGGTGACGCGACGCACATTCCACAAGATTGTTTAGGCCGGCATGATTGGAATTGATGTGAATAATCGTCCTTCTGGCAGTGTGATTAAACGGCGCTAACATCAGCCGGACGCACTTTTCGGTGGGCTCGACAAAGTGCTCGCGCGGATGAATCTTAGGCGACGTACCCGGTGGAGTGAGACAACGAGACAACGCCCAGATTCATCCTTTGGCGGGTATGACACGAACGTGGATGCCGAGCCGCCGGTCATTCACATGGAACGCCGATCCTTTACTGTGGGAACCAATCTAAAGGCCGGCGCGCTACGCGCAGGCATCGCCGCAAGAGGAGCAATATGCCGGATGGTCCAAGTCCTCAGGATCAATGGATTACACATCCCGCTTTCGGTGTCCCGAGCGAAACCCTGAAAGTGGAGGGTGGCGGCAAAGCGGAGGGTGGCGGCGGTCCTGTTTCCGAAGTCGAGTTCCAAACCAATCCCATTCGGCTAGCAAAGACGGAGCTGGGCTATGTTACGGGAGAAGGCACTGTTGCGTTCTCGCTCACCTATGGGCCAGCCGGAGCCGAAGGGGCGGGCGTCGCGGTCAAGTTCAAGGGAAAAGACGTCGAAATTGAGAAGGCGATCGAGACAAAGCTCTCCAGCGGTGTGACGCTGAGCGGCAGCGGTTCGCTCTCGGCAACCGAAGGCTCGGTGGGTGTAGGCCTAAAACTCCCGGATAGCAACGAAGCGCGCAAACATAGCATATCATTCAAAATCATTAAGGTTGACGAGAAGAAAGGCGAGCTGGAATTTGCCGTGCTCGAATGGGAGGAAACCGTACCTCTGATCAGCGGAACTCTGGTGGTGAAAGGGTTACCGATAAAGTACGCGGGCAGCGTCGTAATCAGCGTCAAGTTCACCCCCAACAAGGAGCGAATCGCTATCGAATTGGCTAAACGATTCGGAATAACGATCGGAGAGGATGCTGCGGCGAGCCTGGCGGCGGGCGGCACGGGGACTCTGGGCTCCGCCGCCATAGCCGCTGCAGCGTCGCCGGTGGTAGTGGTAACCGGAGGAATCTTCGGTGGTGTGGCGTTAACGGCAGGGGTTTGCGCCGGGATCGGTAAATTGGAGGATCTCGGCAAGGATTGTACGGCGGTCTGCCAGGAAGGTCAACGTCAGTTGCGCGAGTATTCCGCCTCCTATGGGTCGGCCATGCGCGGCAACCCGGGCGGCAATCCCCAGGGCAATCAGGATGCCGAGGCGGACCTGCAGGCAACGATGAGAAAGACGCCGGGGACGACGCACGATCAAGCCGTCGCGGCGGCGAAACAGTCCGGGCAGAACTTTGAAAACATAGCCTACCGTCGGCTTTTACCGGTCATGCGTGACCAAGTGACGGCTGCTTACAAGGCTAAGGAAGGCCGGGTCGGCTGGTTCTTTTCTTACGACACGTTCGAAATCGTGCTCAACGTGGTGTTGGACAAGGACAGCCGTTATTAGTTTCCGAACAGGGATTCTTCGTTTTGCCGGCTAACAAAGAGGGCCCCGCCAACTGCCCGGCGCCAGTGGCCGTCCGCTAGCTCGACGGTCTCCTGCCGCCTGCGCTGTTGATTCTCTAGGTCTCCCATTATCCGCCGCCATCCAGAGCGGCCCCAATCCTCAGTCATCTCTACTCCTCGCCGCCGCCAACAATTGCGCTCAACTAAGTGGAACGTGGCCACCGCGCGCTCGGCGCTACCTGACGTAGGCAGAAAAAATAGAGCGGACAAATCCTCAGTGACAGCGCGATCTCCCTCCCCAGCGCAGCTCAGTATTTTCGGGGCGAATTGCTCCAGCGATTGTACACCGGACCCTCTTGCGTGGACGGTTTCGTTCAAGTCGATCGGGGGTGGATCGCCGGCAACTCGGAAAGAGGCCCTTCCGGCAGCGAGACGGCCCACGGACTGTTGCTGAGGAAGCCACCGATATTTGCCGTTAACGCTCTTTCCGAGTCGTGCGTAAACCGCTCGGAATCGAACAGCGGGGCCAGTCCACGGGTTGGCGACTATGCGACCGAGTGATCGTAAGGCCGGATTATCGGCGGGACGGCGTGGAGTTCTGGCAGGGAAATCTGGTCCTCCGCTGCGCAGTTCGACCAGAGCCTCGGTCGGCAACAAAAAGGGGTATGCTATGGGTGATTGTGCCTGGCTACGATTACTGAATCGCCACGGTCAAGGTGGTGCTGGGGAATCCCAACTCGGTGAGCACCACCGCAACGGATGAACCCGGCGTGATGCCCGCGGGCACAACCAGGTTCACCTGATAGAGGCCGGCCGATCCGGGAGCGAGTCCGGAAAAACCAACCTGTGCGGGCAGTCCGCCAATGGTCGCGGTCACGGTGTTGACGGTTCTCGAAACGCCGGTCAGTGGCGCCGCCAAACCGTCGGCTATCGCGGGACTGACCGCACCCAGGCCGGTGCAGTAAACCGCCAGCACATCTCCGCCGGTGGCGGGTTGGGTGGTGCTCGCGACGAATGCCGTGCCGTTCGCTTTGTAAACGATGATCGCGGCCTCGCTCTGACTCAAGCTGAAAACGGCTGGAGTGGCCGCGGAAAGCACCACCGTTTCCGGCAGGGAATATTTTCCGTTCTGCGCGATTAATAACTCCTGAAACCGGTTCACCGCCGTCTCGATCGGCACGATCGCGTTGATCTGTCCAGCACTCACGAATTGCAGCGGCAATGCTTGGCCGGCGAGAAACACCTGCGTGCCGGCCAGTGTAGCTTGCAGCGGGAAGTTCAAGGACTGCGCTACCGATGGCGCCAGGTTCGATCCGTAAATCGAGATAAACCCGCCTGGCGAGAGGATCGAGCCCAGGGTCGAAACCGCCGCGCTCACGATGCCGCCGGGAGCGACCACGGGAATACTGATGTTGGCGTCAATCGTCCCGCTGATGCTTTTCGAACCGGCCAGACCGGCGGCCGACTGCGCGCTCAAATTAACCTCGTTCACTCCGGTCAGTGCGCCGTGAGGCTCCCACGTGCCGGCCCACAGCCCAGTGCCGAGCGGCGTCATGGCGACGCCGGCATCGCTCGAGAAATTCAAGGACACCGCGCCCGCTGTCAGCGGACCTCCGCAATCGTCTGCGATTTGCGCTTGCATCGAGACGGGCAGGCCGGCGGGCAATTCGAAGTTGTCGGAAAGGCTCGTGATCACGGGCAGGAGTTGCGTGGGCGTGCAGGTTCCCGAGGGCGTGACGATGAGAACGACCGCGATAGGATAGCTGGCCGTGCTGGTGGTTTCGACCAGCGATCCTGTGTACGCGCCGGGAGCCAGACCCGTCGTAGTGATGGAAACGGTTTGCATGATCGGCGCACCGGAAACAAGATTAGTGGAAGGCGCCGCGACCTTGAGCCATGTGCCGCTTTTGTCCTCTTCGACTCCGCCGGTCACCGTGATCGACTGGCTCGAAAATGTGGACAGCGTGACCGTCTGCGCGGTGGGATTAGTATTCTGCGGCGCGACGAAGAGGAGTCCGGTGGCAGACAGTATCGGGCCAGTGGGCGCGCTTGTCGCGACGGTCAGAGTTACTTCCACCGATTGCAGCGCGGTCGCCGCGGTGGGCGCACTGATATCCACCTTGCCGAAATATGTACCAGCGGCCAGCCCGGCCGGATTCACGGCAATGTTGACGTTTGCGGTTCCTTTCGACGGGACGGTGCCCGACGCCGCGGATACGCTCAGCCAATTACTCCCGGTGAGCGTAGATGCAGTGGCCGAATAAGGAATCGCCGCTGCCGTGGTGCTGAGCTGGATCGCATGGGTCTGCTGGGCCGTCGAGGCGTCGGCGACCGCCTGGAATGGTATCGCGGTTTCGGAGAGCTGCAAAATCGGCGGCGAGTTGTCTGTCAGGATCAACCCGAGGGTCGTATTCTGGACTACCGTCGCGTCCGTCGCGTCACTCTGGGTAATCGAGACGCTGGAGGGATAGACCCCCGCAGGCAAATTCGACCAATCGAGATTCGCCGTCACCGAGCCGCTCAGGAAGGCAGCAACAGAACCTGTAGGATTCGGAATCGTCATCCAGCATCCGGCGGGTAGATTAGCGCAGGTCAGCGGAAGCGGTGTAAGTGGTGGGGACAAACTGAACCGGAGTCGCGAAGACGAGGGCGCCATCCAGTCCGCCGGAGCTGGCGGCGTCGGGCGTTGCCCTTAGAAAAGGCACCGCGATAGGAGCAACGGAGCCATAGACTTGGGGCGCGAAATAGTTCTTAATGCGTTGAATCACCGAACCGCTAGGTGGAGAAACAAACGTGGGCGCTCCCCCGCCTATTCTGGGGATCTGAATCGTAGAGGGGAAAACTGCCGAGCCAGCGGCATTGAAGTCGGCGTCGAAAGGCCCGGATTTATTGGCATTTATCGTGGTCGCGCAAGCGGACGTGCACTTGAATGTATAGGGAAGGGAAATGCTGCTACCGAAATAAGGTCCGGTGCCATGCGTCAGGACCAACGTTCCTGCCCGCCCGGACAACGATAGGGTAGGCGACAAGTCGAAAAAGATCAAGACCTCGCCACTGGCGCCCTGGTTGGTGTTGGCGGTAGCGGAGACGAGCAACTCGGTGCTGGTCGGTCCCCCAATGAGCTCAATAGAGTCGAAATTGATCGACGTTCCGTTGTAGGTGATGGACCCGGGCACCCCGTGAGGCGGCACTGACTCCATCTCGATGTTCCCCGGGACCCCATAAGCGGTTCCCGTCATGGCGATCTTCACCGCTACATTAGTAGTTTGAGCCAAAGCCACCACCGCAGAGAGCCAGACAGCGGGCATCAGGCCAAGACAAACCCGTCGCATTATTGGAACCTTTCCATGAGGGCAGCATACGGAAAAATCGGCTGGAATAGACGTTACAGCGGGTTGGTTACGTACGTAACGTGGTAATGTGCTTGAAAATGGGGGAGCTGGGCGGACAGCCTCGAAACGATACATCACCAGCGAGACAACCGTACGTGTGTGCCCAATAGGCGAGTCACAGAACGGTCTGCCCAAAATCGCTAGCGATATTTGCCGTTAACGCTTTTTCCGAGGGGCGTGATCCGATCGAATGCGGGTTCGTCAACTTCCCGGACCGGACTTCCGGCCTGCCGGATATGCTGGCTCAGACCCGCGCCGCGATCGAAATGCTGAAGCAAGCTTTCGCGGGAGGCCATTCGCTCCTATCCGGCGATCCATTCGGATCCGCTGTTCGCGAGTTTGCGAGCCACGCCCGGCATTCAAAGAAATCCGCGCGGCGGCCCTCGAATGCCTGAAGACCTTCCCAACGAGGACGGGAACCACGACGGTAAGTCCCCCCAGGACACTTGAGAATTTTCCGCCGCGATGACGGTTCTTCGTCCCTTTTTGCGCAAATGTGATGTGAAGAGCTGGAGGGGAAGGCAGGCCGCCACAAGAACCGAGATTCCAGCGGAAGGAAGAGGGAAGGGGTCCCAAATGTGCGGAGCAACCACCGAAAACGGCAAGACACTATTACCGCGAAACACTGAGCTGTCGCGGTATTTCAGGCTTTTCCTGATGCTGGCGTGTTCCCTGACATGCCGAGGGCAATTGATTACCAGCATTGCGGGCGGAGGCACAAACTACTCCGGCGCGAACGGAATACCGGGCACCGCGGCGGTCATCGAGACTCCGCAGGGCGTCGCGACGGACAGCGCGGGCAATGTCTACTACTTCGATGTGGGCAATTACGTGGTCCGCCAGGTGAACGCGTCGGGTGTCGTGAACACGGTGGCCGGCAACGGAATGCTGGGGTATTCCCTTTTGGGCGGCATCGGCGATGGCGGTCCGGCTACCCAGGCGGGTTTCGGCCCCATGGGAATCTTCGCAGGCCTGGCGGTGGACGCCGCGGGGAATCTGTACATATCCGATCCCGGCAACAACCGTGTTCGCAAAGTGGATACCAAAGGCATCATCACGACCTTTGCCGGAGGCACTCCGATACCTGGAGGCGATGGCGGTCCGGCGACGAAAGCGGGCCTCGGGCAGCCGGCGGGGTTGGCGGTGGATAGCGCGGGGAATGTTTATATCGCCGACTTCGAATTTGGCGCCGTGCGCAAAGTGAATCCGCAGGGAATCATCAGCACGTACGCAGGTGGAGGATCGGGGGGTGACGGGGTGCAGGCCACCGCCGCTGCGGTTCTCGGTCCTTACGGCTTGGCCTTCGATAATCAGGGCAACCTTTACATCGCGCAGGCTCTGCGAGTTCGCAAAGTGAATTCCCAGGGGATCATCAGCACGGTGGCGGGCGGCACGAACGAAGGCTATTCCGGCAATGGCGGGCTGGCTACCAGCGCCGTATTCTTCGAAATAGTGGGGATCGCGGTGGACAACGCCGGAAACCTGTACATTGCGGATAACGGCAATTATCAGGTTCGGGTAGTGAATTCACAAGGTATCGTCAACGCCGCGGCGGGCAACGGGAAGCTCGGCAACACTGGCGACGGCGGTCTCGCGGCGGACGCTGAGCTCATTCCTACTGGCGTGGCGGTGAGTCCATCGGGCAACTTGTTTATTGCGGATACCTCGAACCCGCGAATCCGCGAAGTCAATTTTGGCAAGAAGCCGGCGGGCATCACCACCAGCGCGGCATCGTTATATTTCGCCGCTTCACTCAAGCAACTCCAGCCGGTGGCTCAATACGTGACGGCCGAGAGCGTGAACGGTCCCGTCATCAACTTCACGACCTCGGTAACTACACAAACGGGCGGCGGCTGGCTAACGGTCGACCCGGGCAACGCGACGCCGCAGACCATGGCGGTCAGTATCGGCGCCGGTCCGACAACTGCCGGCACATACCAAGGAAAGATTACCATCACTCCAACCACGCCCGGATATCCCCCGGTGAACGTCCAGGTGACCTATGCGATTAGTGCCACGGCTCCCGCCGCGCCGGTGATCACGGATGTGGAGAACGGCGCGAGCTTTCAAAGCGAGTACTTGGGCGGCTCCATTTGGACCATCAAGGGAACGAACCTTGCCTCCATCACGGGAAGCGATAACTGGAATAACTCGATTGTGAACGGACAGCTTCCCACCTCACTCGACGGCGTGACTGTGACATTCGCTCAGGTTCCCGGCTACATCAGCTATTTGAGCCCAACGCAGATCAACGTGATGACGCCGAGTGGCGGATACGGGGATGTGGTGGTCAATAACAACGGCGCCGTGAGCGCGGATTTTAATGCGTACCCACCGGGACTTTCCGCGCCTGCGTTCTTCGTCTGGCCGAATAATCAGGTAGTAGCGACGCGTACGGATTACAGCTATGCCGTTGCGCCCGGGACGTTCTCGGGATTGACCACGGTGGCAGCCAAGCCTGGCGATGTGCTGGTTCTCTGGGGCACGGGATTCGGGGCGACTACGCCGGCAGTCCAGGACGGCGCGGTGGTGCCCGCCGACCAGGAATACGCCACCAGCACTATGCCGACGGTTACCATCAACGGTGTTTCGGCGACGGTGTACGGCGCGGCGCTCGCCGCCGGTTTTGCGGGACTGTATCAGGTGGCGATCCAAGTGCCCGCCGGTTTGGGTGCGGGCACCTGGCCGATTGTGGCGACCATGGGCGCGATCTATGGCGTGCAGTCGCCGGGCAACGTGATGCTGGTAGTGAACCCATAAAAGGATGGCGCGACCTTGCCCGGGGCTCGCCTTCAGCCGGTCTTATCGATCCTGCGGCATTCACACTTTCAGTTGCGGAGTGGCTCTTCCTGCGTTACCTCGGCGCCCTTGGCGAGGATGGGGCCCGTCTGGGTTCCGGGAGGATGGTGCGTGATACAACCAGAAGGGCCAGATCGGTAAACACTTCGCAACTAAGCGGGAGTAATTAATGCTATCGGCCCCTGCGGGTCATGGCTGCGGATGTGACATGACAATCCTGTGAGGAATGCGCTGAAAGTTGATCGGTTGTTCCGAAGGGAACAACCGTTCCTGCCCTCAAGGATACGAACTATCTCCCCCGAGCCAGGGCGTGCCTCGACGGATTTCCGCCGAAAAGGAGACTTAATGCCAGCTGTAATTAGTGCACACCGGCTTTGGCCTTTAGAAAGGCCAGCAAGGCGTCTTCGTTCTGGCCTCGCAGTTCCGCGAAACGGTCCCGCACGAATTGCAATGCCTCGGCCTTGAAAGACGGGATTTCGTCCATCGCCAGCAACAGATATTGAAACCCTTCTATCTGACCGGCAATAATCAGTTCTTTCGCGCACGATAGTCGCACGCCAAACTGTGTCGTGTCGCGAGCCGCCTGTTTGAGAAAAGGCAACGAGGCCTCTCCATAGGCGCGATGCAGGCTATAGGCTAGCGAAGAGTCAATAGCGTTCGGATCCGCTGGATTTGTTTTCGTCAGAAGCGCGGCCAGTCGGGGCAGATCTCGTGGGTCGGCGATCCAGGTGAGGGCGATCCTCGATTGCCCCTCCGACTTTCCAGTTTCGATCATTAGCCAGAGGAGATCGCGCGAGGGGTCCGTTTTGATGGACCCAAGAGCCTCAGCGAGAAGCTGCTGCAGCCGGGAGTCGGAATGTTCGAGAATCCCGGGCGCGGCGTTCAGAACCATGGCGCTTAATCGTGTCTTAAATTCCGCCGTTTTTCCCCAGTCATGATTTTGACTCCAGACAAGGTATTGCAGCGCGCCCGCCTGCTGCAGGGGCAAGCCGGAGTTCAGAAAGCCCGGCATCGCGGCCAAAAATGCCTGGTGTCCGCCTTGGAAGAGCTCTTCCGTTTGATCCAGCATCCTGGCAATCTCTTCCGTCGGTCCCGTGTCGCGAATCAGGGATGTCAGTTCGTGCGCCACTAACGCGTGGTCGAACATAGTTAGGCTGGCAGCCACGTATCGGCGGACAAGTTCATCGGGATGGTAGAGTTCCGGGAGTATGGCGCGCAGGGCCAGTTCGTCGGGTACCGACAGCAGTCCCGGTATTGCGTCACCGACAAGCAGTCCGGGCGACGATGGCATCTTTGCGATCTGCTCCTCAATCCAGTTTCTGCGTTCCGCGTCCGAATACGGCAGTATTTCGATTTCGGTCCAGTCCGATTCATCCACTTGGACCCGGTGGATCTGCATTTCGTGGACACCGGGGACGGATCCGACGTCCAGCCGGGTGCCGATAAACCGGACCTCATACCTGCCCGGTGTATCGAAGCGATATTGCAGATGAAGCGGGAGCCGCCCTGGCGGCGAGCCAGCCGGTGCGATCGAACCATTGAGGATTCCCCCTATGGCCATTCCGCCCGGCGGGTCCTGGATTTCGAGAGGCTTCAGAACGATGCCGTTATGCATCACCTCGAATCTACCGCCGCCGAAGTTCCCGGGATTTAGTGCATATGGATAGGCAACGTTGTAGGGGAGCGGCCGCTTGAGTGCAATCCATACCGGCATGTGCACATAGGCGGCCCCTTCGACAGACAGAATCACCTTAGGCTTCCCGAAAGCAACCATTACGGGCTGGCTGCTGACACCGTTGACGGTCACGACGACGGCGGCGTCTGCTGCCGCGGGAACTTCCTGTGGAATTTTCAGATTGATCTGCCTTTCCAGAACCGCGAGCAAACCTGCGGGAATGCCGTCCACGGTAACTTGAGTGCCGCACATCTGCGTCGGATAGATCCCTGGGGCCGATGGCGCCGTTTGATTACACCCTGTCGCCGGCGCCAGATGTTCTCCGTAAATCGTAACTAGGTCGTCGGGCATCAACGATTGCGCGGGCACGAGGCCCTGGCGCGTGAAGGAGGGTGCGATGGTCTGTGCAGACAGACTTGCAGCCAGGAAGACGAAGAGAAAACCGAACCGGGCGAGACTCATGAAGGCGGTAGACCCTGCTGAGTGGCTGCAGGTTCCACGGGACTCAACTCGTTTGGCGAGTGGAATGTCGTCGATGTTCTCCACGTTTCTTCTCATCCGAATAGCTCCTTTCCGATTGTAGGCTGCCGAGTTCCATCGCGCAGCGCGGGCGTCGGCCAGCGGCCGGCAAGGGGACCTGAGCGGAGATCTCGGAGGAACCGGTCGGTCTTCACGGTGCCATTTGACAAGATGACGAGGCGGACAGCGAGAGTGTGGGGACTATCTTTGGACCTCACACGGGACCGCTGTCGGAGGCAACGGCTTTACTGACCCTTCCGGGTGCTCGCGGCTTTCGCCGCCGCGCGAAGGCCGGTGAGGCCGCGCAGTCCATACCGAAAATCGGCGCTGCACTGCCTTTGCCGATCCGCCTTGCACTGACAAGTGCAAGACTCACCTCACGTTGCTGATGTTTGCAGGGCACACGGGGACCAATCGTCACTGACGCGGTAGCGTTTATCTGGGCCACCGGTCGGATCGTCGCCCGGACAGAGGGGACGCCCCAGGGGAAACCCAAGGACAGATACGTACCGATAAGTCGGCCGGCATCCTGCTTCACCCGCCTCGAAGCGACACTCCTGCGATCGGTGCGCCGGAACCGATTCCGTTGTCCGCAAGGCGCAAGCGCGGCGCTTCTATGCACTCAGTTTGAAATAGCGCTTCACCCGGCTACTGCTTAGGGCGTAAAGAAAAGCGGAGGAGATCGCGATCCCTGAGGCGCTTCTCAGCCAGTCCCGCGTCACGATAAGGCTCACCGCATCTCCGGCGTCATCCATGGCGAACAACACAACGGCGAACCACCACGCCCACATTTTGCGTTGCCGCAAACCCAGAGCGGCGGCCAAAGTCGCGCCACCCAGCAAGAGCAACAGCCCGCCCGCGATTCTCCCCACTGCGCGAAAACCCGCTGCCGCCGGTTTGTTGAGATCCCACAACCGATCCAGCAGCGCGTTGGGAAAGAGGAGCGACGCGCCCACGGCCGCAGCAATCGCAGTAGCAGCGAACAGGAAGGCCGCCACGATCGGAACCGCCCTCGGCCTTTGCTCCATTGCTCTCAGCTCATTCGCAGTAATTCGCAGTATTGCCCGCCGGATCGGGAACGATAAGTGGGTGTCGCGGGGCCGGATCGACGGGCGGCAACACACCGTCGACCTACCATAACTGAAACGCTACGCGGAACGTTCTCCGTTGCGAATTCATTCCACTTCGCGGGAGGAATCTCTCCCGTGCGCCCGCTCTTTTGCCTCCACCCCGGCACTCAACGGCGTGGCGCCCGTCTTTGCGGCCACACACCAATGCGATAAAACCGCCTCCAGTTCAGGCACCGTTAAAGGCTTGCTCAGGTAATCGTCCATGCCGGCGCGCAGGCACAGCTCGCGATCGCCCGCCATGGCATTCGCCGTCATGGCCACTATGGGTGTCCGGGGCAGCGCGCGTTGCCCCTCATGGGAGCGGATTTCCCCCGTAGCTTGGTAGCCGTCCATTTCCGGCATCTGGCAATCCATGAAAACCATCGAGTAACGGGTATTCAGGACCATTCCGACAGCATCCCGTCCATTGGCAACGGTATCGACGGTCAACCCGCGCCGCTTTAATAAATGGGCCAGTATTTTCTGATTGACCGCATTATCCTCCACTACCAGAATTCTGCCCTGCCAATAGCCCCGAGCAGACCTCTCGGCGGTCTGCGGAGTCGAGGCGGTCTCAGGACGAGCTACCGGCGTCAGCGGCAGGGTGGTCCAGAATGTAGAACCCGCGCCGGGAGCGCTGATCACGCCGACTGTTCCCCCCATGATTTCTGCTAACCGCTTGGAGATAGCGAGACCCAACCCGGTGCCGCCATACTTTCGAGTTGTGGAGCTATCCGCCTGACTGAATTTCTCGAATAACCTGGCCTGTTGCTCCGCGCTCAACCCGATCCCGGTATCGCGCACCGCGATTCTCACGTTCAGCTGGCCTGGAGACACCTCAACGGCGCTGACCATCACCGTCACGCTCCCGTTGGCCGTGAACTTCAAGGCGTTGCCCATGAAATTGAGCGTAATTTGACGGATTTTACCTGCATCGGCTCGAAACCAATCCGGCAGTTCTTTCGGGTAACTGAGGCTAAGGTCGAGTCCCTTTTGGCGGGCCTGGGGCATCATGAGACAAACAACGTCTCTTAGTGCTGCCTGAAGATCGAAGTCGCAACCTTCCAGAACGGCCTTACCGGCGTCGATCTTGGATATATCCAGCACATCGTTCAGAATGCCGTGCAACAGCAGGCCCGAATACCTTGCCAATTGTAGTTGCTCGCGCTGCTCCTCCGACAGGTCGGACTCCAGTACCGCGGCAATCATCCCCAGCACCCCATACAAGGGTGTGCGAATTTCATGGCTCATGTTTGCCACAAAGGCGCTCTTCGCATCGCTGGCCGATTCCGCTTCCAGTTTCGCCTTCCGCAGCGATGCCTGGGTGCTCAGCACCTCCCAGAATTGCGCGTGCAGCACCCTCCCCTGAATCGTCACGAAAAGTAATAAAGAACCGACGGCGGCGGCGATCATCCAGTGGTGCGGGCTCCTCACACAGACATTTACCAGCGTGGGTCCAGCCAGTAGCGTATATTGGTAAGCCCACAGGAGCGACAATTTCGGCGTGAACGAGTGGAGTCCGCCGAAACAAGTGCAAATCATGCAAAGCAGGAGCAGCAGCGCATCCCAGGTTTCTGAACCCCGGCCGGTTGCGACGATGCAATAGAACCCGTCCCACATCGCAATCGGCGTCAAGACTGCTGCAGCGTTCAGGCTCAACCACACCCTCCGGCGCGAACGAAACAGATTTCCGCCGCGCCAGATCAACCACGCGCGCACCGCCAGCGAACCGTAGGTCACGGCCAGCGCCGTGAGCATCGCATTGCGGTGAATCCGAAAGAAGTCGCAGGACAGGAGCAAGAGCGGGACCATGCACCCGAACACAAGGATCCCGGCAGGGGCGCGGCGCGCCAGCGCAGCATCGGCCTGAGTCTGCAAAGACGGCTGGTCACAGGCGCCGGCAATGGACGTCACGGTCACTGCTTATCTCATCGGGGATTTTAGGACCTTTTCTACCCTTATTGCGACGAGAATCCTATAAGAGCCATGGTATCAATGGATTAGGGTATTTCTCTGCTGGAAAACGCTGCGATTCACCCAGCTACGCCCAAAACTCGGAAACTTGCCGATGAGCCTCCGAATCAGGAGGGCCACAACCGATCTCCGCCGCGCTGTATTGCAGATCGAGCAGATGCCGCTTGCATTTGCCGAGTCCGTGTTCGGCCGACACCGTCCCGCCGAGTGCGACTGCCTGACGGGCGAAATCGCGGAGGAGATCGCTGGCGTGGGCCGGATCGGCGGGGTCGGAGAATATGTTGACGTGAACGTGAGCGTCGCCGATGTGGCCGAAGATCACGTAGCGGCAGGTAACTCGCGCTCTAAACTTGCTCGGTAATACGCCAGCATTTCGCGATTGCGCGCCAGTGGCACGGCATCGTCGGTATTCATCTTGAGCGCGCCCGAGCGGCGGAAGCGCCCGCTGTCGGCGGCGGAGAGAGCGAACCACGACTCCTCTTCGAATGCGCCAGCCGACTGGACGCGATCGAACCACGGGTCGACTTCGGGAGCGTCTTCGGAGGTGAGGGCCGGGTCGAGCAACATGGCCTTGCGCGGCGGCGGGGATCCAGCAGATAGCCGAGTTGCGAAAGCGCGTGGGCCTTGTGGGTCCCAGAGTGTGGCGCTACGGTCTGACTCTTGGGCGCGCGCTATGTTCCAGTCTATGATCAAGTCGCCCGCGACGGCGCAGTTCGGAGCGAGGCGGAAGGGGATCGCCTGTTCGGACATTCGCAAGCGGCAAAACCCCGTAGGCGATCCTCGTGGATCGAGAATATCCACGACGTTTTTCCACGTCCCGCGTATTACACAGATATGCGAATCCGGCTGATTGTCCGGCGGCTTGCGCGCACGCCCATGTTTACTGCCATCGCGGTCCTTACGCTTGCGGTCGGCATCGGCGCCAACAGCGCCATTTTCAGTGTGATCGACGGAGTTCTGTTGAAGCCGCTGCCCTTCCCTCATCCCGATGAGCTGATCGCGGTGAATCACGCGGCGCCAGGCGTGAACCTGCCGGAAGCCGGCTCCGCGCCGTTCCTTCATTTCACCTATCGCGATCAGGCGCATTCGTTTCAAGACATCGGCCTGTATCGGTGGGCGGACCGAACCGTCACCGGCCTGCAGGAGCCCGAAACCGCGCTGAGCCTGGATGTGACCGCCCAAGTTCTGCCGATCCTGGGAATGCAGCCGGCGCTGGGACGCTGGTTTTCGGATAAGGACGACACGCCGGGCAGCCCGCAGACCACGGTTCTCACCTATGGATGGTGGCAGGCGCGATTCGGCGGCGACCGGTCCGTTATCGGCCGCGCCATTACCGTCGACGGTGAAACGCGCGAAGTGATTGGCGTCATGCCCGCGAACTTCAGCTTCCTCGATCGGGCCGCGGCGTTCCTGCTGCCGCTTCAGCTCGACCGCAGCCGCGAGGTTCTCGGCCATGTCTCCTATGAGGGAATTGCGCGGCTGAAACGCGGGGTCACGGTCGATGAGGCCTACGCGGACCTCGCGCGCCTGATTCCGATCGCGCTGCACAGCTTTCCGCCGGTGGCTGGTTTCACGGTGAAGGCGTTCGAAGAGGTGCGCTTCGCCCCGCGGCTCCAAACCCTCAAGCAGAACCTGATCGGCGATCTTTCGAAAACCTTGTGGGTTCTGATGGGCAGCATCGGAATCGTCCTGCTGATCGCCTGCGCCAACGTAGCCAATCTCCTGCTGGTTCGCGCCGAAGGCCGGCAGCATGAGCTGGCGATCCGCGCCGCGCTCGGAGCCAGTTGGCGCGACATCGCACGCGAGCTACTGATGGAAAGCGTCACCCTCGGCCTGCTCGGCGGCGTCCTCGGTTTGGCACTCTGCGCCGCCGCCATTCGGGCGCTGATCGCCATGGCGCCGGCTCACCTGCCGCGATTGAACGAGATTTCAATCGATCCGGCGGTGCTTCTGTTCACATTCGTTACCGCGCTCGCCAGCGGACTCCTGTTCGGACTGATTCCGGCGATCAGGTACGCGGGCCCGCGGATCGCAATAGCGCTGCGCGGCGGAGGACGAACGTCGTCTCAGACGCGGGAGCGGCATCGCGCGCGCAGCGCGCTGGTGGTGGTTCAAGTGGCGCTCGCCATGATCCTGCTGGTAGGGTCGGGCCTCATGATCCGCACGTTTCAGGCGCTGCGGCGCGTCGACCCCGGGTTCAATCCGAAAGACGCGTTGACCATGCGCATCTCCATTCCCCCGACCCTGGTGAAAGACGCGGCAGCAGTGGTGCAGCAGGAGCAGGCCATTCTCGATAAGGTTCGGGGAATTCCAGGCGTCACGTCAGCCGGAATCGCGACCTTCATTCCCACCGACGGCGCTGACCTTTATCAGGTCTACGCGCGCGACAAGATCTATCAGAACGTGCCGCCTCTGCGCCGGATGAATTTCATCTCGCCTGGTCTTCTGACCGCCATGGGCAATCGCCTCGTCGCCGGCCGCGAATTCACCTGGACCGATACCTTGGAGCGCCGCCCCGTAGCCATGCTTTCCGAGAATCTCGCGCGCGAGCTGTGGGGGGATCCGCGGCTCGCGATCGGTAAGGAAATTACCGAGACTCTCAAGAATCCGTGGCGCGAAGTGATTGGCGTGGTTGGCAATGAGCGTAGCGACGGTGTACAGGAGAAAGCGCCTCTGATCGCCTACTATCCGCTGCTGATGGATAATTTCCGGGACAAACCCGTTTTCGCGGCCCGCAACGTCGCCTACGTGATCCGCAGCAACCGCGCCGGATCGCAGGGATTGCTCAGCGATGTGCAGCGCGCAGTCTGGAGTCTCAACGCCAGCCTTCCGCTCGCCGGCGTGCGGACGCTCGATGAGATCTACGCGAAATCGATGGCGCGAACATCCTTCACGCTGGTCATGCTGGCGATGGCCGGTGCGATGGCGCTGTTGATCGGTCTGGTCGGGATTTACGGCGTGATCTGCTATGCGGTATCGCAGCGGCGGCGCGAGATCGGAATCCGAATTGCGCTCGGTGCGGGCCAGCGCGAACTGTTGCGAATTTTCCTGACCGACGGATTCCTGCTGGCCCTGATCGGTATCGGCTGCGGGCTGGCCGCATCCGCGGCGCTGACGCGCGTGCTCGGTTCGTCCTTATTCGGTGTGAGTCCGCTCGATCCCCTGACCTATGCGGCGGTTTCGCTAGGATTGATCGCCGCCACGGTGACGGCCAGTTACTTTCCGGCGCGCCGCGCGATGACGGTGGATCCGGTGGAGGCGCTTCGCTCCGACTGAGAGGGCGTCATTCCAGCAGCGTGCCGCGCCCCAAGATGTTGCCAGGATCGAGCCGCCGCTTTACCGCGCGCATCTTATCGATATCCGCCGCGCTGTATTGCAGATCGAGTAAGTGCCGCTTGCATTTTCCGAGGCCGTGTTTGGCCGATACCGTACCGCCAAGCGCTACCGCCTGACGGGCGAAGTCGCGGAGGAGGTCGCTGGCGCGGGGCGGGATTGGCCGGGTCGCAGAAGATGTTGAAGTGAACGTGCGCCTGATGCGATTGATGCTAGACTTAATACATCATGAGCATCAGAACCACTGTTTCTCTGGATGACGATGTGGTGGCGCGCGTGAAACGGGAGAGCCTGTCCAGGGGAGCTTCGTTCCGGGACACCCTCAATGATCTGCTGCGAGCGGCACTGTTGGGTATCGACTACAAGCCGCGCCGCCGTGCGCTCGCAATTCAACCCACCCACATGGGGCACAAACCAGGGCTCAACTATGACAACATCGAGACGCTCCTGGAGTACGGCGAGGGCGACCGCCACCGATGACCATCATCGACGCCAACCTGCTCCTGTATGCCTATAACGCCGATGCGCCGCAGCAGAAGGCCTCTGCGCAGTGGCTTCAGAAACTGCTCAAGAGTGGCGGAATAATCGGCCTGCCTTGGGTAACGATGTGGGCATTTATTCGCATCAGCACCAATTCCAGAATCTGGGCGAATCCGAGATCTGCCAAGGAAGCATTTGCAATCGTTGGCGAATGGTTGAGGCAACCCGGCGTCGTTCCATTGCATCCTGGACCACTTCATGCTGAGATTCTGGAAAAACTCGTTAGTGACCACGGAGCAACCGGCCCTTTGGTAACGGACGCTGTCCTTGCCGCACTCGCGATGGAACATGGAGCCCTGCTGGCATCGACCGACCAGGACTTCCGCCGCTTCCCGGAGCTACGGTGGCTGAACCCACTCGGGAGTTAGCACTGCGCGCCGGCCTTGTCACTTCGGTACCTGTCACTTGGCCGTGTAACACCCGTTAGTCCTTTTTGCGTCCTCGGATCGGCACGGCCCGCGATGGGAGCCGTAAGCGGGAGTAGTCCGGTCCCCGTACGCGGCAGTCTTAAATGATTTCCAACCGGAGTCGGCGGCCGACTGCCACCGCAGCGCGTTGGAGGGTGTGCAATGTGACGCTGGTGTTGGCGGGGTCGAGCAAACGGCCGAGCGCTCTACGGCTGGTGTGCATGCGGATGGCCATCGCCGCCTTGGTAAGGCGATCCCTCTCCATGGCGGCTTTGATCTGATCGGCGAGGATCTGTTTGACAGCCTGCTCCTGGCACTCCTCCAAAATGCCTTGTTCGGACAGAAAGCTATCAAAAGAGGAACCAACCTTGCCTTTCTTACGCGTCATCAGAGCACCTCCTTCATACGCTTGAGCGCCAGTCTGAAATCGCGGGCGGGAGTCTTCTGCGTTTTATTCTTCCACCAGTCAGGTCGCTCCGTACCTCCCACAGACCATCGCCGAGACTCCGACAATACGGCATGCCGAGCGGCCAACCGAATTCGACTTTCTGAATGTCCCGGCCGACCAATCTGCGATCCTCCAAGGTGAGCCCCAGTCCACTCCCGCACGGGCCGCCTGCCGAGGGCAGATTCGTAGAAGAACGCCGGGAGCTTCTTGGAGCGGTCGACCAATCCGTATTGTGTCAAAAATGGCACATAATGGCTAGGACCTTCCGGAGCAAATCTCCTGGTATTCACCGTTGCTGGCGGCGTAACGGTCAGGCTCATAGCAGCGGTCGAGGAAGGGCCGTCGCCTCGGTCCTGACAAATCCCGGTCCCGGCCACTTGGCAGCAAAACGCCTGACTCCCTGATGCGGCCTCGCCAGCTATGAGTGGATCGACGCCTACTCGGACGTCTGGTCACAGGCCCTGGCGATTCACCCGGCTTGGCTCCGCTCGTGCTACACCTGCCCCAGGTGTGGAAACTTGCTGACGAGCCCGAATCAGGAGGCCTCAACCGATCCCTCTACATCAGCAGCGTGCCGCGCCCGAGAATATTTGCCGGATCGAGCCGGCGCTTCACGGCGCGCATCTTCTCGATATCCGCGGCGCTGTATTGCAACTCGAGTAAGTGCCGCTTGCGTTTGCCGAGGCCGTGTTCGGCCGACACCGTGCCGCCCAGCGCGACCGCTTGGCGGGCGAAGTCGCGCAGGAGCTCGCTGGCGCGGGCGGGATTGGCCGGGTCGGAGAAGATGTTGACATGGACGTGGGCGTCGCCGATGTGGCCGAAGATCACGTATCGGCCGGGGAACTCGCGCTCCAAATTTGCCCGGTAATAGGCCAGCATCTCGCGATTGCGAGCCAGGGGCACAGTATAGTCGGTATTCATCTTAAGCGCGCCCGAACGCCGGACGGTATCGTTCACCAACTCCGGCAACGCGTGGCGGAACTGGCGGAAGCGCTCGCGGTCGGCGGCGGAGAGCGCGAACCACGACTCCTCTTCGAATGCGCCCGCCGACTGAATGCGATCGAGCCACTGGTCGACTTCGGGATCTTCTTCGGAAGTGAGCGCCTGATCGAAGAGGATGGCGGCTTGCGCCGCGGCGGGGATTTCGGGGAAGCGCGCGCGCAGGAGATCGAGCGACGGCCGGTCGAGATATTCGAGCATGCGCGCTTCGGTGGACCGCCATCGATCGACGGCATCGAGCGCGGCGGCATCGTCGGCGAAGAAGACCACTCCGGCGAGCACGGCGGGCGGCGCGGGAAGCAATCCTACGCGCGCTTCCGTGATCACTCCGAGAGTGCGCGGAGTGCTCGGTGGGATCGGGTGGATAAAACTGGCCAGAGTACGGCCGGAGCACCGCGCCGTTGTCGTAACACGCCGCCCCTTCGATTCGAGCGCTGCAACGCGTCGCTGCTAGACTGTATGGAGGCCATGGCATACGGGCAGTATCGTTTGCAGTTTCTGCATATTTCGGACCTCCACGCCAAGGGCTCGCGAGAGAAAGAGCCATGGCGCCGTCGCCGAGTTCTGGGCGACCCATGGCGGCGAAATCTGGAAACGCTGCTCGAAGAAGAAGGACTCATCCATTTTGTTCTCTTCACCGGCGATGCCGCGCAATCTGGCAGGCCGGACGAATACGCCGAAGTAACGGATTTCTTCCAGGCGCTGTGGGCGGAACTCGATCTCGGCCTCGACCGTCTGTTCGTCGTTCCCGGCAACCCTGACATCGATCGCGACGTGCAAAAGGGCGTGTGGGAATCCGTGCGTATGCGGCTCGCCTCGTCGAATGACCTGCTCGGAGTCTCGCGCTGGATAAACGGCATCGGTCCCGCGCCTTCCGGATTCGAGGATGCCTGGAAATCCGCGATCCTCGAGCGGCAAGATGGCTACCGTGCCTGGGTCAGGGATGAGCTGCACCGTCCGCAGCTCGCAGTCGACGGCCTTGGCTACCGGGAGTCCGTGAACCTTGCCGGCTGGGCGTTTCCTGTCCACATCGTCGGCCTGGACACCGCGTGGCTTTGTGGCGACGACGCCGATGCCGGCCGATTATTGCTGACGGAGAACCAATTAGGGCGCCTCTTGACTGACGAAAAAGGGAACCCCCTCGTAGGTTTGCGAATCGTCCTCACCCATCACCCTTTACACGACCTCGCCGATGGAGCTTCCGCTAGGCGCCTGCTGTCCGAACATGCGGATCTGACGCTCCGCGGCCATCTGCATCAGACTGAAGTTGTCGAATGGATCGATCCTGATCGCCGCCTCCGTGAGTTAGCTGCGGGCTCGCTTTACGATGGCGGGCTCGCCGACACTTATGGCAATTCCTGCCAGTTCGTGCGCCTCGAACTGGACTCGGACCTCCGTCCCATCGAGGCACTGGTGCGCTTCCGCTCTTTTTCACCGAAGGGCGGCCATTGGTTCGATGACAACAGCCTCTATCGCGAGAGCAAAGAGGGGCGCATTACCTGGACTTTCGGCGCCTCCGCGCTTCCCAAGAAGCCTAACCCCTTCAGCCCGTGGACACCGCGTCCGGAACATTGTTTCGGCCGCGCTGGCCTTTTCCGCCGTCTGGAAGCGGCCTTCGATGAGCGGCGTAGCGTGTGGATCGTCGGCGACTGGCGAATCGGTAAAACTCTGCTTCTGATGGCCTGGGAAAAACGACTCCGGGAGCGCGGCGTTACCGTAAAGATGGTGTCCGGACAGGGACCCGCCGGTGTTTCCGCCGCAAGATTTGTGGAGACCGTGACGGGTCTCGACTCTCCGCCCGATGCGGACGGGGCCGTTGACCGCCTCACGGCATGGATCGACGCCGTCTCCACGTCGGGCATCCCGCCCGTCGTGCTGGTCGACGAGGTGGAATCGGTGGTGCAATCCTGCGAGGTGCGCTTCTTCGACCGGCTGCGCGACTTGCTGGGGCGCATCTGCGTCGTGTTCTCGTCGCGCGAGGCGCCGGACGAAGTCTTCAGCCGGAACAATAAGACTTCGCCCGTCACTAACCGCATGGAAGCGGCCTGGGTTGGTTTGCTCGAGTCTGGAGGCGCCGATGCAACCATTCGGCTGGGCTCCGAACACTTAGGCCCGGGCGATGCCGATCTGATGCGTCAATGGTGTGGAAGCCATTCGTTCTTCCTGCAACTGTTGGGTGGGTTCCTGGTGGAGGCCAGGCGCGCCGGGACGAGTCCGGACAGGGCGCTGGACGAACTGAAAGCGCAGTGCCCGACCCACTTCCGCCAGCTTTGGAAGACGCTGGGCGCCGCCGGGCAGCAGGCGCTTCGCGACGCGGCGCACGGAGTACCTTCGGGTATTGCGGTGCTGAAGCAGCGAGGGCTCCTGACGGAAGACGGGCGGCCATTTGGCGAGCTGTTCGCCGCCTGGCTGCGCGGAGAGATCGGGGCATGAGCGATCTCCCTGGCTTCTGGCGATTCATGTGGCTGTTCTGGATGCAGCCGATTGCGTTGCACCGCTTGTTTCGCAGCGTCGGGGTCGAGCCGAAGGAGAGCGGGTGGAAGCTGCTTCGGCGGCGGCGTTCTCCGGGCGACAACTGGTGGCTGTTGCGGTCGGCGCAGATGCTCCTGCTACTTGGGCCGGTGCTAACTGCCGGCCTGTTTCTAGCCCCTGGCAGGCACGTAAATTGGCTTGGCGTGCCTCTTTTCGTGGCGCTTGGCGCGGCTATTTTCGTGGCTTATGACATGCCTTATGGAATAGCTAGTGGCGTGGCTTTTGGCGCGGCTTATGGCATCTTCGGTGGCGTGCCTGCCGGTGTGCCTTTTGAGTTGGCTACTCTTGTGGTTGCTTTTGGCGCGCTTCTTGGTGCGGATCGTGGCGTGAGTTTTGGCCGGGTTCCTGAAGTTAAGAGCTTTGGCCTTGAGGCCGTCAATGCTTTCTTCATCGCCCTATCCCGCATCCCCATTTACTTACTCGAGATCATCTGCCAGTTTTTAGCGCGATCCTGGAACTCAATGACCGGGCGGAAAACCCTCCGCTGGGTCCCAGTCTTACGTCACGAACTGAGCTATCTGCCCCATCCCTTTCTGGAGAGCCACCTCCTTGCCGAAGCCAATGCCGATCCCATTCTCACCCGGCGCGTTCTGGATGCCTGCTCCATCGCCCCCGGTCAGCGGAAAACGGGGCGGAGGGTGGAGGCGAGACTGCGGGCAAAAGAATTGAAGCGTCTGTCGGATGCCAACGACTTTCAGGCCCTGACTGAGCTTCGCGGATTCTGGCTGCCGGGTATCCAAGGCGCGGACGGCGTACTGCTGGGATTCAGTGAAGCCGGACGCTACCTCGTGGCCGCACAGACGGCATTCAACCCACATCATCAGTTGAAGCATCTCGATGGGCTCACCGTCCAGTTGAACGCCATCGAAAACCAGCTTCGCGCCAACCGCAACGCGCTCACCCAGCCTTTCGAAGAGCCGCTGGAGGCGCTTCGCCGCACGGGACAAGCGATGCGCGCCGCTGCCGAAGAAAAAGCCGCGGGGCTGATATCGAACCCGTTTCGCACGGAGAATCTCTCGGGAGAAGAAGGTCCGGAACTGTTTCGCGGCCGCGAAAACGCGGTGCGCGATATCGAAGAAATCTTCTCCGACGCATCCCACGCCGCTTCGCTGCAACTGCTCGCGCCGAGGCGGGCCGGAAAAACCTCGCTCCTCAAGATGCTTCCCGGTTTGCTCCCCGACACCGTTTGCGTGTTCTTCGATCTGCAAGCGCATCCCGTGGCATCGGTCGGCGCTTTCTGGAACAAACTGGCGGAACAGGCCCTCATCCAGGCGAAACTGTACTGGCGTGTGGAACTGCCCAAGCTCCCGGAAGGCCCACCCATGGAAGCCGCGGCCGAGTGGCTGGCCCAGTTGGACCAGCTTCCGGACGGCCGCCGCGTACTCATCGCCATCGACGAGTTTGAGCGGCTCCAGGATCTCTTCCCCGGCAGCCGGCTGGAGTTCCTTCAGTTGATGGGCCTGTTCCGCGCGACTATCCAACATCGCCGGGGCGTACGTCTGCTGGTCTCCGGAGCAACGCCCTTCGACCAACTCGACGGTGTCTGGGACGATCACTTCATCAGCGCGCGGCAAATCAAACTGCCCTTTCTGGATCTGCCGACGACGACCGGATTGCTCACGCAACCGGCCCCCGGATTCCCGTCCGATGCGATTCCCGACACGGTAGCCCATGAGGTCTTTCGGCGTACGGGCGGACAGCCGTATCTCGTGCAGGTCTTCGGCTCGCTACTGGTCAGCTTGCTAAACGATAACAAGCGCACCACAGCGA
>Ga0182018_10001662_pt1 | contig 24630 bp, 19 predicted proteins | sample 812P2MmetaG_FD_120490 | JGI IMG/M metagenome (GOLD analysis project Ga0182018, IMG submission 120490) | Permafrost microbial communities from Stordalen Mire, Sweden - 812P2M metaG | ecosystem: Environmental > Terrestrial > Soil > Wetlands > Permafrost | place: Sweden: Stordalen | collected...
CCGTCGGGCGCAAGCGATCTCCCGACTGCCACCACAAATTGCGCCAGTTCGGGCGGTGTATGGTTCCCCGATCTGCGCCGCAGTGAAACCAAGATCTCCGTTGGAGTGATGGTCAAGTTCTAGTGTAGGAGGGCCGAATGCGCGAGTTCCTGAGATGCTCGATCTGCCTGATCGCCGCCGCGGCCGGCCTCGCCGCGGCCGATCCGGCGTGGAAGGCCAAGCCGGCCGGCCAGTGGACGGAGGAGGACGTTCGGCAGGTCCTCGCCGTCTCACCTTGGGTGAAAGAGGTTCGAGCCGTTGTGACACGCCGCTTGACTGAGGAACAACTTCGCGATGGCGGACAGATGGGACAGCCCACCGGCGTCGGCAACGAGGGTGTAGACCCCAAGGGTAGCGGCCCAACCGTATCGGCGAACATTTTCACGGGTCCCGGAGGCGCCGACCGTAGCGCCCGTTCACTACCCCGGCCCATCGCACTAAAGCTGCGGTGGGAGAGCGCTCTTCCGATTCGCATCGCGGAGTTCAAATCGCAGACGGTGGAGGCTCCCACCTTGGACGGCGAGTGCTATTGCATCGCTGTTTACGGCATTCCGGGCGGCGGTTTCAAAGGCGATCCCAAGGAATTGGGCAAGCCTCTAAAAGGCCTGGCCGTCTTGAAGCGCGTGGGCAAAAAGGACGTCAGGCCGATCCGTGCCGAGGTGTTCCAGTTGGAATCCGGCGTAGTCGTCGTCTACACGTTCCCACTGTCCGCGGAAATCACCAGGAAGGATGGCCAGATCCGCTTCGAGGCGCAAATCGGACGCATCGTGGTGGGCGAAACCTTCGATTTGAGCCAGATGGACTACATGGGCAAGCTGGCACTTTGATGTTGAGACGCGCCGCGGGCCGCCGGGCTTGATTGCCGCGTGTGGCGCGATTGCTTGGCCTATGGCCCTCCAATGGATTGGACCAACTCATGAAGAGTACAGCATTACTGATGACCATCGTCACGCTGGTAGTTCTCAGCGGCTGCAAGACTGCATCGGTGGATGCACAAGCCCAGGCGCCGCCCGCGGCCAAAGTAGTTCTGGCGCCGGATGCCGCTCTCTTTACGGTGGATCGGCCGGAGCAATTCCCGCTGGCCGCGGCGACCCAGCACCCCACCACGTCGGAATTGATCGTCACGGGAACGGTGACGCCCGACATCGCGCGCAACATCCCCGTGGTATCGCTCGCTTCCGGGCGCGTGGTGGGAATTCACGCCCGCCTCGGCGACACCGTACAGAAAGGCCAACTGCTGTTGACCATTCGCAGCGACGATGTCTCGGGAGGCTATTCCAACTACCGCATGGCCGTAGCCGACGAGATTCTCGCAAAGACTCAGTTCGAGCGATCCAAGGATTTATACGATCACGGCGCCATTGCCTTGAACGATCTGCAGGTCGCGCAAGACACCGAGGATAAGGCCAAGATAGCTGTAGACACCCTGGCCGAGCATCTCCGTTTGCTCGGTAACGACCCCGACAAGCCGGCTTTCATGGTGGACATTTTTGCCCCGGTCTCGGGCGTGATCACCGATCAGGAAGTCACCATTGCCGCGGCCATTCAGGCGTTCAATACGCCGAGTCCTTTCACCATCTCCGACCTCTCTACCATCTGGGTTGTCTGCGACGTCTACGAAAACGACATGGCCACTGTTCGCATGGGCGATACCGCCAACATCACACTAAACGCGTATCCTGACCGCAAATTCACCGGAAAGGTCAGTAACATCGGGTCGATTCTCGATCCCAACATCCGCACGGCCAAGGTTCGGATTGAAATGCAAAATCCGGGAATCATGCGGCTGGGCATGTTTGTGCACGCGACCTTCCGCGGCCAGACTTCGGAGATGCACACCATTGTTCCTGCCTCCGCAATCTTGCACATGCACGATCGCGATTTCGTCTACGTTCCGGCGCCCGGCAATAAATTTCGCCGCGTGGAAGTCATCGGCGGAGATCTCCTGTCCGACAACGTGAATCTGCAGGAAGTCAAGTCGGGACTGCAGCCTGGGCAACAGGTAGTCACCAACGCGCTGGTCTTAGACCACGTGCTCGCACAATAGCCGCCAACAGGTAAACAGCCAATGATCCGCGCTCTTGTAGATTTTGCGCTTAACAATAAGTTCGTAGTGCTGGCTATTGCCACCTTATTGCTCGGTTGGGGCGCGATCTCTTTTCACAACCTTCCGGTGGAGGCCTATCCCGATATCGCCGACAACTACGTGACAGTGATTACCCAGTGGGCCGGACGATCCGCCGAAGAAGTGGAACAGCAAGTTACCATTCCGATCGAAATTCAAATGGCCGGAATGCCGCACATGACCTTTCTGCGATCAGAATCCATTTTCGGCTTGTCGTTCGTAATTATGATCTTCGACGACACTTCGGTGAACGATTGGAATCGCCAAAAAACCCTGGAACGGCTCACTCAGGTTAATCTCCCCAACGGACAGAACCTGCAGCCTCAGATCGGAACGGATTGGAGCACCACCGGACAGATCTATTGGTATACGCTGCGAAGTTCCAATCCACAGTATGACCTGATGGAGCTGCGCTCGCTCGAAGACTGGGTGCTCCTCAAGCAGTTTAAATCCGTTCCCAACGTGGTCGACGTTTCCGATTTCGGCGGCACGGTGCGTGAGTACCAGGTTCGCGTGGATCCCAACAAGCTGGTGTCCTACGGATTGAGTATCGGCCAGGTGGAGCAGCAGCTCGCCAACAACAACATCAATGCCGGCGGCAGTTTCGTGGAAGAAGGCATGCAGCAGATGAACGTGCGCGCGCTGGGGCTGTTCAACACCGTGCACGACATCGAACAGACCATGTTGAAGACTCAGACCGGCACCGCGCTGCGAGTGAAAGACATCGCCTTGGTAGCGCAGGGCCCCAAGATCCGGCTGGGCCATATGGCCAGAGCTAACCATATGGAAGACGGCCGCATCGTCGATGAGCCGGACGTCATTCAGGGCGGAGTGCTGATGCGTAAGGGCGCCGAGGAAGAGCCCACTCTCGAGGCGATCCACAAGAAGGTCTATGAGCTGAACCACGGCATCCTGCCTCCCGGCGTGGAAGTAGTTCCAATGCTGGATCGCACCGATCTGCTGCATTTCACACTGCACACGGTGATGCACAACCTGACTGAAGGAATGATCCTGGTCAGCGTCATTCTGTTCCTATTCCTGCTCAACGCCCGAGCCGCGATAATCGTCGCGTTGACCATTCCGTTCTCGCTTCTGTTCGCCTCCATCTGGCTTGATTTGGCGCACATCCCTGCTAATCTTTTGTCCCTCGGCGCGCTGGATTTCGGAATGGTGGTGGATGGCGCCGTCGTCATGGTGGAAAATATCATCCGGCATCTAAACAAGGATCGCAGCACCGGCAACGGGCTTCCCAAGACGACCGCGGAGATTATCCGCGAGGCCTGCCACGAAGTGCAACGGCCGGTTTTTTACGCCATCGCCATCATCATCACCGCCTATCTGCCGATCTTCACGCTGCAACGTGTGGAGGGCCGCTTATTCCGGCCGATGGCCTGGACGGTCGCCCTCGCTCTTCTGGGCGCCATGACGTTCTCGATTCTCATTGCCCCGGTGCTGGCGGCCACCTTCTTCCGTAAGGGCGTTCGCGAGCGGCACAATGTGGTCCTGGAGTTCCTGGTGGATCAATACCGCAAGCGGCTGCGATGGGCCGTTCAACATCGCTGGGTCGTCGCGGTTATTGCTTTGATTTCCCTGTCCGGAACAGTCTATCTGGGTTTTGGTGGCGTGATCGGCGCGGAATTCCTTCCCCACCTCGATGAAGGCGCAATCTGGGCGCGCGGGACTCTGGCGAACAGCACCAGCCTCTCGGAGGGCGAGAAATTCACCAACAATTGCCGCATTGTTTTCGCGTCGTTCCCGGAAGTGAAAACCGTCGTATCGCAGGTGGGCCGGCCCGACGATGGAACCGACACGGGAGGCTTCTCCAACACCGAATATTTCGTCGACTTGAAGCCCCACGACCAATGGCGTCCGGTATTTCATAAGAACAAAGAGGAACTGATTGCCGCCATGAACCGGGCCCTGGAACAATACCCGGGCGCCGAATGGAACTTCTCGCAGCCGATCGAAGACAACGTGGGAGAAACCATGACCGGCACCAAAGGCTCGCTAGCGCTCAAGATTTTCGGCGATGACTTGAAGGTCCTGGAGGCAAAAGGCGAAGAGGTCACAAACGTCATGTCGGCCATTGCGGGCATGCACGACGTCAAGCTGTTACGCGACTTCGGGCAGCCCAATCTCGACTTGACTATTGACCGCCGTCAGGCAGCCCGTTTCGGAATCAACGTGACGGACATACAGGACGCAGTCCAGACTGCCGTGGGCGGTAACGCGGTGAGCCAGGTATTGATCGGCGAGCAGCGCTACGACGTAGTAGTGCGTTACCAGGAGCCCTATCGCAACACCGCGCAGGCCATCGCCAACGTTCGCTTGCTCTCCCCAACGGGCGAGCGGGTATCGCTGGCGCAGTTGACTAGCGTGGAGGTCAAGGATGGCGCGTACGACATCTACCGCGAGGGCAACAGTCGCTACATAGCGGTGACTTTCAACGTGCGCGGCCGCGATCTGGGGACTACGGTTGGCGAGGCGATCAAGCGGATCGCCGATAAGGTGAAGATGCCCCCGGGTTATACCATCGGCTGGTCTGGCGAGTACGAGAGCGAACAGCGGGCGGAAGCGCGGCTGGCCATCGTTGTCCCGCTGACCGTCCTGGTCATCTTTATCATTCTCTATACTATGTTCCGGTCTTACAAATGGGCGCTGCTCATTCTGCTGAATGTAGGATTGGCGCGCGTCGGCGGTTTCCTTGCTCTCATGATTACCGGAACTTATCTCAGCGTGTCCTCGGGGGTCGGCATGTTAGCGCTTTTTGGCGTATCGGTACAAACCGGCGTCATCATGGTGGAGTACATTAACCAGCGCCGGGCCAGAGGCCACTCGATCGAGGACTCGGCCGTGGACGGCGCGGTACTGAGGCTTCGCCCGATTCTGATGACCATGCTGGTGGCGACGCTGGGACTGCTGCCGGCCGCGCTTTCGCACGATATCGGATCCGACTCCCAGCGGCCCTTCGCGATTGTCATCGTAGGCGGCCTGATTTCCGATCTGCTGCTGAGCATCGTCCTCCTGCCAACCTTTTATGTCTGGATCGCCCGCGAGGGAGATCCACTTCCCGCCCCGGAGGCTTTGTAAGGGCCATGAGAACCAAGGAAACTCAGATTTGGCACACCGTGTTTCCGAGCCGCGGCCGTAAGGGAGCGGTCCGCGTTCTGGTGACCTGCCTCTTCACCCTCGTCGCTACGGCCTACGCTCAGCCGCCCGTCAAGCTCACGCTCGACCAGGCCATCGACCTGGCGCTCAAGCATAACCACACCTTACAAGCCGCGCGCACCCAGATCCAACAGAACCAGGCCGCCGAAGTTACCGCCAATCTCCGTCCCAATCCGACCTTTTTTACCGATTGGGAATATCTGCCCATCTTCACGCGTCAGCAAGGCACCTCGGTGGCGGACTACCTCCAGGCTTCCACCGAAGCTGACATGGGCTTGAGTTACCTCATAGAGCGCGGCAACAAACGCGCCCGCCGCCTGCAGGCAGCCAAAGACATAACTGCCGTAACACGCTCGCAAGTGCACGATAACGAGCGCGGTCTTACTTTCCAGGTCGGCAGTCTCTTCATCAATGCCCAGCTTGCGCAATCCACTCTCGAACTCGCGCAGATGGACTTGAAGAGCTTTCAACAAACCGTTGACATCAGCGAGATCCAGTTCAAAGACGGCGCCATGAGCGAGAACGATTACCTGAAGATCAAGCTGCAGTTGCTGCAGTTCGAATCGGACGTCGAACAGGCCTTGCTCGCCAAAGCCCAATCGCTATCGGACCTTCGTCAACAGTTAGGCTACGAGCAAGTGCCCGCCGATTACGACGTCGCGGGAGCCTTCGAATATCAGCCGCTAATCGTCACTCTCGATGAGTTGCAGGCGAAGGCGTTGCAGAATCGTCCCGATCTGCGGGCCACGATCTTAGGCGTTACCGCCGCCAACAGCCAATATGCGCTCGCTAAGGCCAACGGGAAACAGGATCCTACTCTCTCGGCCAATTACTCGCACGTCAACGGCATTAGTACCGCTACCTGGTCGTTCAGCATCCCACTGGCAATCTTCGATCGCAACCAGGGCAACATTGCGCAAACCCGGATTGCCATTCGCCAGGCCGAAGAACAGCAGAAAGCCGCCAGCGGGCAGGTGCTGACGGACGTGAAGGATGCCTACGAAGGCCTGCAGGAAGCCGCTAAAATAGTTCAGCTCTTGAAATCCAAGTACCTCGACGCGGCACAGAAAAGCCGCGACATCAGTGAGTACGCGTACCGGCGCGGGGCCATTGCGCTTCTCGATTTCCTGGACGCCGAGCGGACGTATCGCGCCACCCAGCTCGCCTATCGCCAGGCGGTGGCGGCTTATCTGAGCGCCTTGGAGCAGCTTCGCCAGGCGGCGGGAACGAGGAATCTCCTTTGATGACCAGAGAAGAAATTCGCGCGCGTATCGAGGAGGTCGGTATCATTCCGGCGATCCGCGTCTCCTCCGCTGACGATGCGCTGTTCGCCGCGGAAGCGGTCAGCGAGAGCGCCATTCCGATTGTGGAAGTAACCATGACCGTGCCGGGCGCCGTCGAAGTGATTCGCCAACTGACCACCCATAACCCCGGAGTTCTGGTGGGAGCCGGCACTTTGTTTAAGGCGGACACGGCGCGCCGCTGTCTGGATGCCGGAGCGTCTTTCCTGACCACCCCGGGACTCGACATGGAGATCGTCAACTTTGCGCTGGGGCGCGGAGTGGTGGTCTTCCCGGGCGCTTTGACGCCCACGGAGGTGGCCACCGCATGGAAGGCCGGAGTGGATTTCGTGAAAGTCTTTCCGTGCTTCGCCAACGGCGGCCCCGCATACATCCAGGCTCTCAAGGGGCCCTTCGCCGAAGTCCCGCTGATTGCTTCCGGCGGCGTGAATCAGATGAACGCCATGGACTTCATTCGTGCCGGCGCCGTGGCGCTGGGCATCGGCCGCGACCTGATTCACCAGGACGCCATCCGCCGCCGCGAGCGCGGCTGGATCACCGAACTGGCGCGCCGGTACACCAAAATCGTGGCTGAAGCGCGCCGCATACAAAGGGAGGCGGGCGTATGAAACGCCAGCTGGCCGCGGTCTTATTCGCCATGAGTGCGCTCGGCGCGGATCGTCCACCGGTTGAGAAAGCGCCCAAGCAGTCATTCGAAGTTACCACCACGGAGCGCGTGAATTTCCAGCCGGGCGGCGCCATTCGACTGGAAAACTCCTACGGCTATCTGACCGTGGAAGCTTGGGACGAACCGGAAGTCGAGATCGTCGTAACCAAGTCGACCGATCGTTTCCTCGAACCCGAGCAAAAGGAGCACGCGGAAAAAGCTTTCGAACAGATCCGCGTGGTGTCCGGCCGGCGCTCCGATAAGGAATTGGTCATTTCGACGACACTCCCCGGCCGGCACGGCTTCCCGTATTCCATCCTCCCGTCGCGCCAGATTATCTTCACCATGCCGAAGAAGACCACTCTCGGCGTGACCGTCGATTGCACCGTCCATGTGCCGCGCGATACGCGGCTGGCGGTGCACCAGGATCATGGCTACGTGTGGGTGAGCGATGTCGCGGGCGACATCGAAGTCCGCAGCCATACCGGCGACATGATCGTGCTGCTGCCCGATCCCGGCCCGTATTCGATCGACGCGCGGACGCGTCTGGGCAGCGTCTCATCCGATACTGCCGGCAGCGGGCACAAGCAATTCCTGGTTGGTACGCAATTCGTTCATGCCGGCCAGGCTCCCTCGCGCCGCATCTTCCTGCGCATGGGCCGCGGTAGCATCACCATCAAGACAGGAGAGCCGTCCGGCCCGTTCTGGAAGAACTGAGTTTCTAAACTGCTAACCCGCACAATCTTCGCGCCCCGCGACGATTCACCTAAACGAACGCCTCCGTGGCCTCTGCCACCTCCGTGCGCTCCGGTTTTGCCCTTGACTTTGTTTTCTTCCTGTCTCCGTGTCTCTGTGGTGTGATACCTCTCCCTAGCTTCGTGCCCGTTTTAGTGCGGGCCTGACACGGCGCCTTCCAGTTCCACCGCCAGTGCCGTCTCCCTCTGCGCCTCTTCCAACCGCGATTGGCGCACCAGTTCCTGCGCCAGTAAGCGATGGGGCAGATACCAGGTGGGATGCGTGGCGATGGCCCAACGTAAATTGCGTTCGGCGTCCTCGAAGTTACCTTGCAACGTGGCAACTTGCGCCAGGTTGTACCAGGCGAGGAATGGCTCTTCGGCATTCCCGATGGCGCGCGCCGCGGCCTGCTGGGAAATATCGAGCGCCTGCGTACGCATATCGGGGTCGGCCGCGTTTCGCGCCACGTCCATCCAGCTTCGTGAATACCAGACGTCGGCGTTCGTGCCTGGTAAGCGCCAGAACCAATACGCCTCGTACTCGGCTGTGGCGGCCGCCAGATCGCGAGCGTCCAGCAGGCGCTTGGTTACCGCCAACTCGCGGTCGGCCATCGCCAGCCGCAGGGCGAAATAGAGAAGCGCCAGCACCAGGATCGGAGCGACAGCCGCGAACACCGGGTTGGATCGCGACACGCCGGGCTTCTCGGCGAGCCCCGCCGCCAGCCCGATAGTGGCAAGAAAAAGCACCGCCGTGGGCAGTGTGAATGGGCTGAATTGCAGGCCCACGATTCCCGCCGCCAGCGCTGCCGCCAACCGGATATCCCGCCGTTTCCACGCCGCCGCCAGGCCTGTGGCGCAGAGGCCGCACCACAGCAGCAAGCCCGGTATTCCTTGCGCCGCCAGCGTGTCCAGGAAAGCATTTCGCGGCGATTCGTAAACCGTATCCGGGTGCGCGCGTGCCAGCGATTTCGATTCGAAATATGGGAATTGCGCCAGAAAAACTTCCGGACCGTAGCCGGCCAGCGGCCTTTTTGCGGCCATCGAAAGCGTATCGCGCCAGAGCTGCCGGTGCGGCCCTGCCCATGGCGGAGTGCGCGCGCAGATGAGCATCAGCCCCGCGAGCGAAAGCGCCGCTGCCGCTCGCGCCGCCCCGCGCCACATGCGCCCCGTTTCCATTCGCGCCAGTGCCATGCTCAGGAAGACGCTCATCGCCAGCCAGATCGCCAGCTGGCCGGCATCGCCCAGTGTACCGGGCGGGCGCCAGACTCCCACCGCCGCCGCCAGCACGGCGGAGATCGCGACGCCTCGCAGAACCACGCTCGCTCGCTCCGGCCGTCCCGCCGATTGCCATGCCACCAGCCACGCGAACAGCATCGCCACGCATTGCATCGGCGCCCCGAAGCATCGCCACGAGCCGCCATAGAAGGAGAGCGCACGGTTGGTCGACCAGGCCGTCGACACCGCCAGCGAAACCGCGTTGAGCAACAGGAGCATGGCGAATAGCCGCGGGCCGTCAGGCGATCCCCGCCGGCGAGCCGCCAGAATCAGCATTCCCGCCGTGCCGGCCAACAGCCCCGCCGCTTTGGGCGTCACGTCGAAGTAGAACGCGTACCCCGGCGCAATCGCCAGCGCCAGCAGACCGATCGTGAGCGCCGCGGCGAAAGCCATATCGGTTACACTACCGCAGGTCAATGGCAGAAAATAGAGAGCAGTGCGAATCTTGCTGGTGGAAGACGAATCCCGCGTGGCGAACTTCATTGCCCGAGGCCTGCGCGAGCAGACTTACGCCGTCGACATCGCCACCGACGGCGAGCAGGCCGTCTACCACGCTACCGTGCATGAGTACGATCTGGTGATTCTCGATGTCATGCTGCCCGTGAAAGACGGCCACACCGTTTGCCGCGAGCTGCGCGCCGCCGGTTTCCGCGCGCCCATCCTCATGCTCACCGCGCGCGGCTCCGTCGACGATCGCGTGGCCGGGCTCGACTCCGGCGCCGACGACTACCTCGCCAAGCCCTTCGACTTTAAAGAGCTGCTGGCCCGCCTGCGCGCCCTCCTGCGGCGGTCCACCGGGCTGCGCCCCCAGGTGATGCAGGTGGCCGATCTCACCCTGAATACCGGCAATCACGCCGCGACGCGCGGCGGCCGTCCCATCGGCCTCACCGCCAAGGAATATGGCCTGCTGGAATTTCTGCTGCTCAACGAGAATCGCGTGGTGGGCCGCGAGCAGATCGCCCAGCACGTGTGGGACGAACACTTCGATGCTTTTTCGAACGTGATCGACGTCTATATTAAGAGGTTGCGCGTAAAGCTCGAGAGCGGCGGCGGAAAACGCATGATTCACACCCGCCGCGGCGAAGGGTACATCCTGACGGCCAATGCGGAGACCAGCGATGATTAACACGCTCCGCGGACGCCTCACGTTGTGGTATGTGGCGTTCTTCTCGCTGCTGCTCCTGCTCTTCAGCCTCTTCCTGCACGGTGTGGTTGCGCGCGCGCTGGAGCGCCGCTTGGACGAATCGCTCACCGTAGTGGCCAACACCGCCGCCGCGCTCCTGACGGACGAATTCGGCGAAATGAAAGGCGACGCATCGCTCGCCGCGTCCGAGGTGCTGGGCGATCTGCGCCTGAATGGCAGCACCGTCGCTTTTCTCTTCGGCCAGCGCGTGCTCGGCGCCAGCGCGCCCCTGCCAAGCGACGAACTGGTGGCCATCGCCGGCCGCGCCCGCGGCCGTCAAGTCGTGTCTGTTCCGCAGGCCGGGTCGAACGGCGCGCACGCGGCGGTGGTTCGCGTCACCCTCGGCGGGCAGGAATATGTCGTATTGGCGGTCCAACCGCTGGACGAAGTCGCCGCCGACCTGGCGCTATTGCGGCGCGTGATGCTGCTCGCCCTGCCCCTCGCCATCGCGCTCGCCGGAATCGGAGGCTATTGGCTGACCCGCCGCAATCTTGCGCCGCTGGCTTTCATGGCCGCGCAGGCGCGCCGCATTACCCACAGCAATCTCGACACCCGCCTCGACGCCGGCGCCGCGGCGGCCGAAGAACTGGCGGTGCTTTCATCGTCCTTTAACGAACTGCTCTCGCGCCTCGACCAGTCGTTCGACCACATGCGCCGCTTCGTGGCCGACGCCTCCCACGAGCTTCGCACCCCGATTTCGATCATCCGCGGCGAGGCCGACGTGGCGCTCGCGCACGAACGCGGCGCCGCCGAGTACAAGCAGGCGCTGGCCCTCGTGCTAGACGAATCGCGCCGTCTCTCGCGCCTGGTCGACGACCTTTTAAACCTCGCGCGCGCCGATGCCGGCCGCGTGAAGCTGCGCGTGGAGGAGTTCTACCTGAACGATCTGCTGGCCGAATGTTGCCGCTCGGCGCAGACCTTGGCCGGCCCCCGCGGCATCGCGCTCCAGTGCTCGCCGCACGACGATCTCGCTTTCCGCGGCGACGAAGAACTGGTCCGCCGCATGGTGATGAACCTCATCGACAACGCCATCCGCTACACGCCCGCCGGCGGAAACGTGACCGTGTCGCTCGATTCCCGCGGCGGCGACATCGCCATCCGCGTGGCCGATACCGGGACCGGTATCGCTCCCGGCATCGTCCCCCACGTGTTCGAGCGCTTCTACCGCGGCGATAAGGCCCGCTCCCGCCAGGATGGCGGCTTCGGCTTGGGCCTCGCAATCGTCAAATGGGTCGCCGAATCGCACAACGGAAAAGTCGACCTGTCGAGCACCCCCGGCGCCGGCAGCACCTTTACGGTGACGCTGCCCCGCTAGCAAAGGATGTGGCGCGGACTTTAGTCTGCAGCGCCGAGACTCTTCTCGGCGGGACGGGTCGAGAAGAGTCTCCGAACTCCTGACGTCGTGGAATCTGCCATGAGGCTGTTTTCGGGCGAGTTCCACTCGCCTGGGCAAGCTGAGGCATGCCCCACAGCTGAACGCAGAGCGGTCTTTTGTGGGACATGCTTCAGCTTGTCCAGGTCGGGTTACCGACCCGAAGGGTTCATGTAGCTCAACCCAATTTCCCCACACCCCCTGAAATCCCTGGCAGCCTGAAGCCCGCGCCAAACCTAAAACCCGAACCGCACTTGAAAATCGATCTTGCGATTGTAAGTGCTCGCCCCGCCCATCGGTCCGAACCCGCCCGCCAGACTCTGCGAGACGCCGAAGAAAGGCGAAGTCAGATCCCCGTTTGGCGCCGCGTAATTGGGATGATTTAACGCGTTCATGGCGTTCACGCCCAGCGTCACCGTGTAGCGCCGTCCGCTGTTGAAACCCATTCCGGGAGGCGCGCCGCCCGGCGGCGGACCGCCGCCTCCTGGGCCGCCCGTACCGCTACGCCCGCCCCCGCCGCCGCCCGAAGGTGGACCGCCGAAGCCGCCGGCGTTCGGGTCCGACTCGCGCTTTTCACCGAACGCCCACGTCCGCGAAAGCCGCAGCATCACCGTCGCCGAGCCTGGCCCGCGGCCGTAATTGCGTTCGATGGTCGCCGCGCCAGCCGCAGGGTTCACATTGAAGCATCCGAATTTGGCCGTATAAACCAGGTTTGCGCCGCTGCAATCCGCCGCTGTCACACCTGTTAGCAGTTCCGGCCGCGCCGCGAAAATTCCGTCCTCATTGGGGTCCAATCCCGTCGTGATGTCGTACGGAGTTCCGCTCTGCAGCACGATGAACGGGCTGATCGATATCTTCAGCGGCAGCGGAATGCTGGTGCCCATCACGAACCGGTGGCGCACATCGGCGAAACTCGAAGGCCCCCATTCGGCGCGCAGATTGTAAGGGTTCGCCGGCTGTCCCTCGTTGTCGTCCTTGCCGTAGGAGAGCGAATAGAAGCCGAATAGGAACAGCTTCTTGTAATTGATATTCGGGCTCACCATGAGCTGATTGGTGCGGCTGAAGCCCGTGGTCTCATTCAGCAGGCGGATTTCGGAATCGCCGAAGGGATAGACCCCGTCAATGGGATCGTTAATGTTGCGCGAGCGCAGCAGGTGCACTCCGCGGCTCGCGATGTAGTTCACGCTGATGCGCGCGAAAGAGTTGATCTGCCGGTCGACGCCCAGGTTCGCCTGGTAATTGCGCGGTGCGCGCAGTGAATTGTCCAGGATCTGGAGTTGCTGCGGCTGCAGGCCGGCCGCCAGACTGCTGGCAGTCGGAATACTCGGGAAGAAACTGGGGTTGAAGATCGCGTAGGACTGCTGCGTGATGCCGTTGTACCTGAGCGCCTGCAAAAAGGTGGCCTGCGTGATGCGGTCGTAGAACGCACCCGCGCCCGCCCGCAGCACCGTCTTCGCGGCCTTACTCCCTTTACCGTCGATCCCCCACGCGATTCCCAGCCGCGGAGAAATATCGCCGTAATCGCCCACGCCGGTCTGCGCTTCATAGCGCGCGCCCAGGCTCAGCGTGAGATTCGGCCGTACGCGCCAATCGTCGTTCGCGAACAGGCCCACATCGGTCATGCCGGCCGATGTCGTAGGCGTCCCGGCCGCGATGCTGAACAGATAAGCTCCGCCGCCGAGCGCGCGAATTTGCGCGTCGCTTAGACCCTCCTGCTGGAACAGCAGCGTTCGCCGGTAAACTTCCAGGGCGTCGAGTTCGATCAAGGTTCCCGCGATGGGATCGTTATTGGCATCGAGCTCGGGACCGTCGCCGCCCGTAAACGTGAAAGTTCCCCCGAAGTTCGCTACCGAGGTGCTGTTCAACGAAGTTCCGCGCACACGGCCGCCCCATTTGAAGGTGTGGGCGCCATGCGTGAACGTCGAGGTGTTGGTCGCTTCCCACTCGTTGGTCCGCGTCCCGGAATCTCCCACTTGCGCGCCGCCGCTGGTGAATGCCCCTTGCACGGCGATATCGGCATCGTCGCTGCCCCCGCTCATTCCCGTGGAGGAGCGCATGAATTGGAAGCGCGTCTCGTTCACCAGGTGCGTGTTAATAATCGAAGTCTCGGTCGCCTGGATGGTGTTTTCCGAAGTAGTCGCGTTGTACCCCAGCGTCGAAAGATTGAAACTCCCCACACCCTGGTTATCGGAGCTCGAGCGCGTATTCTGATAGCGCACCGTGAGAGTGTTGTTGGCGCTGAGGGCGTAATCCAGCCGCGGGCTCAACATGGTGAATGTCAGCGGAGTCAGCACCGCCTGATTCACCGTCTGCGGCACAAAGCTGCTGCTCAGATCGGTGGCGTAGATAAACGCATTCTCGGTCGTGTTGCGGCGCTGCGCATCGAAACTGAACGAAGCCTTGTTCTTCTTGATCGGGCCGGTGACATTCAGCCCGAAGAATTCCTGCTTGTATGGCGGCCGCGTCGACTGCTCCAGCAGCGGGCTGCGCGAATTGAAGTCCTCGTTGTTGTACTGTACGAACGCCTGTCCGTGCAGGGAATCCATGCCGGGCTTGGTCAGGATTTCGATACGCCCGAAGCCGGGACGGTCGTAAACCGGCGAAAAAGGATTGGAGTTGATGCGAATCTCGCGGATCGACGACTTGGAGGGAAGACTGCTCCCGTTGAATCCGTCGATATAGATTTGCGCGCCGTTCGGCCCCGCGCCCGGCCCTGCCATCGCCTGCAGTTGCTGCGACAGTTCATCGGGATCGTCAGAAAGCGTAGCGAGTTCCTTCTGCCCCAGGACCAGCGCTCCGCCGTTCGAGTCGGGATCGGCGCTGACCGTAGTGTTGGCGTCCGCCTCTACGTTCAACACCTGCGCCTCCGTCTGAATCTGCAACTGCGCGTCGAGTACCGTCGGACCCGCGACTTCGAGCTCCGCCTTCTCAAATACCGAGAACCCTTTCCCGCCGATGCGGACCTGGTATGTGCCGGGCCGGAGCGAGGGGAATGAGTATTGGCCGGAGCCGTCGGTGACCTTGCGTTGTTCGCCGCCCGGCCCGCGAAGCTGGACTGTTGCCGCTGGCACCAGCGCTCCGGAGGGGTCGGTCACCACGCCGTGAAGGCTGGCCGTTTGTGCCGTGAGTTCCGCGAGTATAGACAAAGAAAGTACGAGTAAATAGAGAGTGCGTTTCATTTCGATAGACCTGGATAGTTACTGATTCATGCCGCCGATGCCCAGCCCCATGAGGCCGTTCAGATCGCCGCTGTTCATGCCGCCCATGCCCGCGCCCGTCATTCCAGGAGCGCCGGCGCCGCGGCCGGTTGCCTTCATGGCCGAAGCCATCTGGATCAGCATGTCGGCGTTGGAGAGCACCAGTATAGCGGTGATCTCGCCGCTTTTCGCGCCCTTGGTGCTGGTGATCACCACCATCGCGCCGGGTTTCAAATCTTCCAGCTTCACGGCTGGAATGTGCTCGATCGTCTGATTGATGTCGAACCCGCCGGGCGGACCGCCGGGCGCGCCCCCCGGCCCGCGTCCCGGCAGACTTCCGCGCCCGGCCATCGGCGGCATCGCGAACATCTGCTTCAACTGCGAATCGGCGGTAAGTTTCACCGTGAGCACCTTGTTCGTGCCGAGCTCTTTGACCTTCATCTCCCTCGCCACCGGATCGATCGAGCCGATCGCTCCCGCCTCGATGAGGAACGTCCCGAACACCACGTCCTGTGCCGTCATCGTCAGCCCGTCGGCGCTTTTCTCGCCGCGCGCGCGAACCTGGTCGCCGATGCTGATTTCCGCCACTTTGCTGGCTTCGGCATCGGCGAACTTCACCGAGTCGGGAGCGTAACGCCTTACTGCTGTCCGATCGTTTACCGTGATCGTCGTTTGTATTTCGCCGGTGAGAGTCTTATTCTTGACCGTAATTTGATTGCCGCTCTTAGCCGACACAATCCCCGCCACGCCGCGCTTTTGCCAATCGAGCCGGTCGGCGTCGTTGCGGTTGGCGATCTCTTTCGCGGACATCACCACGATGCGCCGAATTCTCGTAGAGTCCGGTTCCAGCGTCACCAGGACCCGATCGCCCTTAGCCAAATCCGTCACCTCGATGGCCTCGGCCTTTTTCAAATCTTTTTCGCCCGGCGCGATCTTCTGCGCGATGGTGTCGGAAGTCAGCTGGGCAACTACTACATCCCCGGAATCGGGCTTTACTTCCACCGCCGCGCTCTCCACGCGAAGTGTAACCACCGTGCCTACGAACGCCCTGGACGACTGCGCCTGTGCGCCGAGCGGCAGTAGAATCCCAAGGAGAATTGCGAATTGCTTCACATTTACAGTAGAAGGCATTCGGCCGCCAGTAGCGCCTTAAGTTTTGTAAAGAGTCCACCAATACGCGCAGCTTTGCGATACAAATAAGTTGGAACCTTATGCCGGAAGCGCCGCGATCGATTCTCTTAATTGAAGACGACACGGACCTGTGTTCCCTCATGCGCGATTACTTCGCCCGCCACGAGTTCCACGTCGACGCGGTACACGACGGCATCGCCGGATTGGCGCGGGCGCTCGACGGCGGGTACGAGCTGATCATCCTCGATGTCATGCTGCCGGCGCTCGACGGCTTCGAAGTATTGCGGCAGCTTCGCAAGCGCAGCGCCACTCCCGTCATCATGCTGACTGCGCGCACCGCCCGGCCCGATCGCGTTACTGGCCTCAATGCCGGGGCCGATGACTATCTCCCCAAACCTTTTGAACCCGAAGAGCTGCTCGCCCGCATTCGCGCCGTGCTGCGGCGGTCCAGCGCCGCCGGTGTCGCCCCGCAGATCGTGGAAGCCGGCGAAATCCGCTTGAATCCGCAAACCAGAGAGGCTTGGTATGCGTCCGAGCGGCTCGACCTCACCATGCTCGAGTTCGACATCCTCGATGTCCTGGTCCGCTCCGCCGGACGCGTGGTGTCGCGCGATGAACTTACCGCGGCGCTCTACCAACGCAAGTCCACGCCCTACGAACGTTCGCTCGACGTCCACATCAGCCACCTCCGCAAGAAGCTGGAGCGTCAGAATCGCAATCTGATTCAGACCATCCGCGGCGTCGGTTATCGGTTCTCCGCCGGAACGGAGGTGAGCCGGTGAGATCGGTCTACGTCAAGATCACGCTGTGGTCGTTCGGTACGCTGCTGCTGTCGCTGGTGGCCTTCTTCTTCGTGACCGCGGTGGTATCGTTCCGGGCCGCGCACCGCACCGGCTCCTTTGGGCGCATTCAAAGCATGGAATTGGAGTCGGCAACCGAAGCCTACGAATCCGGCGGACCGCGCCAATTGCGCATTTTCGTCGACCGTTTCCGGCGCTACGTCTCCGGCCAGCACTATCTCACCGACGGCAAGGGCGCCGATCTGCTGACCGGAGACGACCGCTCCGCTATGCTGGCGGACGCCGTCCCGGAAGGCGGCCGGCCTAAGCGCTTGGGCGGTCCGATGGTGATGGTGGCGAAATCCGCCGACGGCCGCTATTGCTGGATCTCGCAGTTCGATCCTCCGCCGGTGGATATCGGCAATTATCTGCCCTACTACGCGCTGATCCTGGGCGCGGTGGCGCTGCTTTGCTGGCTCCTCGCCATGACCATCGTTTCACCGCTGCGCACGCTGAAACGCACCGTCGACCGCTTCGGCGCGGGCGACCTGACGGTCCGCGTTAATTCCCGCCGCCGCGATGAAATCGGCGAATTGAGCCAGGCCTTCGACCGCATGGCGGAGCGCATCGGCACGCTGCTCTCCGCCGAGCGCCGCCTGCTGCAGGATATTTCGCACGAACTGCGGACGCCGCTGGCGCGCCTGAGCTTCGCCGCCGAGTTGGTGCGCACCGCCGACGATCCGGATGCCGCCATCGCGCGCCTCAAAAAAGAAATCCATCGGCTCGGCGATCTTCTCTCCACCGTGCTGCAGGTCACGCGCGCCGAGGGCGACCCGCAATCCGCCGTCTTCGAGGATTTGCGATTGGACGAATTGCTGGCCGATGTGGTGGAGGACTGCCGTGTCGAGGCCGATGCCCGCGGATGCGCGCTGGTGCTGGAACACCGCCAGGACGCGCCCATCGGCGGCGACCGCGAGCTGTTGCGCCGCGCGCTGGAGAACGTGCTCCGCAATGCCATCCGCTATGCGCCGGCCGATTCCGCGGTCAAAGTCGAACTCACATGCACCGCGGACACAGCCCGCGTCTCCGTACGGGATTACGGCCCCGGTGTGCCGGAGGACGCGTTGAATAAGATCTTCCAACCGTTCTTCCGTGTCGACGATGCCCGCGAAAGCTCCACCGGCGGCGTGGGCCTGGGCCTGGCGATCGCCATGCGCGCAGTCGGACTGCACCACGGCACAATCGCCGCGCGCAATGCCCACCCCGGCTTGCAGGTATCCATCGACCTGCCGCTTGCCGTATTTGTAGGACATGCTTCAGCTTGTCCCGGCGAGCGGAGCTCGCCCGCGACTTAGTTTAGTGCCGTGCGTCTGAAATCCAGTTGATTATTATGCTCACAAAGCACCGCGGTCGCGGCCCAGTATTTTCACCGCGTTCTGAGCGGTGCTTTGTGAGTCTGCGTGACGCACTACTCTAGTGAGTCACGTTCAGCAGAGCCGGTGCGCTCGTCACTCCGCCTATCTCCACCGCCACCGCCTGATACCCCGTCAAAGTCGCCGGCACCGTCACGTTGATTTGCAGCACGCCCACTGACCAGCTCGGAATCGCCATATACACCGGCGTCACCGCTATCCCTCCGATCGTCACCGTCACCGGTAAGTTGGGCACCGGCATCGCCCCGGCCGCCGGCACATTGCCGGTCGCCTCCGTGGGAGTTACCAAACCCGCGCCTGTCACGTAAAACCCGATGGTCGATCCCGCACCGGCTGATTCGTTCGGCAGAATGTTTCCGTTCCGGTAATCCACGAAGATCCCTGGGCCCGCGGCTTGAATCGCGAAGCTCACGGACGCAGTCTGGCCGCCGCTTTTCACCACCAGAAGCGCATTCCCCGGGGCCGCCTCATAAGGTATCTGAAGGTTGATCTGCGTCGCCGAAACGTACAGCAGCGGAGCCGCGATCCCATTGATCGTAACCGACGTTCCGCTGGACGACGTCACCGGCAGGGGCACAGCGCTAACAATCTGCGGGCTGCCGGAGGACAGGCCGGTTTCGAATACGCTCATCAGCATTCCCGGCGCGTAAGCCTGCGTGAAAGACGCTGAGTTTCCGATACTCGTCACACTGGTTCCCGGCACTGCGGCGCTCCCGGTGGCGCTGAAAACCACCTGGCCGACACCAGCGGCCGTCGCTGTCACGGTATTCGGCCCGGCGTTCCCAGGTGCAAGGGGTCCGGAGCGATGGTTGCCACATCGGTGATAGGAGGTCCCCCCGTCACCGCCGCGGCGGCAGTGGTTGCGGCCACGACGGCCGCCAGAAATAGTCGGTATGAAGCCATGTGGTCAGATCCCCGCCCGTCTACCAACATCATAGGCCGCATCCGCGTCCGAGAACTACCGGCACAGCGCATTTAACTCCTGCGTAGCGCTCCCGGCGCGAGCCAGATGAACGCGAGGTCGCACGTCGGTCCGACGCCGTTCTCCCCATCCGGTTTGGTCGACAAGAGTTGGTTCACGTAGAGTGTGTCTCTTATGAAGCGCGTCCTTACGACATTTTCGAGGGCGGCCCAGCCTGGGGCCAGACACGGCGTTGGGAGAGCTTTGACGGATTAGGAACGATAAGTCGGTGTGTGACCTCGAACGGGCCCTCCCAGAAGCGTCAGTCGCGATCCGGAACCAGTACGCCGAGTTCCGCGTCAGCCAGGAACTCAGTTATCCGGATGGCCTCGCGGAGTAACACCAATTCTGCGTCCCGAGTCGGGTGCGTCTAACGCCGCAGCCATACGACCTTGGGAGGTGGTCCTAGTGTCGTCGCGAGTTCGTAGAAGTCAGAGTCGGTACTCACGATAACGAAATCCCTGCCCTTGGCAAATTCCCAGATTTCACGATCGGAACTTTCGAGCAAGCGAACTCGACAACGTGAGCCGATTCCGGGTACAACTCCGCGAGGCGGACGACGAGTTTGCGCGACAGGTTCTCGTCGAACATAGCTTCACAAAGCCACACGCCTACCCAGTTTGGCGGCAAATTCATACACCGCCCGGAAATCGTCCCGCTCCAACTCCGGGTAATCGTCGAGGATTTGCTGTTCTGTCATGCCCCCGGCGAGCCAATTCAACACGTCCCATACCGTGATGCGCAGCCCGCGGATACACGGCTGGCCCGAGCGTTTGCCCGGCTCGAGCGCGATGCGCGGAGTCATGCTTCGAGGATATCACTGGCCCGTAATAAAGCACTCGTCCGGATCGATGGATTCCTCCCCGCAAGTAAACCTTGCCGCCGGGAATCCCGGGCACGAAGGGTCTCATGCCGCCGAGACGGTTTCGGGCGGGCAACTGTTAACGCGAGTGGCCGGGCGCCAGCTTACCAACAGCGCTTCAGCTTCCTATTGGTTTGCAGCTCCCGTTTGGTCCGAAAGAGCAATCTGGGCGGTACTGCTGGCGTAATGAAGACGCCGGTATTGCAGGCTTTCAGTACTACAAAACAAAGGGAGCTGTCTTGTGACGCTACCGCTCTTGACCGTTGGCCAGTCACAAGCACCGTTAGGGCGCCGGCCGGGTGACTTTCGCTACCGCCTGCCTGGCCTGAAGCGCCTCTCTGGCGAGCCTTGGGAGGCCCGAGCGGGCGGCCTCGGCGCTAATGACATCCATCGCCCGCACGGCCTCCTCACGCCGTCCCGTGTGCGCCAAAACCAAGCACCGCGCAATCTGAAATTGGAGCACGCTCTCCGCCGGGAGTTTCCTTACGTCCGGCGAGGGAACCTGCTCCATGACCGCGGACGCTTCCGCGATACTGCCCTGAGCCATCAAGGCGCGCGTCAGAACGGCCGCTGCCTCGATCCGATCGCCTTCCCGTCCGGCCGCGGCAAAACTGCCGAGCGCCAAGCGCGCATGCGCCGCCGCGTCCGCGAAATGGCCCTCCGCAAGACTGAGACGCGCAAACGCCCTCTCGATTTCCGAGGCCGCGAAACCGCCCGGAAAATCGTGGGAGAGCGTGCGGGTTTCCTCGAAGCTCTTGCGTGCCGCCGGCAGGTCGCCCTGCTCTAGTTGGGTATTCCCCATTTCCAACAGCGTCTCGCCGAGGTGGAAGGGCTCGTTCACCTCCCGCAGAATACCCAGCGCTTCCCGGTAGGAGCCGAGCGCGTCGGAACTCCTGCCCTGCAATGCCAAAGTGTGCGCCAGAGCGCCCAGGCTCAGGCCGATACCCTCGCGGTCGCCAATCCGGCGGGAAACCTGAAGGGACTGCCGAATCAAAGCCAGCGCCTCCGCGATACGGCCCTCTTCGGCCAGCACGCCGGCCAGATCCAAAGAGACCGGATAGCTTTTCTGCGGGCCCATTTCCTCGCCCACGGGCAGCGCGGCTCGACAATACCTTTCGGCCGCGCGCAGGTCGCCCTGCAGTTTCGCGGCGTTGGCCAGACCCGCAAGGGTATTCAGCTTCTCGTTGGCGTTTCCGATCTGATTCGCCATCTCCAGCGCAGCCTGGTACAAGCTCCGCGCGGCCGCAAGGTTTCCGCTGGCCGCCATCTGGTTGCCTTCGATGCGATACGCGGCGGCCACACAAGCGCGATCCCCCAGTTCAGCGCAGATGCGGCGTGCCTCCGCGCGCACGTCGGCGAAGCCCGCGGCGGCGAGGGTTTGCATGGCTCCCGATTCGAGCAACCGCGCCTTTGCATATTGCAACCGGGCCCCATGCGCACCGGCCTTTTCGGCGGCCGATCGAGCCGCCTGCCGGGTGCGCGCGTAGTCGCTCAACGCGCCCGCGGCCTGCGCCTCGGCCAGATCGATTCGCGGATCGTCTCCCAGCGGGGAGCGCCGGCCGCGGAGTGCGTTGACGGTACCCAGCGCTTCCTGCGCCATGCCGCCGCGGGTCTCGGCCGACGCCAGGAGGAGGCCGTATTCCAAATCGTCGGGCAGCAGCGTGAACAGCGCCTGGTAAATCTCAATGGCTCGCGGCCAATTGTTAGCAATTGCGCGGTACCGCCCCTCGATCTCCAGTTGCTCCACGCGGCCGAGCGCGGCGGAGGAATCGAACGCCAGCCGGGCCTCTTGCCCGGCTCGAAGGTCCAGACCGAGCGCGGACCATGCCGCCGCCAGGCCGGAATGAACCATAGGATTTGACGGCGCCGCGGCGGCGGCTTTTTCCAGGTACGCGCGCGCGCTCAGTGCGTCGCCTTGCCGCAGGTGCTCCATGCCGCGCGCGTAGGGTTCCATGGCGCTGGCTTCGAAGGATGGGTAACCGTTGGCCGGAAGGCGCACGCCAAGCTGTGCTCTAATCCTTTGCGCGCAACGTTGGGCGAGTTCCGGCAGATCGTCCTCCGCGGCATCGTCGCCGATAGCAGCCACTTGCCGGGCGGAGCGCGCGTCGAACAGCATCACGTCGAGATGGATGCGCGGTCCCCGCCTAAGTACGATCCGGTTACCAGGTAGTCGCTTCCGAGGTTCAAGCGGATGCGTTGCAGCAATTGGACCGGATAGGCGGATTGCGGTGCCAGGGACAGCTCGGTCCGCATGCGCGCCACGTTCTCGAGCGGAACGGTGCGCAATCGCTGTTCCGCGCCGAGATCGATATTCATCAACTCGGACACGGCTGCCGAGATCCACGAAGTTTCATTTTGCAAGGAAAGGTCACGGAAGCCCAGCACGGCGATGGACGCCCGTACCTGTAAACCGGCGGGCCGTGCCCGGAAGATATACCAGCACGCGGCCGACGCAACCGCCAGCAAAGCCGCCGCGGCCAGTCGCATTCGAAGACTGCGGTGGGGGAGGAAACTGGCGCGCGGTGGCGGATCGGCTTCCGCATCGGGAAGGCGGCGGAACCGGAACTCCGGAACGTAGGCGCCCTTGGGGAGATCGATGATCACGGCATCGTCGAGCCCCTCCTGCTGATAATACTCCGCCAGCTTCAGACGCAGGCGGCGGGCTTCCAGACGCACCACCGCGTCGATGCGGGAATCGAAGGACACCGGCCGGTCGAACACCGTGACGGCGACCGAATATTCCTTCAGCTCACCGCCACGCCCTGCGAGCGCGCATTTGGTGAGGTGCCGCAACAAACGCAGGCATTGTTCCGCCTTGCGGAAGCTGTGGGACGCGGCCAGCCGCTCCAACTCGCGGGCAACGGCGGCGGGATCGGGCGAGGTCTCAGTGGGCGCCCCGGTTCTATTTGGCAAGCTGGCCTCTCGCGGTCTCTCAATTATGCACCATCGCGGGGTCCCCGTGCGAATCGCGGAAACGCCCCCCAATTCAGTGAGTTACGGAAGGTAGGCTACGGTTGCCTTCTTGACAGGGGCATTAGAGTGCCGAAAGATAGCAGCACGCTGTTTTTGCGTTCCATGGAATCTGAGACTAATTCCCGGATCGAGGGTAGGATGCTGCCGAGAAATGTAATCTCCGGAATCTTGTTTTTGGTGGTCCTTCTCCCTCTGTGTTTGGGCTTGAATGGCTGCAACCTTTCATCGGAGCAAAATTTCGTTAGTCCGTCGGGCCAACTTTACGTGGTGGTATACACCTATGATTTTGGGGCCTGCGTAGGTTGGAAGCTGGTCGTCGTCGGGAAGCCGGTCGACTTCCACGGCGGCGGCGGCGGCAGCGACTGCAGCGAGATAGCCCCAGCTTTGAGGATGTTTGCCCTGGTTCCGGCAAGCCCTCAGTCGGATTTGACGGCTTTTGCCGGAAATCCGCGCCCACGGACGACCGCTGGCTCACAGGGTACACTATTGCTCGCCGACGCCTTCACCGGCGTCGACGCCTACGACTTTGCCACGGGCGCTCAGCTGGCAGTCATGCCGGTCCAGGGAAACCCAACCGATCTGGTGTCGCTTCCCGGGCATTACACAGTTTACGCGGTCCTATTCCCATCCTTCGGCGCGTCCCCCAGCATTGCGGTAATCGACGGCGCCAAACGGCAAATCACGGCGAACATTCCCCTGCCGGCGAATACATTTCCGCTTTACGGAGCACTCTCGCCCGACGGCTCCACGCTCTACGTGAGCAACGTCGGATCGAGCGACTTTTCCGCCAGCCCGAATACCTCCATTCTGGCGATCCGCCAGCCAAACGGTGAAAGGGTCCATCCCCCCGCCACCTAACCAGAATCTCTTCGGCGACTACCAACGCCTGGCCGTCAGCCCGGATGGAAGCCTGCTCTATGCCGTCAGCACACAAGGCTACCTGGAAGCCATCGACACATTGACGCTCTCGCCGGTCAGTGTCATCCAGTTGGCGCCGTTTCTATTCGCGGCGTCAGGCTCGCCGGCTCCGCACATCGTCTTTGCGCCCGACGGAAGCGCGGTTTACGTGGTCGTGCTAGGCCCCAGCGGGCCTTTGATTCAAGTGATCAACCCCGATACCAGCCAGCCGGTGAACTCCGTGCAAATCGGCACTGCGACGTCTTATCTGTCCGATTTGGCCCTCTCGCTCGATGGGTCGACGCTCTTTGCTCTCGATCAGTCCACCGGCATCACCTATCCCGTGGACACCAACACGCTTACCGTCGGAACGCCCATCCCGCGGGCAAATCTGCCGGGATCGGCCGCTCCGATTGTTTTTTCCGGGTTGGTTGTGCAGCCCTGAGAGGATTGCTATGACGCGCAAACCAGCACTCATCCTTTGCTGCATCTCGGGCGCGCTGGCCCAAACCTATGTCCCCCCGCCGTATATCAACGGTCACAGCATCCGCAAC
>Ga0182018_10001663_pt1 | contig 24623 bp, 28 predicted proteins | sample 812P2MmetaG_FD_120490 | JGI IMG/M metagenome (GOLD analysis project Ga0182018, IMG submission 120490) | Permafrost microbial communities from Stordalen Mire, Sweden - 812P2M metaG | ecosystem: Environmental > Terrestrial > Soil > Wetlands > Permafrost | place: Sweden: Stordalen | collected...
CTCCACCACGGCAACAGGTGAACCAACGCGCGCATCCGCCCTCGTTGTTGACTTCACGAATCGCTTGCTTCATCCGCCAAAATAGATATAGTCGCACCCAACACCACGCGTCGCCGTAGCCCCAACGATCCATCGTCCACGTTCGTGCTACTCCGCGACCTCTGGTCGGCCAAGTCAATTGCCCCAAAATCCAGTTCCACGAATCTATTAGGAGAAAACTTCAATGAACGTGAACAAACTCGCGTCGATCCTCGGAATTACCCTGCTCACCGCCGTCTCAGGCCTGGCGCAGGAGAAACCCGGAAACATCGCCGCCCTAGAATTTCAGACTCCCAAAAACGGCATGGTCAAGCAATACGAGGAAGGCCGCAAACAGAAAGCGGAATGGCACAAACAGCAGAAAGACACGCAGCCCCTCTACGTCTGGGAGATCGTCAGCGGCGAACAAACCGGCACCTACATCGTCGGCCGCCTGAATCAGCACTGGGCCGATTTCGACAGGCCCTCGATTCCCGACCAGGCCGACATCGACCAGTACAACAAGGTCATCGGCGCGTCCGTACAATCCCTGATCATCCGATATTATGAGTACTTGCCCAAAGTAAGCAATCCGGGCGACGGCAAACCTACCGACAAGTTCTCTGAAATCATCGTCTACCATGTGCGCCCCGGCAAAGAAGCTGAGTTCAACAGCGCGCTCGACCGCGCCCACGAGGGCATCGAGAAAACCAAGTGGTCCACCTCCTATACCTGGCTCACCCTCGCCAACGGCGGCCCGGCTGGCACTTATGTCCTCATCCAGAACCACAAAAGCTGGGCCGACTTCCAAGGCAAACCCGATACCAAGCCCTTCCTCCAAATGCTGATCGACGCTTTCGGAACCGCGGAAGCCGATTCCATCAGCAAACGCTTCGATGCTTCCATTGACAGCGTCACCACAGAAATCGACAAGTTCCGCCCAGACCTAAGCTACCTCCCGTCGAAGTAGCCGTCGTTCCAATTCGCACTGCATGCTCCCGGTTCGCCGCGCAAAAGCGCGGCGAATCTTCCCAGCCTACGTAATACTTTCTGCTGTGCCATTTGCCGTTGGAAAGATCTCGACCGCACGCGCTGAATGCAGCCCAAGCCTCAGCCCAGCGACTCACCAAGGCCACAAACCAGTAAACAACAAGCCACCCGCTATCTCCTTCACCGGCGCAATTTCTTCCCAACTCATGCTCTCCTAACACTGTGGGAATCGGCTTCCTCCAAGGCCCGAGCTCTGTCTCCATTGACGAGCGCGCCTAAAGACGAACCTGCTACCGCCGACAGAATGGCCCGGCTTACCCTTCACCACGATCCAAGAGTTCAAAAGCCCGATTCCCTCCGCATTGTTTTCCTACACGGCTACGACCTAGGGTGTGCTCGTTCGGTCGGTTCTCATCCCTTTGAGCGCACGCCCGCCGAATGCGCTGGTCATCTATTTGCAGCCTAGCCGACCCAACAGGCGGTTCCCGTCAAACCGTAATTCGCAGCGTTGTTCAACGTGCAGCGTCAATCGCCACCACGATTTGTTTTCACCCCTTAGATGGTAGACTCCCGTTCAACGGCCTTTGACACTAAAAATTCGCAATGCGAGGTCCCCTTCATGCGGAAGCGCTACAACATTGCCCCCGGACTTTTGATCTGTTTGGCTCTCCTGTTTGCGCCAATTTCCTACTCTCAGTCGACCGGGAAGAAAAAAGTCAGCAGCCAGGCCGATCTGCCGCGCTTCAGCTATCCCGTCGCTGTGTCCGCCTCTGATCTCGTGCAGGCCGACGACGCGATCTTCAATGCTTTCGCCTCCAGAGTGCGCACCGATCTCGAGTCCGTGTTTCGCGACTACGACATCGACGACAAGGCCACGCTGCGCACCCTCCTTGGCGCCAAGCTGGACCTCCAGGAGCTCTCGGGCGAGTACGCATCTGCGCTGCAAACGGTGGAAGCGCTTCGCGCCCTCGAGGAAAAGCCCGCCGCCAAGCTCACCACTGGCCTGTTCGCGCGCGCGCGCCTCCACGCGGCCATCGACACCAACTCCACCCGTGGCCCCGCCTACGAGCAGGCTTTCGCCAGGCACTACAAACAAGCCATCGATACGCTGCCCTGGGACGTGGTGCAGGACAACATCAAGGCTTCCTACGCCAGTTCTCGCGTCTTCACGAAGGCGGTCGCCATCGGCCAGGTCAAGACCGACCTTGATCCCGCCGTCCAGAAGTCCGGCTCGCTCGACCACTCCGAAGCCTGGGATCTGATCTCCGCGCGCAATCTCATCCAGTCAGCCATTCCTCTGGGTCCGGCCCGCGCCGAAGTCCTGAAGCAGTACATCGCGCTGCACAATGTCGTGAAACCGGACATCTGGGCCGCCCGCGAAGTCACGCTCTCAACGGAGCAAAAACTCACGCCCGTCCTGGTCGCCATTTGGGATTCTGGCATCGATGTCACGCTCTTCCCCGACCAGCTCTTTACAGACCCGCATCCCACCGCCAGCGGCACGCACGGACTAGCCTTCGACGACCAAGGCAGCCCATCCACGACGTGGCTCTACCCACTCACTGCCGAGCAGCAAAAGGCCTATCCAGACTTTCGCGGCGAAATTAAAGGCTTCCTCGATCTCCAGAACGGCATCGACTCAGCCGACGCGCAAACCGTGCAAAAAAAGTTCAGCACCCTGTCGCCGGAGCAGTTGCACCAGATGTTCGAGCTGGACAATGTCCTCGGCTTCTACATCCACGGCACCCATTGCGCGGGCATCGCCGTCCGCGGCAATCCCGCCGCACGTCTGGTCGTCGCCCGCTTCAACGATCAATTGCCGGAACTCCCCTTTCCTCCGACCGCGGAATGGGCCCATCATCTCGGTGCCGCCTTCCAGCAGTTGTCCGAGTATTTCCGCACCCGTAACGTCCGTGTCGTCAACATGAGCTGGGGCGATGATCCCGCCGAATTCGAGCAATGGCTCTCCAAGACCGGAGGCGGCGCCGACCCCGCGGAGCGCAAGAAACGCGCGGGCGAACTCTACGCGATCTGGAAAGCGAACGTCGAAAACGCCATCAAGGACGCTCCGAACACTCTCTTCATCACTGCTGCGGGGAACAACGATTCCAACGCCGGCTTTGTCGAAGACGTTCCCGCCTCACTTCATCTCACGAACCTGATCGCCGTCGGCGCCGTGAATCAAGCCGGAGACGAAACCTCCTTCACCAGCTACGGCGACACGGTGGTTGTCGACGCCGACGGCTTTAACGTCGAAAGCTTCGTCCCCGGAGGCGCCAGACTGCAGCTTTCGGGTACCTCGATGGCGTCACCCAACGTCGTCAATCTAGCCGCCAAACTCTTCGCCCTCGACCCGTCGCTGACTCCGCAGCAAGCGATCGCACTGATCAAGCAGGGCGCCACGCCCAGCGAAGATGGCCGCCGCCACCTGATCGACGAAAGGCGCACCGTGGCCCTGTTGCAAGCTCAAGCCAAGAGGTAGGCGGCGGAACCTGGGTGGCAGGGGTTATTCCCGTCCACCTCACGGCGCGGCTTTCCTGGCAGGCGGAGAGTTGGCGAATTTCTGGTTAACCATAATAATACGCACGAATACTCACGCCCTTTTTCGTAAGCATTCATTCTAAATGGCTTACACAGGCTCCAAAAATGGCGAAAAAGTAGGGCACGGTCCGCGAGAATGCCCGGCCAAGGAAGCCAGCGATTAACTTCAGCATACACCACGAAGAACACCACAATAAGTATCTATAGGTTAAGTAACATTCATCGCATAATCAAAAATGGGGAACGAAACGCCATGCACCGGATTCGAGCTGCGGTATAGAAATTTAACGATGACAAGGTCGTACCGAAATACGGAGCGCCTGGGAAAGTTCCAAAAAAAAGCCCGGGAGAGTTGCTCTTCCCGGGCCCGTCGAAAATAGATGAATCTCTCTGAAAAAGAAAGGCTTACAGCTTCAGGTAGAGGAGAAAACCCAGGGCGAAGGTAAACAGCGTGAGCGTTTCGACGAACACTAAGCCCAGGATCATCGCCGCCCGCACGCCGCCTGCCGCTCCCGGATTACGTGCAATCCCTTCGCACGCCGCCGCCGCGATTCGACCTTGGCCAAGCCCGCCGCCAAACGCCGCGACGGCCACGCCGAAGCCTACCGCGATCACCAGCGTCGTCGTGTTAATCGGCGACTTTGCCGGAGCATTATTATCCTGCGCGAACGCCGCTGGCGCGATCAACATCACCGCCAGCAGCACCATGCATACTACCGCTGCTTTTTTCATCTACTGCCTCCTCTTGAATTGCCGCCAGGAGGTGGTTCCCGGACACCGTGCAGCCGGGCTCACACTGAAACGGCTGATACAAACTCGCGCGACCGCAGGACCGAGACGGCCTCGAAATCGAAGAGCCGGCAAGGATGCTGGCTCTACCGGGTATTGATGCGCCAAATCTAGTGCTCTTCCGCTGTCGCTAGACCAATATAGACCGCTGGCAAAATCGTGAAGACATAGGCCTGCACTACCGAGACGAAAATGTGCAGCGCGATAAACGCGATCGGGATCAACGCGGGAAGAACGCCTAGCGCCAGACCGATTGCCGGGTGCTTCGTCCATCCCCACAACGCGGGCGCCGCGAACAACCCGAGAAAGAGGCCATAGATAAGATCGCTGGCGAAAATGTTCGCCCAAAGACGCACCGTCAAGGAAAGCAACCGCGCGCAGGTGCTAATGATTTCCACGGGAAAGATCAGCGGGATCAGCGGCCAACTCAGGCCACCGGTAAAAGTCTTCACATAACCCAATGGCCCGCGATGACGAATACCTTGCCAGTTGAAATACACGAACGTGATGATGGCGCAGGCCAGCGGGACACTGACGGTCGCGGTGGGCGAGCTGAATCCCGGGAAAACGCCAAATAAGTTGGCTAGCAGGATGAAAAGCGAAATCGTTCCCACCAGGGGCACGTATTCTCGCCAGTGATGCCCGGCATTCTCCGACAAAATGTCGTTGATTCCGAATCCTTCTTTGTTCGTCAGCAGGAGTTCCGCAATTTGCTGCGCCGCACCCGGTCGCTCCACCGACAATCGCGATCTCACTAGCAATGCCAGCAAGGTGCCAGCAACCAGCACGAAAAATCCCATGGCCACGTGTTCGGGAATGGGCATGTCCGGATTGCTAGGCTGGATGTGCAGCGCCGAAAGCAGAGTGAGCGCCACCCCTCCGAGATAATGATTGACGATTTGCGTGATCCAACTTACGTGCTGTTCCATGTCGCTATTTTAAGCCTCGCATGGCTTGAGTTTCGCTCTTCATTTCGACCGGATGCCACACTTCATACACACTCGCCGCGATTGCCGCGGCTCCTAAAGCCAACAAACCAAGGACCATGCTCACAATGGGAATACCAAGAACTCTAAAAATAACATACACGGTAATGGCTATCAACCCGTAGCGGAACAACGCCCGAAAATAGGTTCCGACCAACACACGCGACTGGGCAGCATCGGCCTGAGCCGTCGAGGCGGCTACCAGCGCATCCATTCCGCGCCTCAGCCAGCGAAAGTTGAACCATGCTAGCACGGACCCAATCAGCAGGCCTGCGGCCCAGATCCACCGATACGAAATGCCGGTGACGCCGGCGGCCACGGCTCCGATCACCAAAGTCAGCCAGGCGATCCGCCGCTCCGTTGCCGCGCCGGGATCGCTGTCGACCGGTGCTCGCTTCGGATGGAACTGAGGATGGAGATCATTGTTCACAGGTAAGCCGCGAAACAGGCACCGCCCATTTCAATCCAGACGCCGCAACACTTCTTTCAACCCGGCCGCAAATCCAACGCCGCCAAGCAGGAGCGTGAAAATCACCTTGGTGTGCAACCAATGATCGAGAAAGAAGCCCAGCAACGCACCGAGAAGAACAGCGCCCACGATGGTGAACGGAAGCTCCATCGCTAAAGCCGTGCTTCCGACGTATTTTTTCGTCTTCTGCTCGACAGGGGTCAGTTGTCGCGGTTCGTTTGGCTTTTCACCCAAAGAGATAGCTCCTCGCGGCGTTCTGAAAAAGCGATCGCGACTGTCCGCGGCCGGTACGATGGCTCCCCCCGCGAAGCCCACAGGGCAACCGCCTGCTCATTTCTCGAAGAGCAATTCTCCGGCGCGCTGCGTCGCCTTGACTACCGCTTTGATCAGCGTCACGCGCAGCTTCCCTTCCTCAAGCTCGAGGATGCCGTCGATCGTGCAGCCGGCGGGCGTGGTCACGGCGTCTTTCAGCAGCGCGGGATGATCGCCGGTCTCGAGCACCACGCTCGCTGCGCCCTTCATAGTTTGCGCGGCAAGCAACGTCGCTACGTCGCGCGGCAAACCCACCTTCACTCCGGCTTCCGCGAGCGATTCCAGGATGATGTAAACGTACGCCGGGCCGCTTGCTGACAGCCCGGTCACCGCATCCATATTTTTTTCGTCGACCACCACCGTCCGGCCCACGGCGTCGAACATGGCTTGCGCGATTTCGAGGTGCTCGGGCGAAACATGGGAGCCGCGGCAAATCCCGGTCATGCCGCAGCCAACTGTCGAAGGCGTATTCGGCATGGCGCGAATCACCGGCACTTTGGCGCCGGCGTGTTGCTCGATGTAGCTGGTCGGCACGGAGGCGGCAACGGAAATCACCAGAGTCTTCTCGCCCAACTCCGGCGCGATTTCTTTTAGCACTTCGCTGACCACCTGGGGTTTCACGCCCAGGAGCACGATGTCCGCGCCGTGCACCGCTTTGCGGTTGTCGGTGGTCACTGACGCGCCGAGTTCCTTTGCTAGAGATGCAGCCTTCTCCGCGTGCTTCACTGTCGCGGTGACGTTTTTCGGCGCAAACAATCCCTGCTTCAAGTAAGCGCGCAGCAGAATACCGCCGAGTTTTCCCGTACCCAAAACCGCTAATTTTTTGTCGGATAGCTTCAGTGTCATGGTGCAGACATTGTTGACGTGTTCGGCCATCTGGTCAACGTCAGATTCGCCGGTGGCTTTGCGCGTCGGCTTTCGGAAAGCTAGTAATCCAAGCAGCACTTCGACCAACGTCAGGCTGGCGAAGCGGCGCGAGGATGGCAAGATAAGGCATCCGTTATGCTCACCCCTTCGCATCGCGGCGGCCCCGAGACTGCTCCGACCGACCGGCCAAGTTCAGGCGTCGGCTCGATGTTGCGCGACACGATCGGGTTGTGTCTCGAGTGGGGAATCGAAATCATGGTGCGCGTGACCGGTAAGCGCGTGCTCAAGACGGAGGCGTCCTGGCTGAGTTGCTTTCTCGGCGAACCGGGACGCATCGGCACCGCAATCTACGAGCGCATCGCCGCGGAACAAGGGCTGCGCATCGACGCACCCGCAGATGCCGGCCTGATCCCGGAGTTCAGCGCCTTGCGCGGGCCGTCGTTCAATCCGTACGCCATCCGGCCGGAGATTCGCGATTTCTACGAGCATGCCGCGCAATATCAGCTGGAAGTGTGGAGCGAGGTTTCGCTGGCCGGGCGTTTCTTTCTGTGGCTGCTGGTGGAATTCATCAGCCGCCGCATGGACCAACTGAACTTTCCGATTTCGTCGCTGGAAGTAGCGAAGGGGATGAGCAGCGAAGTGATCCAGCTACGCGAGCCGGGATCGCGAGTTGTGGTGGCGACCGGCTGGCTGCGGCGGCTGAAATCCTCGGGAAATGTGATTTACGCTGGTTTGTATTCTACCGTGCAAATTCCGGGGGAAGAAAATCCGTGTGTCAAGGTGACGTTCCCGTGTCGCGGTAGCGCGAATGTTTATCTACGGCCCGTTGCGCACGCGGATGGGTCGTTCGGACTGGATTCTTCGGGATCGGGATTTGGGCGCTCGGGATTTTACCGGCTGGTGGATGGCGGGCCGGATCATTGGCGGGTGAGGAATTTCACGACCCTGCATGAGCTGTTTCGCGTTTACCTCGACGGCGAAGGAGTACTGCGCACCGATCACACTGTTTCTTTCCTCGGGATCACCATTATTCGATTGCACTATAAGATGTTGCCCTCACCTGCGGCCGGAACACGCGAACGCATCCATGGCGCAAGGATTCCGGCCGAACAGTCCGTGTGAATGCTACTAGCGGAGTACGGAATTCCGCGACCGACGTCGTTGCTCGCTCCGACCGCGATCAGGTTAGGATGAGCTCCTAAAGGCAAAAGCTGACACAAACTGAAGTGTGTGCCACCTAGCGAGTTAGTCGTGACGGCCGCCGTGCAGGACGTGGATCGCGTGTGGCAGTAAGTGCGCGACCACTTCCAGCGATTCCACCGCACCCTTAGGGCTTCCCGGTACATTTACGATCAAACTTTTGTGGCGTACGGCTGCAACCGATCGCGACAGCACAGCGGTCGGCGTTTTCTCAAGGCCTTTGCGGCGCATCTCTTCGGCGATGCCGGGAATTAGGCGGTCGGCGACGGCCTGGGTGGCTTCGGGCGTGTTGTCACGGGGGCCAATTCCGGTGCCGCCAGTGGTGACGATCACGTCGACGCGGCCGGAGTCGGCGAGCTCGCGGAGTTGCTGGCGGATTTCGGCGGGATCATCGGAAACGCGCAAGCCGGCCATGACTTCCCAACCCAGGCCGCGGCAAAACGCGACTACTGCGGGTGCGGATAAATCTTCGCGCTCGCCTCTGGCTACGGAATCGCTGATGGTGAGGACCGCCACTCGCATCGGGCGGCTACTGGGTCTCCACCGCGTCGCGGCTGGCTTCGTCCATCAAACGCATGGCTTCCATCAACAGGCCGGTGGTGTTGCGGGTGGTAGTGGTGCGGGTGGAGGTGTTGGCGGCGTTGAAATCGATTTCGAATTCGCCTTCGGTCCAGAGGATCACTTTGTAAACGGCATCGTCGCCTTCGACGCTGCCGATTTTCGCGTCGCGGCATTGCCCGCCGGCGAAATAGAGTTCGCCTTTCTCGCTGCCCTTGCGGACGATCAGGCGGCACGACTTCTGGCCCATTTCGAGCGATTGCAGCAAGTCGGTCATATTCATCTCTTCGAGCCGGCCTTGAATCACACCTGGGCGCGACGCCGTCTTCTGGAGCTTCTCGAGATGAAGCCTATCGACGACTTTTTTGGTGATGCGGACTAAATCTTTAACCAAAAACGGCTTGGTGATGAATTCTTCTACACCGTCGACCAACGGGCGCAGGCGCTCTTCGATATCGGCGCGGCCGGCCATGAACAAAAACGGGATGTGGCGCGTCTTTTCGCGTCCACGCAGCTTCTCGAAGAGTTGGCGGCCGTCCAAACCTGGCATCTTGTAATCGCAGAGAATTACGTCGGGAGGCTCGTCGATTACCTTCAGCAGGGCGTCCGCGCCGTCCGCGGCAATCACTACCTCGCAGACAGGTTCCAGGCCTTTTTCGATGAGGTCGCGCACCAAAGGATTGTCATCGACCAGAAGCAGCGTGACGCTCTTGCCGCTGGCTACCGCCGCTGCGCTCATCGCGGACCGCTCCGCCGACGCGCAGAAGCCGTTGTCCGACCGCTACGCAAGCTTTTTGGGCGCAACTTTGCCGCGCGGTGGAAATCGCCGCTCTTTCCGCCGGTCTTGGTGACGAGGCAGATATCTGTGATCTCCATCCCTTTGTCGAGGGCTTTGCACATGTCGTAGACCGTGAGGGCTGCGGCTGAAACGGCGACCAAGGCTTCCATCTCCACGCCAGTCTGGGCGGTCGCCACAACTGTGGAACGAAGTTCAACGCCATTCTGGCACAGGCGTGCGGTCACATCAATGTGAGTCAACGGGAGAGGATGACAAAGAGGTATCCACTCGGCGGTGCGTTTCGCGGCAGTGATGCCGGCGATGCGGGCGACTTCGAGCGGGCTGCCTTTGGGGTTTTTCAAGCGGCGGACGGCGGCTACGACCCTGGGCTTCATTTTCACGAAGGCTTGGGCTACAGCGGTGCGCGTGGTTACTTGCTTGGTCGAGACGTCCACCATCTGGACGTCACCCTTTTTGCCGAAGTGGGAGAGTTCGGGCATGGGATGAGTTTACTTGGATGCGCGGGGATGAGCACGGTGGTGCAGTGCCCCCACAGAATTCGGGGTAAACAGAGATCGCGGACACGGATGCATCAGACTACTTCCTTGCGGAGGAGGATGGAGACGGTTTCTCCCGCGGCGATTTCTTCGCGATCGGCCGGGACGACCAGGAAACAGTTGGCGCGGGCCAGGGTGGCTACGTCGCCGGAGCCTTGCCAGGTTAGCGGCTTTACCTCCGGCGTTGCTCGTTGCCATTGCACGCGAGCTGGCAGGAAATGAGTGAGCCCGGTTTTCTCTTTTAAGGCTTCACCGAGTTGGGCTTGCACCAACGGCAACGCTCGGGCTTCTGCGCCGTTCAGCAAGTCGATCGCAGCGGTTACGAACAGCTCGAATGTCACCATGGTTGAGACCGGATTCCCCGGCAACCCAAAGAAAAACGTGTCGCGGCAGCGGCCGAATACCGCCGGTCTACCGGGACGTATGGCGACGGCGTCAAAATAGAACTCGGCGCCGAGATCCTTCAGCACCGCTTCGACCAAGTCATACTTCCCCATCGAGACGCCGCCCGACATCACGAGGACATCTTCCCGGAGGCCGCGTTCGATCTTGGCGCGCAAGACGTCCACGCGATCCGGGGCGTTGCCTAGCAGCACCGGTTCGCCGCCAGCGAGTTTGGTTTGCGCGGCGAGGGATACGCTGTTGCTGTTGCGAATCTGGAAGGGCCCCGGCTTTTGATCGACCAGGACGACTTCGTCGCCGGTGGAAAGGATGCCGACGCGGGGTTTCGCGGCGCAGAGCAACTCGGTCTGGCCTACCTGCGCGGCCAGCGCGACTTCCGCGAATCCGAGGTGTGTACCGGGCGTGAGAATTGTTTGGCCGGATTTTGCTTCGCTGCCGCGCGAGACGAAGTTCTGGCCCGCGCGGGTCTCGCGATCGAAGCGGATCTTGTCGCCGTCGCGTTGGGTGTGCTCGATCATCACGACAGCGTCGGCTCCTGGTGGAAGGGCGGCGCCGGTCATGATTTGCACGCAGGTCCATCGCGCTAGCGGGGTAGTGGCCGGGTCGCCCGCTTTGATCTCGCCTACGCAGCGGAGGTCGGCCCCCTTTGAGGCGTCGGCCGCACGGACGGCGTAGCCGTCGCGGGTGGAGCGGTCGAACGGCGGGTATTCGCGGTCGGTTTTAATGGGATGGGCCACGACGTAGCCGAGGGCTTCCCAGACGTTTACGACCGTGGTTGCGCGGGGCCCTTTGTTTTGCAGCAGGTGGTCGATTACGGTTTGGCGGGCTTGCTCGTGGGTGAGCATGGTGGTTGGGCCGATCGTTCCTAGCTGCGGCAATTTTGCAGACATGGGGCGCAGCAATCCTGCGTCCCTACAAGAACACGTTCGCGTCTGCGACACCGACATAACATTTAGCACCGGGAAGGGCTGGCTACAGCCAGCTTGCGAATAGTGTGCCTTCTGGCACGATGGTGGCGTCGCGTTCCGGACCGGTGGAGATCATGCCGATCTCTACCTGCAGAAATTCGCTGATGAAGCGGAGATAATCGAGCGCGGCCTTCGGCAGTTTGCCGGCATCTTTTTCTCCGTAGGTCGATTGGCACCAGCCCGGCAAGGTTTTGTATTCGGGCTTGACTTGCTCGTACTCTTCGGAAAGCGCGGGCATCTCCTGGAGCGTTTTGCCTTTGTATTTGTAGCCCACGCAGACCTGGATTTCGCGTTGCGTGTCGAAGACGTCGAGTTTGGTGACTACCAGCGAATCGATGCCGTTAATCATCTTCGAGTAGCGCAGCAGGGCCAGATCGAGCCAGCCGCAGCGGCGGGGCCGTCCGGTGACCGCGCCGAATTCTTTGCCGCGCTCGCGGACTTCCTGCGCGTCGAGATCCGGCATTTCCGTGGGGAATGGACCGCTGCCGACACGAGTGGTGTACGCTTTCGAGATGCCCAGGACATTTTTGATTTTGGTTGGGGGGACGCCGACGCCTACCGTGGCGCCACCGGAGATAGCGCTGGACGAGGTCACATACGGATAGGTGCCATGGTCGATGTCCAGCATGGTGCCTTGGGCGCCCTCGAAGAGCACCGACTTGCCTTCGTCGAGCGCGTGATTGATAAGTTCCGCGGTGTCGCAGATATATTTGCGAATCTTTTCGCCTTGCCGGAGCGTTTCTTCGACTTCGTGGGAGAAATCGATGTCGGCGCCGTATGCGCCTTTCGCCAAGCGATTCTTTTCCGCCACGACGCGCGCGGCTTTTTCGCGAAACAGCGCGGGATCCAGTAGGTCGCACGTGCGCAGGCCACGACGCGCCATCTTGTCTTCGTAGGCGGGACCAATGCCGCGCGAGGTCGTGCCGATCTTGTTGGCGCCGCGGGCGGTTTCCGCGGCTTTGTCCAATTCCCGGTGATACGGAAAAATCAAGTGGGCGCGATTACTGATATGCAGGCGGCCCTGCACCTCGATGCCGGCCTTTGCAAGCGTTTCAATCTCGGATACCAGAGCGCCGGGGTCAATGACCACGCCAGTCCCTATCACCGCGTGCTGCTTGGGGCGCAAAATGCCGCAGGGGATAAGCTGCAACACGTACTTGTGCTTGCCGATGATGACGGTGTGACCGGCGTTGTGTCCGCCAGCGACGCGCGCGATATAGTCGAACGAGCCGGCCAGGTAGTCCACCACCTTGCCCTTGCCTTCGTCACCCCATTGCGCTCCTACGACTACCACCGATTTCATTCCGACGCTCCCGTTGACCGCACTCGTCCGCGCACTTTCCACGGCGGATTACTACTGATGGGAATAACCAGGTACGGGCAGACTTCTAATCGTAAGCTTGCGAAGGGTTCAACGCAAGACGGCGCGGGCGTCTGGGAAACACACCGCGCGGAGTCACTATTTTGGTGCCAACTTAGAATAGCGGAAACAGTCGACCATATGATCGTTCACCATGCCGGTGGCTTGCATCAAGGCGTAGCAGATTGTCGAACCTACGAAGCGGAAACCACGTTTTTGCAGGTCTTTGCTGAGGGCGTCGGATTCGGCGGTGCTAGCCGGTAGTTTCTTGTGCGTTTTCCAGGCGTTTTGTTTTGGTTGACCGTTGACGAAGCGCCAGATGTAGGCGTCGAAGGAGCCGAATTCTTTTTGGACTTGCAGAAACGCTTGAGCGTTGCTGATCGTGGCGGCGATTTTCAGGCGGTTGCGGATGATGCCGGGGTCAGCCAACAGGCCCTTCACTTTATTTGCGTCATAGCGGGCTACTTTTTTCGGATCGAAATTAGCGAAGACTACGCGGTAACGGGCTCGCTTTTTCAGGACGGTGTCCCAGCTTAGGCCGGCTTGTGCGCCTTCGAGCGTTAGGAACTCGAACCACGTGTGGTCATGGTGGACGGGAACACCCCATTCTTCGTCGTGGTAAGGGATGTTTATCTCGCTGGTTGCCCAGCGGCAGCGGATGAGCTTCGGTGATGGCTCAGTCATTGGAGAGTGTGTGTCCCCATAGCTTGGAAAAGCGCCCGCCACCTTCTAGGCTCAGGTTCAACGGTCGGCGGTTGTTACGGCTGCCGGATCGAATGGATGATTAAGGTGTTTCCGCCTAGCAAGACGGGGTCGGAGGCCAGGTCCTGCGTCCAGCGATCGCTTCGGCGGGACTCGCTTGTCATTTTCGCCAGGAGCTTGATTAGCGCGACGATCGGCCAGTAGAGCCATTGGTTTGCTTTTTTGCGATCGCGATGGACACCCTGAATCGTGAAGCCGTTTTTCTCCAGGTAGTAACGCAACTCGCTGTAGCCAATGGGATTGGCATGCACCGCGATTTCGTCCAGGCCTGCGCTGGAGTCGTGAATTTGCGCCTTCGACTGCGCGGAGAGCGGCTTGAAGTGCGAGGTGTAGCCGAAGAGCAGCCACTTCAGGCGCTCTTCTACGTTCATTATATTGGGCACGCTGATAATGAGATGGCCGCCGCGTCTCAGCAGGCGCTTAAACTCGCGAAAGGCTTGTGGCGGTGAATCGATGTGCTCGAGGCCTTCGAGGCAGGTGATGTAATCGAACGAACCCGCCGAATATGGAAGCGTGCCGGCCAGATCGCCAGCTTTAATCTCGACGCCCTTCAGCCGAAACAATTGTGGGTAGAGATCGCAACAGCGAACCGAGAAGCCCGCGGCTCTCAAGTCTTTGGCGAGAGCGCCTTCGCCGGCGGGGCAATCAAAGATCGTGCCGCGAGGCAGGGGCCTCAAGATTTCGAGGACGGTTTCGTTCAGGCCTGGCCGCGACATCGGCTTTGGGCCGCGATCCTCTGCTGGAAGCGGCGGATTGCTTGCCGGCTTTGGCGCCGGCGAAGCGGGCGTCGCGGTCGAATTCGCTGTAGCCAACGTGGTCCGCGCTTTCGTCGTACGATTCGTTGCCTAGGTGGCGCGCGGCGTTACCACGCGCCGGCATCGCGCAAAAGCCGTGCTTTAACACAAAAAACAGGGCGGTCACATTTTACTGCACGATCCGCCTTGTTCGTTATTCGATTTTCGCTCGTGAGCGCTGAAGATTACGAGGCGACGTGGCGTTCCAGTGCTTTGGTGATCTGCTCTTTCGGCACCGCGCCGACGATCTGTTCGACGACTTGTCCATTCTTGAAGACGAGCAGCGTGGGAATTCCGCGAATGTTGTAGCGTCCGGCGGAATTCATCGCTTCGTCAACGTTAAGCTTGGTTACTTTGAGCTTGCCCGCGTAGTCGTGCGCGATTTCGGCGACGGTAGGCGCCAGCATGTGGCACGGGCGGCACCACTCGGCCCAGAAATCCACCAGCACGGGTTGCGTGCTGCTGGCTGTCAAAACTTCCGCTTCAAAGTTTCCGTCGGTGATCGCCAAAATGTTGTTGTCAGCCATGTCTTTTGTCCTTAACGGCTTACTGCAAGTCGCCGTCAAATCTCTCCTTAAACAGCTTAATTAGATGTTGCAACAGGCTTTTGGTTTCGTGTGGCGGGACCGCCGCTCGAAGCTGTTAGCCCTAACCCTCTTGCTCCTCGCGCGGCGGCGTAAACCTTCGCGTACTCCGTCGCCGAGCCCTTCCACGAAAATTCCTTGGCCATGCCGTTCAACTGGATGCGCTTCCAGATGCGCTCGTCCTCATAATGCTGGAGCGCGCGCCGCACACATTGCACCAACGCTGCCCCGGTATACTCTTCAAACTTGAAGCCAGTGCCGGTGCCAGACTCTAAATCGAACGACTCAATCGTATCATCAAGCCCGCCGGTCGCCCTCACGACCGGAACCGTACCATACTTCAAACTGTAGATCTGGTTCAAGCCGCACGGCTCGTAGCGCGACGGCATCAGAAACAAATCTGCACCCGCTTCGATTTGATGTGCGACGGTGTCGTCGTAAGCGATCTTCACGCCCACGCGATTGGGATACGCTGCGGCGAGTGAGCGGAATAAATCTTCGTACTTGCGGTCGCCGGTGCCCAGGACCACCAACGTCATTTCCTCCTGCATCAGTTCGTGCGCGCGCTCGGCAATCAGATCGAAACCCTTTTGGTCCGCAAAGCGCGACACGATTCCAATGACCGGCCGCGCCAGTTCCTCTTGTGGGAACTCGAACAATTTTCGCAGCGCTTGTTTGCAAACTTGCTTGCCGCTCAAGTCTTTCGCTGAATAGCGCGCCGCGATCAGCTTGTCCTTTTCCGGGTTCCATAGGGCGTAATCCACACCGTTGAGAATTCCGACCAACCGGTCCGCACGGTCGCGCACGACGCCGTCGAGACCATAACCGAATTCCGGAGTCTGAATTTCTTGGGCGTACTTGTGGCTGACGGTAGTCAGGTAATCGGAAAAAATCAGCCCGCCTTTAAGGAGATTGACGTTGCCGAAGAATTCGATGCCGCCGGGATTAAATACGGCGACGGGAATATCGGCGCGAGACAAGACGTCGCGAGCAAACAGACCCTGATAAGCGAGATTATGGATGGTCAAAACGACCGGCAGCTTTTGCGCCACGGGATCGCTGGCATAGGCTGTACGCAGAAGCACCGGCACGAGCGCAGTCTGCCAGTCGTGACAGTGAACAACGTCGGCGGGCCAGACATTCTTGGCGATTTCGACGGCCACGCGGCAGAACTCGCTGTAGCGCTCGGCGTTGTCGGGATAATCGCCGGCACGTCCGCCGTATAGTCCGTCACGATCGAAATACTCCGGGTCATCAACGAAAAAGTAACGCACCCCGCCGAGCACACCACCATCGGCGACTGCGGGAAATCGCAACCGGCCGCCGATCGAGACCGTCAGACTGGGCACCACGACGCCACCCACTTTTGTGCCCCGATAGCGTGGCAATACCACCGCGACTTCGTGGCCTTGCGCCACCAAGGCTTTGGGCAGCGCTTCGATCACGTCTGCCAGGCCGCCGGTCTTCGAGAACGGTAGCCCTTCCGATGCCACGAAAAGGATTCTCACAGTGTTGTCATCATGGGATTCGACGATGCTTTTACGCTATCCAACCCCTGGGAACCCGTCAAGCATGGCGAGTTGGCTCGATTCCGCAGGTTAAACCACACAATTCCACAGAATCAACAGCACAACTTTTGCGAAGCCGCTGTGTTTGCAGGTATGTGAAGACCAACTTCATCCCTACGAGCGAGAGCGGCGCGACGGTTTCCCTGGCCCAACCAGAAAACTTTCTTGTCGCTCTGTTCGTGTTGTCGCCCACATTGGGGTTGCTGCTCTTCCTTGGCTGCTATCTGTGGGGATGCCTTTCCGGGTCGATTGCATCGGTATTTCGGGCCGCGCGATTCTTCCAGGGTCCGCGTCTTGTTACACTGTTCCCGAATGGCTCGTCAACGTCTCGGCCAACATTTCCTCGCTGATCTGGATTGGCGCGAACAAATCGCTCGGGCGATACGCGTCTCGGCGCAATCACTTGCACCGTCGTCTTTGGCTCACGGTAAATCCGGTCCGCGGCCCTATTGCTGGATTGAAATCGGAGCAGGTCACGGCGAGATGACCGCGCACCTGGCCGCTACCGGCGCTTCGGTCTGCGCAATCGAACTGGACGCTTCGCTTGCACGCAAGCTTCAACACCTGACGCAACAATTTTCCAACCTGACCGTCGTCCCCGGTGACGTCCTGCAAACCGACATCGCGGCGATTGCCGCGGGGCGTCGCGTGCGCATTTACGGCAATTTGCCGTATTACATTACGTCGCCGATTCTGCATCACCTTTTTGCGTTCGCAGACGTGATCGACGAGATGCATATCGTCATCCAAACCGAAGTTGCCGAGCGGTTGGCGGCTCAGCCCAACAGCAAACCGTACGGATACCTATCGGTTGCAACACAACTCTATGCGCGGCCTGAAATTGTGCTGCGCATACCTCCGGACGCATTTCGCCCGCCACCGGAAGTGGGGTCGGCGCTGGTTACCCTGCGATTTCCGGGCGAACGGGCGAAGCTCGGCCTGACCAACGACGCTGAGTTTTTGGATTTCGTGAAGTTGTGTTTTGCGCAAAAACGAAAAACGCTGGTGAATAACCTACGATTGATCGCCGGCCCCGACGCTGTTCGCAAAGCTCTGGAGCGGCTGGGTCTTCGGCTCGACGCTCGCGCGGAGCAACTCAACCTCCCTGTCCTCGCTCGGCTTCATCGAGAACTTCCATCCCAGCGGAACGAGCAAAACCGGAAGGTGTAACAGATGGAGCGCCTGTCCCTCCAAGACCCAGTGACGTTCGTTGGCAACAACCATGGGCCGGTGTTTATGGCGGCTAATTTGGTAAAAGCTTTGTAGGGCGAAGCACGGCAGCGCCCCAACTCGCCGGGATGTTTACGGCGTATTCTTTTCTTTCGGCCGTGCGGCTACTAAGCGATCCGGATAATCGCTCATGATGCCGTCCACCCCGGCTTCAATCAGCAAGCGCATGTGCGCGGGCTGATTGACAGTCCAGCACACCACCTGCAAGTCCCTTTTCCGAGCTTCCACCAGCAGCGCCGGTGCAACCAGATCGCCGCGTATTGCCAATTGCCTTGCTCCGATGTCTACAGCGCGTTGCAGCGGCGAATCGATCTGACCGTCAAAGAGAAGCCCGGTCATCAGAGTTGGCTCGATCTTGCGCAGCGCCTCCAAAATGCCGGCGTCGAACGAGATCACAATGGTCCGTGCAATCTCTCCTGAATTGCGCAAGGCCGCGATCAAGGAATGTTCGCCACCCCATGATCCGGCCGGCTTGAGCTCCAGATAAAACACCACGTCATGTTTCTTCGAAAACTCGAGAATTTCGTCCAGCGTCGGAATCCGCTCTCCCGTAAATTCGCTGCCGAACCACGAACCGGCGTCCAAGCGCCGCAACTCCGCAAGCGACAGGTCGTGGACCTTGCCCTGGCCATTGGTGGTGCGGTTTACGGTGTCGTCGTGAATGGCGACAAAGTGCGAGTCCCGCGAAAGCTGCAGGTCGGTCTCAATGAACGTCGCTCCCAACGCGAGAGCGCGCTTGAATGCCGCCAGTGTATTTTCGGGCGCGTGCCCGGAAGCCCCACGATGCGCAATGACCAGCACAGTCTTCGGTTTCCTCTTTCTTCCGACAGGGCTCGCAGCCTCAGTTACCGGCGCCAGATCCGGCCACGGAGCTGGTGCGAACCGTACGTCACCGCTCCTATATTTCCGCGATGACCAACCCATGCTAACATCCGCGCCCTCGGGTTCCTCGTGCCGTCCTTCGGACTGCGTCTTGAGTCTAAACTCGAGAACCACAGGGAAATTCTAATCTCAGGAGAAAACATGGCTGCCTACCACCGTATGCTGCTCGCTGCCCTTCTGGCTGTTGTGCCGTTCACCTCCCTGCCCTATGCATCCGCTGCACCGCAAGAGCAGAATGAACCCAAATCCGAGCAAAACCTGATCAAGGAAGTGCGCCACCAGCTAGTGCTGCTGCCGTACTACTCGGTGTTCGACAATCTCGCGTTTCAAGTGCGGGGGAGCAAGGTCATTCTGATGGGCCAGGTGGTTCGACCGTCCCTCAAGTCGGATGCGGAAGCCGTGGTGAAGAATGTCGAAGGCGTATCCAGTGTCGAGAACAACATTGAAGTATTGCCGCCGTCGTCGATGGACGATCAACTGCGTCGCGCCCTGTTCCGCGCCATCTACAGTGAGCCGGCATTGTCTCGCTACGCGCAATCGGCCGTTCCCTCGATTCACATCATTGTCAAAAACGGAAATGTAACGCTGGAAGGCGTGGCCGACAACGAGACCGATAAGAACATGGCCGGCCTTCGCGCCAACGGCGTGCCGAACGTATTTTCGGTGAAAAACAATCTGGTTGTGCCAGCGAAGTAGCTTCGAAGTAGCGGCTTGGGCGAACGACGCCATGCGGGCGACCCTCTTCGCGAGAGCGTTACCCTTGGTTTTCGGCACAAAATGCCCTCGCGCCGCCGCGCTTGCCGCGAAGCGCGGTTGTGCATCCAATGCGGATGCTCGGGATCCCAACCAGCTTCGCGCCGTGTTGACTATCACGCGCCGCGTGGACCCAACGTACCATTAATGTTCATCGCGTTTCTGCCGATGATGATCCTGCCATGCCGAACCTCTATTTCTGCCAGCCCCACGCTCAGAATCAGGGCATGTTACGAGCCGTGCTTTCCCTGGCCGACTGCAACCGCTTGATCGCGCACACCTCGGCTACCTACGTCGGGGACGACTTTCCGAAGGTTTGCGAACAGGATGGTCAAACCGGCGATTTTGCCGTCTTGGGAATCAGCGCCGATGAAGCAACCCCAGAATGGCGCCACGGCTACTACCGCTTTGAAGCGGACCTGATGGAGCTGAACGCGCGAATCTTGACTCTTTCGCGGTAGGTTCACTCAGTCGGGCTTTGGGTGAGCCCAACCTCGGCGGCCTGCCTGCGCCAAAATGAGGACGCTTATGCAGTAAACCCCCGATACCCACCCAGTACGGTTGATGATAATAAAATGACTAGATTTGGTGCCGATTGACCGATGCAAGGCCAGAGTTTGCTTGCATCGCGGACGAGCATGTCGCACGTTTCGAGCCATGACGTTCTACCGGGAGTGCGACGTTGAGCCGTCAAGCGAGGAAACGGAATGGCGCCTCTCCGCCTTTTTCTAGCAGACGATCACGAGATCGTGCGCTACGGTCTACGCTCCTTGCTCGAAGCACAGCCTGGATGGACGGTAGTTGGCGAAGCTGCCGACGGGCAAGCAACCATCGAGGGAGTCCTTGCGGCAGATCCAGATATTACTTTAATGGACATCAGCATGCCCGTGATCGATGGCTTGCAGGCCACACGGAAAATTTTGGCGAGCGGATCGCGAACCAAGATTCTGATGCTGTCGATCTACGATTCGAAGGATGTACTGGGCCACGTCGTGGATTCGGGGGCCCGCGGCTTTGTCCTGAAATCGGACGCGGCGCGAGATCTAATCGCAGCTGTGAAAGCGATCTGCGCAGACGGGACATTTTTCACTCCGAAAACAGCGGAAATCATTCTTGACCGCCAGTTGGATCGCATGCAGGAGCAAAGAGACCGCACTGCGGTGGGCAAAAAGGCTCAAACGAGACGCTAGAACCGCTGGAACTGCCGCCTCGAATCGTTACTGTCCTCCACCTTCTCGCGTACATTTTTCTCCCGATGTCATTGCATTACCTTTCGCCCTACGTTCGGTACCAGGCCAAAAATTCGACGAAGCAAGGGTCGGACTGGCTGCCAGTCGAGGAGCAGAGAATGGCGGGCGATGAAACCGCGGTGTTCGGTGTTTACGGAAATCCAGACAGCGTGGAACGCGCCGGCGATGCACTGGTGAGCTCTGGGGGATTCTCTAACTCCGACATTTGCGTACTCTTGCCCCAAGATTTGGAAGGCGACACGCTGACGGGAACCTTCTTGCTATCGGTTTACTGTGCCACTACCGAACGGGCCGAGCGTGCCAGGGAAATCATTGAACACACCGACGCTCAGGCCTTGTTCTCCTCCGAGGTAGGACTGATTCCGACCACGAACGCGACGGCAGCCGTGAACCGGCTAAACTGATCTCGACCCGACGGATTGCCCAACTCCCTCTACTCACAAGCGGCCTCGCCCACTATACTTTCTAGATGCGCCCCCAACGCCTCGCCTCAGCAGTCGCGTTGTTTTTGTTTGCACTCACCATCACGGCCGCCCCGATCCGGGCGCAAAAAGCGACGTGGCAGCAGGAACTTGCCGCCTGGCGAAACCAGCACGTTGCAGACCTGCAAAAACCGGACGGCTGGCTTTCCCTTGCAGGCCTGGAGTGGCTCTCCCCTGGCGACAATACTTTCGGTTCCGCTGTGGACAACAAAATCCATCTGCCCACCAGCGGTCCGGCGCACGCCGGCATTCTGCACCTGGAGGGCACGACCGTCACGTTGATGCCTCCGACGGGCGGCTTCGCGCAGGGACTACTCATTGACGGCAAACCCGCGCAATCGCAGGAACTCCGCACCGGCGCGGACACCGACAAGGGCAATCCGCGCCTGACCATTGGCACGCTCAATTTTTACGTGGTGCGGCGAGCCGATCGCTTCGCATTGCGCATCAAGGACGCCAAGTCCGCTGCGCTTGTAAGTTTTCACGGGCTCAAATGGTACCCGCCCGATCCCGGTTTCAGGCTGCAGGCCCGCTGGATTCCGTACACTCCGCCGAAAAGCGTCACGCTCGCGACGCTCATTGGCACCAGCTACGATCAACCTGTTCCCGGCGCGGCGGAATTCACGCTGGGAGGAAAAGCCTACAAGCTTGAGCCCGTCGTCGAAGACAATCCCGCCACGAAGCTTTTTTTCATTCTGCGCGACACAACCAGTTCCACGACGACGTATGCTGCATGCCGTTTTCTGTACACGAGCCTTCCTTCTAACGGGCTCGACACGGCCGGCGAGCTTGTGCTGGATTTCAACCATCTGGAGAATCCGCCTTGTGCGTACACGCCCTACGCAACCTGCCCGTTGCCTCCGCCGGGCAATCGCCTGCCAGTTCCCCTCCCCGTCGGCGAACAGCGCTACCATGAATGAAGCCCGTTGGGCCTGCCTGACGGTTTGGTTGCGCATTCGTTTTCCTCTGATGAAACTTTCGACCGCGCATTTGGCAATCGACGGCCTCTTATCGCACAATAAACTGTCGCGCCAAGCGCCGCGGCATCTATGACCGCCCCCAATCCTTATTCCGCCGATACCGGTGGACCTGCCAATCCGGCGCGTGAAAAGCTCGTCGCACTTCGCCTGGCGCTGCTGCAACTGCACAAGACGCTGCTCGACATGGAACGCCGTGAGTACGAGCGTGTTCATGGAAAAGTTAATACGGGCGAGCTTTTCCGCCTGGTGATCGATCACGAGCAATTCGCCTGGTTGCACAATATTTCCGAATTTGTCGTACGCCTGGACGAAACCCTGGCGGGCGAAGTGCCCGTCACTCCCGAAGACACGCGCAGCGCGATCATGCTGGCCCGTAAAATGTTCGCGCCTTCGGAATCTGGCGACGCTTTCCAGAAGCGCTACTTCGACGCCATTCAACAGGATCCCGCCGTCGTCATGGAACACGCGGAACTCGCGCGCCTGTTCGCCAACGAACCGGTGGACCCGAGCCCCTCGTAGCAGACCCACGGGAGCGGCGCCGACGCGCTTCGCCAGTCATTCCTGCCTCGCAAGTTCAGCGTGCGCGATTACCTGCGACTCCTTATAATCCAGTCCTGCGGGAACGGCGCTGGCCCACCGCCCGACCACCATGACCGGATCTGGTACGTCCATTGGCGCTCACGTCAGTCGCAACGTGCTGCTCATTGCGTTGACGTTCGCTGCGGGTGCGCGAGTTATGCTGGCACAGCAGGCCCCGCCTTGCTCTCCGCCGCCGCAGCACGCGAGCTCAGCGGTGCGGCAGCACCTCTCGCTGCGAGCGCGAAGAGAGGTCTTCGAAAAAGTCTGGAGAGACATTCGCGACCACTATTACGATTCCTCGTTCAATGGTGTGAACTGGATCGACGTTCACACGCGCTATCGCCCGCTGATCGAAGTCGCCAAAGACGATCAACAGTTTTACTCGCTCATGAGTCAGATGACCGGCGAACTGCATGACGCGCACACGCGATTTAATTCGCCCGAGCAGTGGAAAAACTTTAAGAAACAACAAGGGGTCGGTTCAGGCATCAGTGTGGACGACGTGGACGGGAAGGCGGTAGTGACCGCCGTCCGGCGCGATTCGAGCGCGGCTCATGCAGGAATCGAGCCCGGCATGGTAGTCCTCAGGATCGACGGCAAACCCATCGCGGAGCGGGTGGCGGAAATCGAAAAGAGCAGACCGCCTTCGTCTTCCGAGCGCGCAACGCGCATGCTCAGCTACGGCCGGCTCTTCGCCGGGCCGCCGGATAGCGAGATGCAACTTGCCCTCGAACGTGCGGACGGCTCACGCTTTGACGCCACCCTCAAGCGGCAAATTTATTCCTCGGCCCCCGATGTCTCCACAGACGTGCTGCCTTCGGGCAACGCCTACATCCGGTTCGACGGTTTTCAGCCCGCAATCACCAAGGAATTCCGACAGGCACTCGAAAGATTTCGCAATACGCCCGGACTGGTGATCGATCTGCGCAGAAACGGCGGCGGCGACCTGGGCGTGCTGCTCCCGATCGCGTCCTATTTCTTCGACAAGAAAACGCTGTTCGCGAAAGACCAGACGCGTTCGGGCAAACCGCTGTCGGAGTTTGCGGGAATTTTCCGGCTACCGCTCGAGCTCTACGTCGGCAGGCCTGGCGATCAGATTTACTCCGGGCCTGTCGTGATCTTGGTGGATGCGCGCTCTGCGAGTTCTTCGGAGGTGTTTGCGGCGGGAATGCAGGACTCGCGGCGCGCGAAAATCGTCGGGAGCCAAAGCTGCGGCTGCGTCCTGGGAATCGCCAAGCCACGCGTGATGAGAGGCGGCGGCGTTTTGGAGATGAGCGAAGTGTTATGGTTTTCTCCGAAGGGACGCAAGCTGGAAGGCGCCGGTATTCTGCCGGACGAAAACGTCGCTCCAACTCTGAGCGATCTGCAGAAAAAGCACGATCCCGCGATCGAAGCGGCCGATAAGGCGCTCCTGCAAATGACGGCTTCCGCGCGGCGCTGGTCGAGATCCCTGGACCAGGGGAAACGGAACCCGTGAGCAAGGCGTCGGTCGTCGCTGAACGCGCCGTGGTCTCGGTGATTCTGCTGTTCGCGCTGGTTTACATTGGCGACTACCTTCTGGTGCGCTGGAAGATGGCGCACCCCCAAAATGGCCCGGCGTTTGGAACGGTTCACATGTACCGCCTGTTAGCGATCCCCTTGAAGGACGGAAAGACCGAGTACGAGTTCGACACGCAACAGCCGGAGGTCGACGCGCCATGCGTGCACGCGTTGTTCCCACACCTGGGCGACTCTCCATGTTGGTACCTCCAGCGCAACAGCCAGAAGCCCATACCCATGTGATGGATGTGATGGTCCGGGTTTGATCGTCCCGATTGTTTTGCCTGCACGCAGGCTGCCGGCGACACAGGCTCCAATGCGCTGTCAACGCAAAGTAGAAAGGTCCGGTTTTTCGCAACGTAGAATTGTCCGCTTCCATGGTCTTCTCCAAGGGTGCTCTGCAGGCACATGGTATTTGGGTTTGC
>Ga0182018_10001664_pt1 | contig 24620 bp, 34 predicted proteins | sample 812P2MmetaG_FD_120490 | JGI IMG/M metagenome (GOLD analysis project Ga0182018, IMG submission 120490) | Permafrost microbial communities from Stordalen Mire, Sweden - 812P2M metaG | ecosystem: Environmental > Terrestrial > Soil > Wetlands > Permafrost | place: Sweden: Stordalen | collected...
GGACGCCGCGCGAGGAAGCGGAAATCAAGAAGGCCGGGGAGAGTTCGTCGGGGCAAGCCTAATCATTTCGCAGGCGCACATGACGCATAAACGGTCATGGTTACTGGCGGATTCGAAGTCGAGTTCCCTACACTAAATGTCCAGCCGTCCAAACTGTTGTTCGGCTTGCTGTAGAAAATGAAAAGTCCACCTGACGGGCTGACTTCGTAGCCGCTGCCGAGGACGGCGTAACCATGTGGACAGTCAGCCTCAATCACTTTTTCTCCGCCGCTAGGAATTTTCTCGGCGTGCCAAACCCAAATGTATTGCCCAACCTTCTTCTCTCCGTCCGCGCCGACAAAGCGCGGCTGCACGAAGACACGCGCGTTCACTGGCAACGCTAGGGCGGCGAACGCTAGGAACATGATAAAGCATCGTTTCATTCGGACTCACTTCGCCAACGCGGGGGGCATTCATCGCGCGCTTTCGTTCTTTATCCTCAGTCGAACGTCTAAATCAAATCCGCTTCGGAAACAAGCACTAGGGCCCCGGCCCCCTGCGGCAGGTCACCTGCCATCGTCGGCAACGTCTCGACGGTTACACCGCGACCCTGGGGGAATTCCGGGCGTGGAGTAACCCGAATGCAATCGCGACCGTCTACGGGACGAAAGAACTCCTTAGCAGTGCGGATAATTTCGGGTTTACGCGCGCCGGTACCATCAATGACGGCAAGTTCGACCGTGACATTTCGCGGCGTTTCGTCAAGGCGTTTACACATCAGGTAGCACACGGCAACCGTCTCTTCGAGTGCGGACATAGTTAAAGTTCCCTTCTGGCATCGGCCTTCTCAGCAATCGTAAACCCCTGGTCATGCTTTACGCCAGCCCCCTAAATGCTAGTACGGGCTAAATTGCGCCGAGGCGGTTTCTTAGTAGGCCAGGGAACCGCGCCCCCTTTCGATGGGGCGACTTTCAAGCTGAGACTTGCCTTTGAGGCCGCAAGACGCTACTGTCTCGCCATAGATTACTAGGCGGAGGCGCCTGAGAGTCTCTAGCTCTCAAGCACCTCCTAGCCACCAGAAAGAAAGGTTTCCGGTGACTTTTTCTATTTTACAAAATCTGCGGGCAAAGCGCCATCTTTTCCATGTCGTGCAGCTTGGCGATTCAACGCATGAACCTGTTAAGAAGTACGTCGGGGGGAATATAGACCTGGCGCGCCGCGAGTTCTATAAACTCTCGAACGCGATTCTACAAGAGACGCGTGGCGTTAACGAACAAGGCGAGTTTATCCCCGCCTGCGGTGTCATCAGAGTCGAAACTCTTTGCATCCGGCATCATGGCAAGGAAATGCCGCTATGACCGGCGAGCATGCAGTGGGCGCCCTTGTCGTATTTCTCGTTCTTCTGATTTGTGTTTCGGCTGCGGTGGACGTTGCCCAGACTCCGTGGGTGCCAAAATGATGCATGAATTCTTCGTCTGTGAGTTCATCGAAGGCAAACAGGCGCCCCGGCATAACGGCGACTCGTTCGACAAAGCCATGATGATATACGACGGTCTGATGGATGCCAGCTTCATGGCTACGCGCGGCGACCGCGCGATTGTATCTCGCATGAAGCGGGAAGGAAAAACCCGAACAGTTATCTACTAAACCGCGCGCGACCGCGAAGGGGCGTCCTGTTTAATCGGGGCGTCCTTCTTCTTTACCCGCTATACGGTCCTGGAATGCTTCCACTCGCGCTGATAGGCGCTGCACGCGGCGCGAGAAAGAACGCAGCGGCACCAGGAGTGCGACTGCCGTTATAAGCAAAACATTAAGAACGTTAATCATGGTGGTTCCCCCAGGGGGTTAGCGAAAAAGACTAAACGAATTTAGCTGCCGGTCGAATTCGGCATCCGCGCGTCTGGCGCGCTGAATCTTGAAAATCCACGACAGCGCCCAAGAAAAGGCGTCCACCTGGTCATTGAAGCGCGACGATGGGAAGCTGAACACTTCCTTCTCCCACTGTTCGCGCCAGGGCGTAAAGAACGCGGGGAGCCAGACGCGACCCTGTTCACACAAGGGCGCCGAAGCTGCGGCGCGTTCTATCTTTGACTTCACTGGGTCGCAGCTTTGAATCGGCAACGAACGGCCTTCTAGTGACCCGATGATTCGACTTCCCATGCCTTCATTTTCGACAAGAAGAATATCGGATTGCCAGCGCGCTACATGCTCCACAACCATGCGCCGCAATCCGTCATAATCCACGCGCGCTCTTTGAGCTTCGCAGACGTACACATCCGTGCCGTTGCTGAGTAACGTACACAGCGCGCTATAGCTTCCGCTTTCGGTCAACTTGCCTGCAGCATCGAGCGCCGTCACTTTCACGAAGTCTGCCGGTTGCGTATACGCAGAGGCGAAGGCGTTCGGCACGAATTTATCTAGCGGGTTATATGGGCGGGGATTCGCAACAGGCAGCGAGTCATAACGCGGGAACCATTCACTTTTGTATACTTGTCCATACGTCGCCTGTTCTGGCGCCATTTGAAATTGCGAGAGAAATGCAGAAGTCGTCATGCTCGTTTTGCGGTCATTGAGTTCAGAAAGCGGAATTCTTTCCGGCCAAAGTGCAGCGCCGACTTCTCTATTTAGAATGTCGTTTTCACCCGCAATCGCAGGCAAGCAAATGTACTCGTATTCTGGACCTGCATCACTATCTAAAATCTTGCCGATTAAATCATCCGATGAAAGTCGCGCGCCGATAATCAGCGTTTTTGCCCCAGGATTCAAACGAGGTACGCAAATATCCGTATACCACGACCACGCCTGTTGCTTTTCAACTTCCGAAAATCCATCGTGCAACGGGTCATCGAGAATTAACAGGTCCGCGCCGTGGCCCGAAATGCCGGCGCCTGTTCCTAGCGCGCGCAAACCGCCGCCTTGTTCAAGGTTGAAGCGCTGCACGGAAGTGCTGTCTTGCGATAGCTTCACGCCGGTAAACGGATATTTATCAGACTCGATTAAGTGTTTGGCGATTCGACTATGATTCGTAGCCAATGAATCAGAATAGCTCGCAAGGATTACTGAGTGCGTCGGATTCCTTCCGAGATACCAGGCGGCAAATAGTTGACTTGCGAGAACAGACTTACCATGACGCACGGGAATGCTGCATATCGCTTTGCGAATCGTTCCAGCTTCGAGTGCCATCAATCGTTGCGCGATAAATTCTAAATGGCGCGCAGGTTGCCACCCTGGCATCATTCGCTTGCAGAATGTCAAAAGGTCGCGTCTTGCGAGTTCTTGTTGGGCACCGTCGACATTGAAGCCGGTCATGATGGGGCGCCGTCACGCTTTCTTTTGCGTGCATGCTTACTCTTCAGCGCCTTCCTCTCGCCTTTGGGAGTAAATTCGCTCTTGCTGGCCAGCGCTCTGATGGTTCCCGCCTTGTCTGTAGCTTTCCGAAAACGGCGCCACATTGAGTCCGCGCTTTCATTCGGCTCTACTGTAATTGACGCATTGACTTTCATTTGTTCACCTATTGTTGTTGAAGAATAAAGAATTAAGAACAGGGCGCGCCATCAGATAACGCGCCCTGTCTTCCCGAGCCACTAACAACTCAGGAATGTTTAGAGGTCAGCACGCGACGAAAACATGCCGACCTCACCCGAAGCACGAATGCTTCGAGAACTTGTAAAATGCGAATGACGCCACGCCTGAGCACGACGCCTTTCGCACGCCCGAAACGCATCCCCAATGCCGACATGCGTTCGGGGCTTGTAAGCGCGAGGCGCCTCTCCGTAGAAAGACGCCTCGCTCCCCACAATGATACACAAATGAATGGTGCGCCATGATATACGAACCATTCATCACTCACTTCGGGTTAGGAGAAACCCCGACAGTATCGCTTGCGAGTATGCTGCGCGCTTGTCATCCGACTCGCGCAGAATTGTTGTTAGGCAGCTACGCTTAGCTCGGGATGCTCCCGCAAGAGAAGCGCGCGCTGTTCTGCGAGTGCGGACCAGTGGATGATTGCATTCTGCGCCGCGCCTTTCGCGAGGTGCCAGCGGATAATATGCGGCCTGTCCGCCTCGGTAAATTTCAGGCCGGGATTCGAGCTTTGCATGAAATAGTCGACGCATGTCGGTGCGCCCGCGTATCTCTCGCGATTGCTGAGATACCAGGGGCCGAATTGCGTCTCGAAATCGTAGGCGACTCCCACGGCGCGTGCAATGCTTCCCGCCTTCAACCATCTCTGCACGGCTTCATGCTCGCTTGCCGCGCGCTGCGCCTCATCGGCAGAGGTACGCGTCTCCATCGCTTTGACGAGTTCTTCGTCTAAGGTGCGCAGTCGTTCGATTCTTGCAACGAGCGCGGACCCTTCGATTTCTAGCTCTAGGGCGCGCTTCTCTTTGTGTAGCGCATTCAATGTCTCACTGGCGCCATGCCACGGATTGGGTGTTCCGCCCGTCGCCGCGAATGCGTGCTCTGCGGCTGCATTGCGCTGGGTATTTTCAATCTCGGACTTTATAACGCGTAAGCGTTGGCTTATATCTTGCATCAGTAGAAGTCTCCTGAATTTCTTATGTTTTCACGAAGCTCGGCTTCTTTTTCTTGAAACTCTTTATCGGTGAGGCCCGGCCAGTTTACGCCTGTTGCGCGACCGGATGAAGGCGTTGGGCGCTTCGGTTCTTGCTTGTCGCTCATGCTGCATCACCACGCGGGCCAGTCTGCCGGGTAAGCGCTGCGTTTAGAATGCTTAAATCATACGAATTGCGCGTCCCACCTAAATACCGGCGAAGTGCATGATGTTCGGTCTCACCTAGTAGCGCAGAATCGAGTTGCTTGAATTCGTTCTGTCTCGAAGCAGGCTTCGAGCGCTTGCGGAGTTTTTCTCTAAAAGCGTCTTCTGCAGTTTCGAATTGCGTTGAGTCCATCTTGGCGTAATCATCGTGCAAAAACAATTTGGGGCGCGCCTGTTGCATTTCGGCGACGGCGCGGACTGCATCCGACTCGCTCGCCATTCGCCCAACGATTTCTTCAAATACGGGCAGCGTGACTAAATCAGGGTCCACAATGCGCGCTTCTGTTGCGGCGGTTCGCAGCGCCTGTTCGATTTCTGGGGTTAATGACATGGCATTTGTCTCCTAGGTATTAAATATGGGCGCCATTAAAGGCGCCCGGGATTCCAATGAAAGCTCATTAGACGAGCCTGCTTTTCGGGCTCCATGGGTTCTGATGCGGAATTCCCCGAACGGGGGCCCGGCATTCTGGAATCTAAGGAGCACTCATGTAAACTGAGGCAAAGAACGGGTGTTATGCGGGGCGTCGGCGTTTGGCCGCGAGACGGGCTCCGCTTGCGGCGCTGGCGGCGACCTGCGCGGCTGTCCTCTCGCCCTTTTTGCCGCTTCTAAAACTCAAAAGCGCGGCGGGTAGTTCGAAGGTCGCCCAAGCGGTCGCGCCATGAAAACCCGACTCGATTTCTTTCGCGCCTTGGTTCCGGCGAAGTTTCGTGATTATCGTACGCTGATGCGTGTTAATACTGCAAATGTCATCCGCATCAGACATAAGTATTATAGTTTCCCGTTCTTCGGGCAATAAATAGGCCATTTGTTTCACACCTCAGAACTATGGTTCTTGTCGCCAACGCTGTCGCCTTGGGACAATTGGTAAAGTGCCGCCTGTTGTTCTTGCAGCGCTCTTGCCTCGCGAATGCCCATGCATATTTTGCAGTCACAGTGCCGCTCAAGCTCGGCAAAATTAAAACGCCGCCCCGCTTCGCCCATATGTTCTCCCTGAAAAAGAAAAATTATGAAAATCAAAAAAGCATCTAAAAGCATGCGGGAAATACTTGCCGCTCGATGTGCGCAGTCGCTAGCCTGGCAGCGAGAGACTCTGGTCATAAAAAGGGGGCGGCCCCCGGTCTCTTCTCGCGGACCTGCGCCCTGCAGCGTATTGTTAAGCGCGCAGCTTTTAGCATGCCATTGCTGCCTGTTCCTTGCCCTCTGGCGCGTTCGATTGCATGAAGTCGATGCAACAGTCGCGCGCCTTACAACAGCGCGTTAGAACGCCTTAAAACCTTGCGCCCATATATGTCTTTCGTCTTACCCGTGCGATGCGCGTCGACGTTATTCTTTGTACAGTTCCCCTCCGAACCGTACGAAAGATGAATGCATGAAACATCGCCGCACATCTAAACCCGACGTTGAACGCCGTACCCTTGGCTACGTTCGCGTAAGCACTGAGGACCAAGCGCGCGACGGCGTTTCCCTTGACGCGCAAGAGGCCAGAATCGGCGCCTATGCCGTTGCACTGGGTTGGAACGTATCAGAAGTCATCCGCGACCCCGGATGCAGTGCCAAGGACCTTAGAAGGCCAGGAATAGGCAAGATTCTCGATGCGATAAAGCGCGGCGAAGTCGAACGCGTTATCATTACCCGGCTTGACCGAATAACACGCAGTGTTCGCGACCTGGCCGATTTGATTGACCTTTGCGCCAAGCATGATACCGCGCTAGTCTCCATTAGCGAGTCGTTGGATACCGGGTCCGCCTCTGGCCGCATGGCCGTTGGCCTTCTCGGGCTCCTGGCGCAATGGCAGCGCGAAACCATTGGCGAGAATACAGGCTTCGCGTTAGCCCATAAGCGCGCCCAACGAACCGCCTATGGCCGTACGCCGTTCGGTTATCGTCGCGAAGGCGATGCACTTATTCCCGAACCCTCCGAACAGGCGGCACGCGCCGAAGCTGTTCGCATGGACCGCGCCGGTAGCTCGTTCCGGGAGATAGGTCGCTTTTTGACGAGTAGCGGCGCTCGGGCCAAGACCTGGCATGCATCCTCAGTGCGCGCCATGCTCCGCAGTCGTATGACCTGTGAAACCGTCCCCGCTTAGGCGACCATCCCCGATTCGCCCTCACGCCCTGGCGGCAACGCTGGAGTGTTTCCTTGCCCCTGCACTGCCCTGCACGCATCGGAAACACTTGCGCCTGACTCCAAGGCCGCAGCGAAATTCGTAAGCGCCTGAAGGCTCGCTGTAGGCCATCCCACGAATTGATTTACGGTTTGGCGTTGGTCGATAACGATATCCGGCCCCAAAAGCCCGGCGACCCTGCAAAGCATTTCCAGAGCGCGCTGCGTTCTGTCGTGCGCAGCTAGACAAAGGCGCAAATCGTTGGCGTCTTCTGCCGTCGCCATGATACGCTCGCCGGTTTCCAGCAAATTCAGGGCGCGCCGTTTTAGCGCCTCGGGTGAAAGCTCGTCGCCCGTTTCGGAACGCGTTTTAACCGGCGAAGCCCTACCCGCGCTCTTTCTGGGTGCCCCGTCTGCGCGTTTGCCTGTAGTATAGCCGCGAGTTGGGCGCCCCTGATGATTCTTGGAACATCTATGCAAAGAGGACTTTACGACCCCAAAGCGAGACGCAATATCCTGCATGCTCTCACCCGACGTGAGCGCCCTAATAATCAGATGAAAATCCTTATGGGTACAAATACTGCAGGCACGACCGCTCATTTCGTCGCTTTCGCGGCTTTCGGTTCGCCCTTCGCCTTGGATTTGGGCGCCTTGGCGGGCTTGGGCTCCTCGCGCATTGCATGCCGGGAGATAATTGGTTCCGCGCCTGTTCCTAGCGCGTCAATTTTTTTCGCCTGTTCCTTTGCTTTCTTGATTTTCTGGGCTGCGACTTGCGATTTAGAAAATGGCATCTAGGCGGCCCTCCTCAAGATTTTCTGCGCCTGTTCGATTACATCGGCAGAAGTATGTTTTTGTCTGGCACGCCGGTCGTCAAGAAATTGCCCCACGGCGTCTAGATCGGCAAGTAGCTCTGCGCGGCTACCGCGAACCAGCTCGACTTCCCCACGAAATTCTTGCATTAAATACGCCCCCTCTGTTTTGCTGTTTCATCCCCTACACCCTAATTCTAGCATACGGCATGTCCCTTAACTCCCGTTTGTCAAGGAGCATGATTGCGGGCTCGCTGTGTCACCAATTCTTGGTGCGCCTAACGTGAATCTGCGCGCGACGTTTGGCTTTTGCGGCGGCCTGGCGCTCCTCCTGAGCGCGCAGGCGGCAGTCGTCGCAGAATTGCCTGGGCCGACCGCGACCGGCATGCGGCGGCAATGTTTTAGGGCAGAACTGATTCGCGCATTTCATAGGCCGCGCTCCTTAGCGTAGGCCAGAAGGTCTGGCGGTAAAGGGACCCTCTTCTCGGGCGCCACGGGGAGTATCGTATATTTATTGCTCGTATTCGCGCGCTTCTCGATGGTAATAAAGCCTGCCGCTTCAAGCTCTGCAAGCGCGGCGCGAACGGTCTGCCAATCGTCCGTAGGCAGACCCAAATCCGTACAAAGCATAGTCATCGAAGGCGAGCAGGTCCCCTGCCTGTTCTTGTATTGCGCTAGGGCGACGAGTACCCGATACGCAAAATCTCCTAAAGGGAGGTCACTGGTTGCTTTGGGCTTTTTTGCTTTGGGCTTCTTGGCGGGCTTGGGTTTTATGGAATGGAGAAACTTCTCCGCTACGCTGACGGCAGTATAATGCTCCCGGACGATGGCGCTCAGGTTTTCAGGGCTCACGTCGTTCTCTTCGAGGAGGTCGAGAACGTCGGAAGGCCCAGTAGCCTCTACAACTTCGCGGTTTCGGTCGAAAATGAAATCGCCGCCCGCAGCTTTTATCAATCTATAGACTTCACCGGCACTTAGCATCGTGTTTTCCCTCCTGGGTTTATTGTATCGCAGCCCTTTTAAATAGCAAAGGGGCGGAACGCGTTCCCTATCTAACATATAGAGACGCTTCTCTCTATCATGCTAGCATGATTCATGCATTCATGCATTCATGAAGCAAAGGCTTTAGTTTTGATTAAAACGTTCAAGAGAAGACCCTGCGAGTAATACTCTTTTGAGACTTCCGTTCTTTTATTCTTAAGGGTTTCTTGCTATCGGGTAATTCAATTGGCTCCCCAGGAGTAAGGGAATAGCGCAAGGTGTACATATTTGAATCATTATACCTCTGGGATGACCTGAGAATTCCAAAACCTTTTAACGTATAAATTGCGTCATCCCAGGTATCTACATGAATTCCTAAATCCTTTGCGATTGTAGGTCTTGAGGGGAAGCATGCTCCCTCGGCATCAGCATGCGCCGCCAAATAAATCAAAACGCGCATTGCGGCCTCGCCATAGCCATTGATTCGTAGCGCCCACCAAAATGGAATCCGCACGTCTTGCTCCCTGAAAGATTTCGCGCCTATTCTTGGAGTATAGACCTTGCCGCCCATGCTAATGGCTAAGGCGATTCGCTCCTCGCCCCAGGTGCTGGAGCCGCGCGGTTCGTCCCATTTCTTGCGCATGCGGCCCGATTGGCGGAACAGGCGGTCAAGCTGGGCTCTATCGCGGGTTACGAAGCGCGTCATCCGCAGGAACGCCAGGTCGGCCTCGCTTGCGCTGCGGGAGTCGCCCAAGCCGCCATTCAATAAGTCCTGAAATTTCGCGCCGTTCTTATACGAGCGCAATAGTTCAACGATTTCATCATCGGAAAACGTCTTGGGTAGCTCGCGCTTCGGTTCGGGGCTCCTGGCGAACCACTTCTTGTAGAATGCATCGACCCGAGCTTGGAGTTCCGGCCCGAAGGCGACTTCCCGAACGTCGCCGACCGCAGCGCCGGTAACCGTAAACCATCGCGCATGACCTGGCGCTCCATCGTAAACCTCAAAGCCGGGGAGTTTATGGCTCCGGGGAATCGTTACGCAGGCGATTGCATGCAGGCCTTCCTTACCTGGGGACTCCTCAACGTAAGTTCCGAGCTTGAGAAGGTCGAGCGCGGCCTCGCTGAGGGTACCGTCTTCGGCAATGCATCCGTCGAGGTCAAACCCAATGAATCCATCACCGAGAACGAATCCGAGGAAAGCGTTCTGGATTTCTGCTTCGCGCAGCGCCTGTTCGAACGTCATCCATGTTTCGGGCTTTGTCGCATTGTAGCGAAAGACGGGCTTCTTTTCGCGCTTGCCATTTTTCCATTTTCCCGGACGCCATAAAATCCATCGCCGCGCCGCGCGCATTGACTCGGGTACTCTTAGCGCCGTCTTGCTGACGGCCGTGGTTTCTGCTATCATTGTTCTTGCAACACCGCCTCGGAACGCTCCGGGGCGGTTCCTTTTTGTTAGCTTAAAGTTGTTTCGTACTTGTCATCCTACTAGGACTAGTCTCCTCAGCGCGCTAGGGCAACGCCTGCGGACAACAGGTAAACGCTCGAAGTCTCGTCATGGTCTGCGCGCCTGTTCGTTCGCGAGGATGCGCGAGAACATTTCGGAAACTTCGTCATCTAAAATCCGGTAGATTTCGATTGACTCGCCAGGATTTTCTTCGGATAGTCGGTCAGGTCGGCGGGTTTTCTTCCGGGCGCCGAGCCCGCGCCTCTGGTCGCTCTGAAGACATTCCGCGAGAATGCGCGGACCCGTAACGCCTGTTCCTTGCCAACCGCTCGATAAGCGAATTGTGTAGGAAACTTCATCATCGGCGCGCCGATCTTCTCGCCGCCTGTTGACTTCTAGCGCATGAAGGAAAGAAGCCCGGTCAGAAACGGACAAGACAAGTTCTTCATCGCGAGTAAGGCTCCAGACGACTTCGCGCCAACGATCACGCCGACGCTGCGCGCGCTTTCGCGTGCCGGCGTCTTGACCGCCAGGGGTACTACGTTTAGCGCGCTTTCGTGGAACCGGCGCAGGCTCGACCAGAACAGGCGCCTGTTCCGATGGCGAATCGAGGTCGATTACGACCCACTTGCCGGATAGATGACGCTCGCGAAGGGAGTCTTGCGTCATCGCGCATCGGCGCTCTCATTCCGCTGACGATTAAGGTATTCTGACAGGTCGCAATGACGTACGCCAACGCGCTTGCGCCCGAGCCGAACGAACGGCAGGTCGCCGGTTGCGCGTAGCTCGGCAACGGTTCGCTTTGAAATGCCAAGGAATTCGGAGACTTGCCGGTCGTTGTAGACGCGCAAGTCGGTATTAGATGTTTGCATGGAACGCGACTCCGGGAATGATGGTCGCTAAACACGCCGCGCGGTATCCTCCGCAGAACATGTAGCCTGACCAACTCCATCCGAAGTCGCGACAGGGCGAGCCGATTGCGATTGGCTCTACGCGGGCTATCCTGCCCCGCTGTTTTTAGTATTTCGACAAAACGCCTTGAAAGTCCTGCAAGAAGATGCGCGACAAAGCGTCATGCTCTCTCTTAGTATAGCATACGTGTTGTCCACTACTGTCCCGCATGCCGCCGACTGTCCCGCACGATTGTCCCGCATGCGAATCCGGCGCGATTCACCGGCGCGAAGTTTCCGGCGCAGACATGAAAAAAGCGCGCCGCCCGAGACAGACAGCGCGCTCTGGTGCTCACCCTTCGCGCCGCTGACGGAGCACCGTCGCCTGCATGCCCTCATCTTAAAAGGGCCGCGAAGGAATTCGTTTGCGCTTACGCGACCGGCGCCTCTTTGGGAAGTTTCGCTTTAAGTTCCTTGATGAGCTTAGGCAAGAACTTCAGGAGTTGCTCTAGCGATTTTATGTCTTTTTCGAAATGCTGGAGACTGTCTTTTGCCGACCAAAATGGTGCAGGGTAAGCCCTGCCGATGAAGGCGTCCGCAAGTTCACCTATGGGCGGCAAGTCGATTTCGTTGTCGTCGTCATCGTAAAGTAGGCAGTCCTCTCTAAGCTCCTCGGACCAAGCGCCGACAATACCGCCAACGAAATCGGATGATGCCGATTGCCGTTTGCGTTTTGCTTGTTCTTGCCGTTCGCGCTCGGCTCGGTCAGCCTTGCGTTTAGCTCCTTCCGTTTCGGCCCGAGTTTCGTCAGGTGTCTTGATTTCCTCGGAAGGAATCGCGCCGGGCGCGTCCTTGAGCCGTTGACTGACTTCGCGCATCAACGTGACTTGGCCGGTTTTGACGAGTTCCTCGATTTCCGGGTTGGCTTCTATCGCTCTGCGCGCAACGTCCACATTGGTATGGGAAACGCCGCCGACGAGTGCAGCCGCAATGTCGCGCGTATCCCCTCCCGCCAAATTGGCGGCACCCCCCGACGTTTGGTTTTCTAGGGCTTGAGGCCGCAGAGTTTCTTGAAGTCTTGCCGCCAGGAAGGCGCGTTGTACGGCGTTCAGATGACGACGGACGATATTCGCGTTGACTAGGTATCGGGTAAGGTCGTCGTCGTTTTCAAATTCGCGCGTTTCGAAGTTCGGTTCAATCCCAAGCTCGACAAGTGCTCGGTATCGGTTGCGGCCATCGACTACGAAGCCGTTTTGGTCGAGGACGATTGCGAGTTGCTGGCCGCCTTTCTTGATGCCATCGACAAGGGCCTGATACTCGCCGCCTCTTAGTAAAGGAAAGAGAGAAGCGAGCCGGTGGACCGCATGTTTACCGATGCGCTCCTCTTGAGCATCGTGCTGGGTCGCGCCGTCGTTGGTCGTGCCATCGTTCGCGGTGCCGACGACCGGCGGCGGCTTACCGTTCTTGTTCGCGCCGTCGACCGGCGCTGCTGTTGTTGTCATGAAATGTCTTTCTGTTAAGTGTTTGCATTTTGTTGTTTGCCTTTCAGTTGGAGACTAGGTATGCAACGTGAAACACCGCAGGAGTCTGCAGGGTTGCGGGCCGTTGCATCAAGCCGTAAATTTAATTGAAAGCGAACGTCAACTATTTTGCAGGATGCTTAAACGCTATATGGGATAAGGCTTTTTCGCTATGCCTACAGTGTGTCGCGGCACGGTGTATGTACAGCGTACAGTTCTGCGTTTAGGTGTATGTACAGCGTACAGTTCTGCGTTCACCAAGCGGTGCAAACTTCGGCGCCGCGCTAATGCTGCAACTTCGCGGCGGTGGTCTTTGTTTTGGTTAGCAAGGGCGCGAAACGCGCCTATCTCTGAAACTAAAAGGCAAGAAGTGGAAAATGTACGGACAAGACGCCTGCCGACAAAGAGAAACGAATCGAAATCCAAGGGTTCGAACTTATTGATGTGCTACAGCGTGTAGCTGCGACCCAACAGGTCGACGGGAAATTGCAAGACAAGACGGGACAAGACGTGACCTGACGCGACATGACAAGACGCGGCAAGACAAGACACGACTTGACAAGACCGGACGAGACAAGACACGACAGGACAAGACAAGACGAGACCGGACCCGGCATGACCGGACATGAAGAAAAGAACGCTCCGCGAGGGGCGTTCTTTCGTGCGCCGACCCGCGCGAAGCGCTAGGGCTTCCCGACCTGTAGCATTTTGGCCGAATCCACCGTAAGCGCGCCTAGTTCCAAGAGCACCGCCCGCGCGATGGCATTTTGATTCTCGACGTTCGCCTCCTCGAAAATCTTAACCGCGCGCCGCAGAAGGTCCACAGCATCGTGCTGGCGCGCTGCGAGCCCCTTGGCGACGGCGACTTGCTCCCGAGCTTCCTCAAGTTCTACTTGCAGCTTGTCGCGCTGTTCGCTAAGTGTATCGAGACGAGTCTGCAAGTCCTCATCGCGCAAGTGGCCGGATTCGTTAAGTTGAAACGTCTTCTCGCGACTCTTCGCCAGGTTGGCGAGCTTCGAATTATTCTCTCGAATCGTTCGTTCTAGGACGGGCATAGAGACGGGCGAGGCAGCGCGAGCGCGATACTGCTTGATTAGTGCCGGGCTCGCATCGAGTCGACCCAACAGGTCGACAAACTGCGCTTCGAGTGTATCGGCGCGGACAAGCCGCAGCTTCTGGTCGTGGTTCAATTTTGCTTTGCAGCCATAGTACCGATTCGTGCCGTACGTTGCGCCTATCAGGGTGCGCCCGCAAAAGCAACTAAGAACGCCAGAGAGCGGATAGTCATGCTTCCTGCGCTTGTCGCCTGTTCTGTCATGCGTGAGGGTCTTAGCGACCGTCTGCGCCCGCGTATAAGTTGTTTCATCTATTATTTTCGCGTCCACGTATGCATGGTTTCGAAGAAGTTTCTTGACTCGCTGCGGGGTCCACTCCACAACGCGCGGTTTCTTGTCGTCATTGTCCTTTTTGGCCCACTTGTATTCCTGCGGCGGTGCAATCGCGGTAAGTCGCTGCCCGATGGTTCCATAACCTGCGCCCTGCAATCGCAAGGCGAACGCTTCTTTCACGACAGGCGCCCGCTTTGGGTCTGGCGAGTCGACACCTTTCTCGCGAAGGATACCGTAAGCGCACTTGCCTACCGACAGACCCTCTTCGCGTTTCCGCTTCCGAAAGTCGCGCATTTTATCGCACCGCACATCGTTCTCTTGCGCTGCGACGGATGCTTGCATCGCGACGAAAAGTTGCTGCATCACAGAATCGAGCTTTACTTCGCCTTGGTCGCGTGTCCAAACTCTTACGCCAAGTTGGTGAAGGTCGCGCATAACCACTTGGGACTCTACCATGTCGCCACGACCAAGGCGGTCGAATCGAATCATTAAGAGCCACTGCGGTCGGGCATCCGGTTCGGTCGCTCGCAGCTTCCTCAGTATGTCGCGAACAATGCTTCTGGGGCCGAGCTTGCCGCTTGCGACACCCTCGAAGATGCCATCGGGCAATAGGCGCCAGTTCTTCGCTTTGGCGGTTCCTACCGCCCAAGCGCGCTGATGAGGAAGGCTCTCTTCCTGGGCGCCGCTACTGACAACGCATAAGGCCCAAGCTAGGGGTTTCGTGCTTAAAGTCTTCATGCTGAAGACTTCCCCTAACTGTCTACGATAGCCTTCTGGTCGCCAAAGACCAGCCAAATGGTTTTGACTTTACGTTCGAACTTCGAGTGTACGCGGACGATCTCGTTGCCGCCGAAATGCTGGACGAACTCGAACATCGGATGCCACGACTGCGGGACGACTTGACCGGTCAATCCGGCCAGCAGCGTCCGCGCGGTGCTCTGCGTGATGCTCAACTCCGGAATCGTCGCATGTGGAATGTCGTTCCAGCTCTTGTGCGGTGCTCCGACGACCGGCGCCTTGCCGGCGATCGTGGGATCGCCCGGAGGAAACATCATGAAGCCGCGCGGCGACATTCCTCCCATGCGCTCGGCCATGTTCGGGTTCTTGAAGTTGCCGTTGGGCCACATCGCACCGCCGCCATATCCGGTCGTTCCCGGCTCCATGAACTCGAGGATCGCGGCAACTCCGCGTTTGCGCAGCTCGTTATACGCAATATAGCTTGGATCGAGAGAACGAAACCCGCCGCCGCCCGGGGCGCCCAGGCGTACGAGAACCACCGCGCCGTGCAAGCTCACGTGCCGCGCGTCGATCTCGGCGAGGTCGTCCTTCGACGCCGCGTTGACGTAGACGACGGGACCGGTGACCGTCCCGTCGCCCGATTCTTCGAGAAACGGCTGCCCGGCCATCAGTTCCCACTTAGTATGGTGCCCCGGCGTGCCTTCCAATAAGTCGAACTCCACGCGCCGCGGCGACAGCATCGTCAAACTCTGCTCGAGCGGACCGGTGAACTCGACTTGATACTCTTTGATGCGCGTGACGAAACCGTCGTGCTCCAATCGTTCTTTGACGTATACGGCCGTCGCGTAATCGGCAGCCGATCCGGCGCGGTGCGGGACCGACGAGAGATGGCGCTCGATATCCATCGCATTCGCACCGCTGGGCGTGCGCATCATCGTTTTCTCGGCATCCAACTCCGCGGCCACGTCCGGTCCGGCAGCCCACCCGACCAGCGCGCTATCGGAGGTTACGGTCGAAGGGAGCGCCGCAGCTTGCGGCGAGGTTTGCGCTGCGGCGGGCCCGGCAACGTTTCCCGCGCCCCCTGCAAGAACAGCGACGAACGTCAGAGCGCGGCGAAAAGCCATTGCCTGCGATAATTCCCCATTGGAGCCGTAGGGCCCTACGATGAATTTCCTCGCGTACGAGCTGGCAGAATTTCGCGTCAAATCCTTCGAAGATTGCTTTATGAAACGGACGTTACCGATCGCGCTCCTTGCCGCATCGCTCTTCATTTTGGTGGGGGGACGCGCCCCGGCCGCGCAGTCCTATGCCGAGTTCGTCGCTGGGGCGCATGCCGACCGCGGCCTCTTCACGATCTGGCAGAAAGACGGGGGAACATACCTCGAGCTGGCGCCGAATCAGTTGAACGCGGATTTTCTCGAGACGATTGTGCCCGGAAACGGGATCGGCCAGGACCCGGTCTGGTGGGGCGATACCGATTACCTTCCCACGCAGATCCTCCGCTTCCAGCGCCGCGGCGACAGCGTCGTCATGGTGTGGCGCAATTGGTACGCCTACGCCGGATCGAGCACGTCCGCACAGCTCGCCAACGAAGGCAGCTTCCCCGACTCCGTCGTCGGCATCGGCAAGGTCGTTGCCGAGAACGCGTCGACCGGAGATGTCGTTTTCGATCTCTCCTCGCTGCTTGGCGACAACATCGATTTGCGCAACGTGATTAACGACGGGATCGCGCCCGCCAAAGCGTACCGACTCGATCCAACGCTCTCTTATTTCGATGCCGTCAAGGCGTTTCCCGAGAACGACGTGATTACGGTGGGCCAGACCTGGGCAACTGATGCCGCGCACGTGATCGACACCGCACCCGATGCTCGCCGCATTCTGATGCGCGTCGTCTACAACTTCGTACAGATGCCGCGCGACGATTACCGCCCGCGTTTGATGGACGATCGCATTGGGCTCTACGACGACATCTACATCGACTTCTCCAACGATACTCGAGCGCGACGCCAGCTGCCATACATCGTGCGATGGAATTTCGATCCGGCCGATTCCAGCCGGCCGTCGACGGCGCGGCATCCGATGGTCATCTACCTGAGCAACACGATTCCACCAGCGTACCGAGGAGCGATCCGAGATGCTTGTCTCGAATGGAACAAGGCCTTTGAAAAGATCGGCATCCTCGACGCAATAATCGTGCGCGATCAGCCGAGCGATCCCAGTTGGGATCCCGACGACGTCCGCTACAGCGTGATACGCTGGCTCAACGAAACCAGGCCGAGCTTCGGCGCAGATTCGCAGACGCTGTTCAATCCGCTCACCGGCGAGGAGATCCGCACCGGCGTTCTGGTTTCGGCGGTCGTCGGGAGCGGGCCGCGTCTCGCGTGGCAATACCTTGTCGATCCCGTGCGGTACGACCGCACGACCGATCCAATGCCCGCCGCCTTTCTCCACGACTCACTCTTCGCAACGGTCGTGCACGAGATGGGCCATAATCTGGGCATGCAGCACAATTTCATCGGGCACGAGGCGTACACGGCGGCCGACCTACAGAGCACGGCGTTCACGCGCGAGCATGGAATTGCGTCAAGCGTCATGGAGTATGCGCCGCTGAACCTCTGGCCGCAAGCATACAAACAAGGCGAGTTCTTCCAAACCACGATCGGCCCGTACGACTATTATGCCATCAAGTTCGGCTACGCAAGCATTCCCGACGCGCGGACCCCGGAGCAAGAGGTTCCGACGCTGCGGCGTTGGGCCTCGGCGTGGTCGAACCCCTGGACGCGTTATGCTTCCGACGAAGACGTCGACTATGCAACCGGGCATGCCGCCGATCCTCGGGTCGAGCAAGATATGCTGACCGACGATCCGCTCTCGTGGTGCGACGTTCAGATGAAGATGTATCGCGACCAGATTGCATCGCTCAATAAGTACTGGCCAGCCGGTGGGAATGCATACGAGCAAGAACGCGACGTTCTCACGCTAATGTTGCGACGCTACGACGTATGCGCGATTGCCGCCGCCCATTATCTCGGCGGCCAGTATCTCTCCTGGTCGCATGCCGGCGATCCTGACGCGCAATTGCCGATCGTACCAGTAAGCCTGCAGACCGAGCGTCGAGCGATGGCAGTCCTGGACGCATCGCTCTTTAGTCCCGACGCTTTGCGCGTTCCCGCCTCGGTGTTGAATCGCCTGAGGTACTCGGAGTGGTCGGGCTACGGCTACACCGGCTGGGAAGGCTACGGGAACCTGCCGACGTGGGCCTACAACCCGCCGGCCCGTCACGACTTTCCGCTCGTCGAGCAGATCAACGCGACCCAGCTCGCGGCGGTCGATTATTTATTTAAGCCGCTTGTGCTGCAGCGCATCGATGAAAACCCAGCCGAGTCGACGCGAACGACGATGACGATTGCGGATCTCTTCGATTGGCTACACGCCGGCATCTTTGGCGATCTGCACGATGCCACGATTCCGCTCGTCTCGCGCAATTTGCAAAGCGAATACGTCGAACGGCTGGCGATCCTCGTGCTGGCGCCTCCCAAAGGCACGCCACCGGACGCGCAAGCCCTCGCTGCAGCCGAATTATTGCGAATCGCTCGCGACGCCGCGATCTCGATGCGCGGCAACCACGATTCCGTGACCCGCGCACATTTAGCCGCACTCGTGCACGCGGCCAAATACCCCAAGGCGCCGGCAACGCGGGAGGACAATTAATTGAAGTTCGTAGCCGCAGTTTTCCTTGTGCCGGCGATTGTTGCAGCCGGTGCGGGAACGCAACCGGATCCGTCTCTACTCGCCCGCGTCGATTCCAGCGTGCAAGGCATCGTAGCTTCCGCACACGTTCCCAGCATCTCGATTGCGATCGCGCGCGACGGCGCCGCCGTCTACAGCCACGCGTACGGCTACGCGAACCTCGCGCGGCACAGCCCCGCGACCGAGCAAACGCACTACGAAATCGGTTCCATCACCAAGCAGTTCACGGCCACGGCAATCCTGCAACTCAAAGAGGGGGGCAGTACCCACGCGCGTCCCGCGTAACGATTCGGGAGCTACTGCAGCAAACGACCGGTATTCCAGAATATACCGACGCCAAAGGCTTCGACAAGATGGCCGGCACGCGCACTCCGTCGTTTGCCGCAATCCTCGCGCTCGTCCGCAACAAGCCGCTGGAGTTCCGGCCGGGAAGCCGCTTCGCGTACAGCAACACGAACTACATTCTGCTCGGGGAGATCCTCGAACGCGCGTCGGGCATTTCGTGGGAGACCTACGTGCGCACGCACCTCTTTGTACCCGCCGGTATGCCGCACAGCGGCTTCATCGACGACGAGGCGCACCTGCAGCCGATGGCGAGCGGCTACGTCGCCGGCAAGAATGGCGTGAAACCGGCACGGCCGTTGCGCTCGGGATGGGCTTGGTCGGCCGGCGCCATCGTTTCGACGACCGGCGACATGCTCAAATGGGACTCCGCGCTCTTACGCGGCAAGCTCATTAACCAAACCGATCTCGCGGCGATGCTCGCACCCGCTAAACCTGCGTTTGGCAAGAGCTTCTGGTACGGCTACGGCTGGGTGATCGATACCGCCGACGGCCACAAGCGCATTTGGCACAACGGCGGAACCTTTGGGTTCAACGCCGCGAACCTGCTCTTCCCTCGAGACGGCCTCGCGATCGTGGTGCTGCAAAACGCCGACACGATTGCCGCCGCCGAATCCACGGGTATGCGGATCTTCGAAGCCTTCGAACCTTCCGCGGCGCAAGTGGCCAACGCTTCGGCCTCTGGTGAAGATCCCGCGATCACGGAGCGCGTGCGCGACCTGCTCGCCCAGTTCGAAAGCGGAACGGTCGACCGAACGCAGCTTAACGCGACGATGAACAAACGGCTCACGCCGCAACTTCTCAAAGTAGCAGCAACGGAATTGGCGGTCCTCGGAGTGCCGCAACGGCTAGTTTTCGTGGGAAAAACGACGATTGCCAGCGGAACGCTCTACACGTATCGCGCGGTCTTTTCCGCGGCAACGTTCAACGTGCAAATCGGCGTCGACCGGTCTGGCAAGATCACCGGCTTCGCGCTCGTGCCCTGACCTCTTCGTCGCCCGGCGATCGTCTGATTATGCGCAAGATCGTCGGAATGTGGTTGAACTGCAGTGGGCGGCTCAAGTATGCTACGACCATGAAAAGCTGGGTTCTTTGTTTAACGTTCTGTGGTATGGTGTGCTTGCCATTGCGGGCTCTCTCAGCATGTACGTCGCCGGCATATTCGCAGTTTGATTTCTGGGTAGGACACTGGCGCGTAACCAACGCTCGCGGCAAGCTTGTAGGGTACGACGACGTCACGAAGAGGCTCGACGGTTGTGTCGTTTATGAGGAGTATCACGATGCCATTCATCCGAGCCTCGGGATCGGTATGACCGGATACGAAGAGGGTCGCGGTCGGTGGCATCAGGATTTCATGGATGACGGTGGTTTCGTCCTTGCGCTGGACGGTTCGCTGCAAAAGGGAGAGATGATTCTCAACGGTACGGATTATGTGGATGGTAAGCCAAGGTTGAATCGCGGTGTTTGGACTCGTCGCGGAGACGAAGTGGAAGAGCTCTGGACGGTTTCACTCGATGGCGGTCGCACTTGGAAGACGCGGTTTGATGGCTGGTTTCACCGTGTTCGAGCCCGCTGACCCCATTGAAAGCCCGGAACGCATCTTTGTAGGGAAGCTCGATTCGCCGATCGGGAGTGTCGTCTATCTGACCGACGGCAAAGCGTTACGTGCCGTTGAGTTCGCGGATACACCAGATCGCTTGTTAAGCGCGTTTTTGCGAGGTATGGGGCCGATTCCGGTCGACACTCGAAGCGATCCGCTGGGTATTGGTGCTGCGATTCGTGCCTATTTTGGCGGGGACATACACGCAATCGAAGCCCTGCCGGCGACGCCGTCCGGCACGCGATTCCAAAAGCGAGTGTGGAGCTTATTGCGCAAGATTCCCGCTGGAAGAACCGTCACGTACGGTGCCATTGCGAAGCAATTGGGTACACCGTCAGCTGCTCGTGCCGTGGGTGCGGCCAATGGTGCCAACCCCATCCCAATAGTAGTTCCGTGCCATCGGGTCATTGGAGCGAATGGCACGCTTACGGGTTATGGTTCAGGAGTCTTCAGAAAGGAGTGGCTACTGACTCACGAGGGCGCACAGTTAACCCTGCTCGATTGAAGCTGTGACGGGAGTCAGCCTGTTGGGGGGCTTGGCGCGGGCGTGGAGGCCGCTTGGCCGTACGGCGATGCGGCCGGTGGGGCCGTTGCGGTCGGTGCGGGCGTTGCGGTCGGTGCGGCCGTTGCAGGAGGTGGAGTTCCTTGGACTTGTGTCGCGGGGCAGGGCGCGATGATGTTCGGAGATACGGTGGTCGGCGAGACGACGGTCGGCGTAACGACGGTCGGGGCGACGACGGTGGGGGCGACGACAGTCGGCGCAACAACGGTCGGCGTAACGACGGTCGGCGCAACAACGGTCGGGGTGACGACGGTCGGCGCAACAACGGTCGGGGTGACGACGGTCGGCGAAACGCACGGCGTGGCCTGCGCAAGCCACTGGCCTAGTGGCTCCGCAAGCGGCGCCGGCCCTCTTACGGTCCCTAAAGCGAAAACGCCGCCGATGCATAGCGTAACTTTAATGCCTAACCGCTCCACTCGAAAGATCCTCCTCATCATCTATCCTACCATGCGCTCGAAAGGGATGAAAGCATCGAACGCGCGTTCCCGGAATCCAGGATAAGGAACGGACGGTCGAGCCGGCCATCCCGTTTGTGTTTACTAGCCGAGGCCCAGGCTTGTACGGTTTGACTATCAGCAGTCCCGTAGGCAGCTCGACACGATTCGTTAAGGTCGCGTAGGGCGTGTACGAGCCTGGTGCGTAGGCGTAGACCGCGTCGGTGCGGAGATCCGACTCGACCACCTCGCCCTTCGGCTTGCCCTTCTCTGCGAGGCTGATCGCGTACGGGTCGCCATTTCCTGTGAACGTCTCGATCGGACTCGTCGACCCCCCCCCCAACTTGTAGACGTTAACGATGTTGTCTGCACTGCCGGTCTCTCAGAGATACCCGGTCTTTTCGTCGATTGCGAGGCCGTTTGGATCGCCAACACCTTGTAAGTTCAGATTCGTGACGCTCGACCCGCCGGCCGGAAGTTCGAAAACCGCAGTAGCACCAAAGTCAGCGATGTAGAGGTTGCCGCTCTTGTCTAGGGCGAGTCCGAACGGATTTTCCATCCCGCCTCCGGTGATCGTTTTCGACGGCGTGCTCGTTCCCTTGGCATATTCCGTAATCGCGGCCGGATAGTTGCTGACATAAAGCGTGCCGTGTTTGTCGATGGCAGCGCCGAGCGGGTTACTAATCCCATCCGTGATCTTGGTTTTTAGCGTCGTCGAGCCTTTCGCGTACTCCTCGACGTCGTTGCCGCCGCAGTTATCGACCACGTACAGCGTCTTCCCTTTCTTGTCCGTTGCCATGCCGTACGGACATCCCGCTGCGACGTGGATCGAAGCAATGGGTGCGGGATTGCTCGCGAGGTCCGCAGTCTGATAGATGTTAACCGCCGTTTCCTCTTGATCCGCTTCGAAGACCAACGAAGCATTCGTCGCGTAGTTCGAGTGAATCGAATGGCGCGACAACCCCCGCCGAAGGGCGAACGGAATAAATGGTACTCCACGGTGCACAAAGGCCGATGCATTTTGCGACGAAAGCGAAGGCGACTGCGATGTCAAGCCGCCACCGCATCCTGCAACTCCAAAAAGCGCCGCGATAACGAGAGCGCGGCGCAAACTTACGTACATAAGGTGCGCCTCCCGTTTCAGAAGTAGAGTGAGATGGAACAGCCCTTTCGCTTCGCGGCCGCTTCTCCTACAAGAACCGGAGATGCCTCAGCGGCCGCCCGAGCGCGCCCCATAGTTCGGCGCTGCAAGCACTCACCAAGAAAAATGCTGGTTAGCAAGCTTGTACGTCACGAACGCGATTGACTTGGAGATCAATTCGAACATGAAGGGGTCGTTGTTGTAAAGGTTGTCGCACCAGCGGTGCGGATAATCGACGCAACCGCCATTAGAGCTCGGTATTTTACCTTCGTAGTTACCGCGAAAGCCGCCCCACAGTTCCGTTTCCCAAACGCGTTTGCAGCAATCTTGGTTTGTGAGAATTCCCGAATTTGGCACGCCGACGAAGCTAAAGGACAACGAGTCGGTCCCATCATTGCCAAACCAGGCGGGGCGTGATATAGCACCTGCAGTCTTGAAAAACTCCGAAAAATCGGCATTTCCAATTCTTGACTCGGGAACGACGCGTGAGGGAAAGCGTTTCACTGCACGCGCAAATTTTGGATCCGCAACAAGAATGTCGAAGTTCGGGGTGGCGGTTACGTCGACGTCGATATCAAAGGCGATATCGTGCAGCTCCGAAGCACTCAAATGCGTCGTATAGTATTTCGAACCGAGGAGGCCCACTTCTTCGCCGCCGAACCAGATGTAACGCAGCCGGTTGTGTGCCCGCGTCTTTGCCATCGCCAGCGCAACTTCAAGAATACTCGTGGAACCGGACGCGTTGTCTAACATTCCAGCGCCATAGATCGAGTCGAGATGCGCGTCGACGACGACGACCTTGTGCGGATCGCCGAACTGCGAGTCGGCGATCACGTTGTAATCGGTGCCGCTCTCGCGTTTCATCCGAATGTCGATGTGCACGTCGGCCGCCCTTCCGGAGCGGTACTGCTGCAGGAGATTCGTCCCGACGGCATAGGTCGCGACGCCGATCACGGGAATGTTGGCGGGATCGATCAGTCGAGCCTCGTGCGCCGCGCCTGGTTCACCATTATAGATAACGACGGCACGGGCACCGGCTGCCCGAGCGTTTGTCACTTGCGTGTCGAAGTCGCAAGTGCTGCGTTGAAGGAGAGCGACGCTTCCACGCGTGAAGCCGACAAAGTCGCTCGGCAAACAACCCGCGGTCGAGCCTCGCGGCGGTTCCACCGGAGCATCCAGAGTGCCGCTTCCGGAGAGCCTCGCGACGAACCAATCGCGTTCGCTCGCATAGACGTGACTTTCCGTGCGAAATTCGGGCGTTCCGCTCACCTTGAAGTTCCTATATTTGTATCGCTGAATCGTGACGTCATAACCGGCAGCTCGCATGAGCTTGGCGACATACTCTACCGAAGCTTTATACCCCGGTGTGCCGATGTCGCGGTTTCCGTGACCATCGGGGCCTGGGTTCTCGTCGGCAATGAGTTGGAAACGGGACAGGCGGTGCCACAGCGATGCTCGCGTAATACACTCCTGGATCTTGGCCAACGTGTCGTTATCGCGTTGCTCGCAGCCCCGAGAACCGATCGTAGCACCAGCGGTTCTTGGAACCGCCAGAGCGCCGCTTACATTGCTTCCCGGAGGCAAGAGCGCAGCCTGCTGCCCCGCTTCTGAGTGACAGGCCGCCAGCGCGAACAGAACGATGCACGCCGTCAGTTGTAGTCGCATATTACGAATCCTTTACTGATGACTCAATACTCCCACGGCTTATCGCGTACTTCCTTGGGCGCCGCATTTCCACAATGCGCGAACCGTAGTTGCGGATCGCGCCCGTCCTCTCGCAGCTTGGAAGACTCGCGACCGTTAGCGTGGCTTTGTCGACCGATCGCTCCGTAAGACGCGGCCGAGGTGCGTATCAAGACCATCAGCCAACGCGGGCAGGTCGTAATAGCTCGGTGTCATGAGCCCTCCCGTTGCGGTCGAGCGTCGCCCGAACGGTGCGCCTCGATTTGCTCATCGTAAGTCCGGCAGGCTGCCGACGAATGTTGCGAGGGGTCGGTTGCTTACGCGCAACACCGCGCGAGGTCCGGCAGAGCGTGCGGCGTTCTCAGGAATTTCTCAAGGAAGCATAAAAGCGAGTGCGAACTAGCCCGCTTTAACGACGGGCGAAGGCCCGAAACCGTGCGCTCTTTTGAAAACTTCAGGAGGTACGCTATGATACGGA
>Ga0182018_10001665_pt1 | contig 24618 bp, 25 predicted proteins | sample 812P2MmetaG_FD_120490 | JGI IMG/M metagenome (GOLD analysis project Ga0182018, IMG submission 120490) | Permafrost microbial communities from Stordalen Mire, Sweden - 812P2M metaG | ecosystem: Environmental > Terrestrial > Soil > Wetlands > Permafrost | place: Sweden: Stordalen | collected...
CTGGTTCAGGTTGATGGTCGTCAGAAATTCCGGTTGAGCTTGAGGTTTGCCACGCATAGTTCTCTGACCCTTCCACCACGCCATCATTCAAACTTTTTAGTTGTTTTTCAGCAAACTGCTAGAGGAAATAGATAGCGCAAATTTGTATAGATTCTGCAGGAACTCCCCAGTTTCACGCAGGGATTCATTTGGATTGCTTATGTCACCAGAATTGATCTTGGAATGCACGACATTGGCCGGCCCAACGATAACTGTTGAAATCAAAACCTTAAAAGGTGTAAAGTTTGTCAAGACTTATACACCGAGAGGTTTGGGTGATTTTGCCTCTTGCCTTTGTGATCTCGCTCCAGATTCAGATGAATGCGAAAAGAAACTTACGGCATGTTTAGGAGGAGGTCTTGATGCGGAGACGCTTTGCACATGCAGTTGCCAAAGCGCCGAGTCAAATCAACAGGATATTGATAGTTGTATAAAAAATTGCAAAACTGCAAAAAAGATAGTGAGTTTTTGTAAAAAACGCGAAGTTAACCTACCTTGAAACAATTTTATGCTAAAAGCGGCTGTTCAAACGATAATTCTGATGAGCATTTTGGTGACAGGAAATGTGTCATGCCTGTCTGCTGAAGTCCGATTTTGTGACTATACAAATTTGGGCCAAAGAGTAGGTTCCATTTGCTTGCACTGGATTAACGAATCAACAAGCGATGTTGACCCAATTGATACTGAATTAATTGCCGATGGCGGAGTGGTAGATAGCATCATAGTTAAGTATCCAAAATCTATTACTCTTCAAGAGGTTAGGGAATCGGTTAATAAAACTTGGCTAGTCTATGAAAACAAGAGGCTAGCTACTAACAAACTGGGCGATGGCTGGAGAAGTAATGAACATTGTTTTGCGGCAATCTTAAGCAAAGATGAAGATGATTACGTTGTTTTATCAGTTAATAAAATCCATCCGGCCAAGACAAAGCAATAGCGTCACTAAATTAATGGCCAAATAGAGACCCTATTGAACATTGAACTCGACACGCCAACCATGGCTCGCTAGATGCCAATGGGATGCCGTTCAAGTCATTGAAAAGGGTTGGAAAGTGGAGTGAAAAGGGTTCGGTAGGGCGGGCGATGGGCGCGGCGGAAAGAGGGTTGCAGCGATGGCGCAGATGGCCTGCGGCAGGCGTGCATAAAGGGGTCAGTCCCGATTGTTTTCTGAACTGAATCAAATCCTTGCCTACGCCACCACAGTTTTTTCCGGCGAGATTTTAGCCAGCGCCTCATACCCCCAGCGCAGCATCCGCTCGGTCGTTTCCCAGCCAATGCATGAGTCGGTGATGGATACACAGTTGCCAAGCCGGAGCCGGACGTGTTAGTTTCCCTTCGTGCAGATTACAATGGAATTGCCCGATGCGGTCGCCCGGCAGTTGGGCGACACGCCGTCAGCCGTCAGCCGTCACGTTCTCGAAGACGCGGCGATTGAAGGCTATCGTTGTGGTCATCTCTCCCAACGACAGGTCGGCGCCATGCTGGGGCTGGATTACTGGCGCACGGAAATTTTTCTGCGCGAGCATGGAGTTCCCCTGAATTATTCCCCGGCGGAACTGGCTGACGACGGCGCAACTCTGGAAAAAATTCTTTCCGTTCCGTGAGCGTGGTGGTGTCAGACACTTCGCCGCTGCACTACCTGATTTTATGCGGCGCGGAGGAAATTCTCCCGAAACTTTTTCAACAGGTGGTCATTCCGCCCACCGTTTTTGCCGAACTGCAACAGAGCAACACTCCGCCGCCGGTCAAGAAATGGGCGGATGCCTTGCCGAAATGGGTTGCCGTCCAAGGCCCGAAACATTTGCAAACCGGTCTGTATGTGGATCGCGGCGAACTGGAAGCCATCAGCCTAGCGCAGGAAATTCATGCCGCTGCCGTGTTGATGGATGACCTGGCCGGCAGGCGAGCCGCCGCGCAATGCGGCCTGGCCGTGGTGGGAACGGTTGGCCTGCTCGAACAGGCTGCCATTCGCGGGCTGGTTGATTTGCCGTCCGTGATGGGACAGCTTCAGAAAACCAGCGCCCGTCTGGATGCCCGATTGATTCAAACCGTTCTCGAACGGCACCAAGCGCGGAAGAAAAAAACTTAACCCGGGTTCACGCAGGTTTTTCGCCGTAGTTGATTATGCCGCCACGGTTTTTTCCGGCGCGATTTTCGCCAGCGCCTCATAACCCCAGCGCAGCATCCGCTCGGTCGTTTCCCAGCCGATGCACGAGTCGGTGATGGACACGCCGTAGCACAAGTCCTTCAAGTCTTTCGGAATCGGCTGGCTGCCTTCGTGCAAATGGCTCTCGACCATCAGCCCGATGAGCGAGCGCGTGCCGGCGGCGCGCTGTTCGATGACGTTGTGCCACACGTCCTCCTGCCGCGCGTGCTGTTTTTCGGAATTGGCGTGGCTGCAATCCACCATCATCACCGGCGGCAGTTTTTCGGAAGTCAATTTCTGCTCCGCCGCGCGGATGCTCGCCGCGTCGTAATTCGTCATCGCGCGCCCGCCGCGCAGCACGACGTGCGCGTGCGGATTGCCCGTCGTGCGCACGATGCTCGTCACGCCGTCCTCGTTGATGCCCAGAAAACTGTGCGGATGCCGCGTCGCGCCCATGCCGTCAATCGCCACCTGCAGGCTGCCGTCGGTGCTGTTCTTCAAGCCGACGGGCATGGAAAGTCCGCTCGCCATTTCGCGGTGCGTCTGCGATTCCGTCGTGCGCGCGCCAATCGCCGCCCAGGTGATGAGGTCTGCGATGTATTGCGGGACAATCGGGTCGAGAAATTCCGTCGCCGCCGGCAAACCCATGCCGACAATCTCAAGCAGGAGCCGCCGCGCGATTTTCAATCCGTTTTCAATGTCCTGCGAACCGTCCAGATGCGGATCGTTGATCAAGCCTTTCCAGCCGATGGTCGTCCGCGGTTTCTCAAAATAAACGCGCATGACGATTTCCATGCGGTCAGCAAATTCTTTCCGCAACGCATTTAATTTTTCCGCGTATTCGCGCGCAGATTTTTCGTCGTGAATGGAGCAAGGCCCGATGACGACGAGCAGGCGCGGGTCTTCCTGCCGCAAAATGCGGATAATGCGTTCGCGGCTGCGCGCGACGGTGGCGTTGGCCGCCTCGCTGGTTGGCGAGAGCGCCTTGAGTTCGCGCGGCGAGTGCAGCCGGACGATCTCTTTGACATGTAAATCCTGCGTCCGAAACATGAGGACGAGTGTAGCAAACTCCTTTCGCGCGGAAAGTTTAGATTTCCATCGGCGGATTTTGCAGATGGGCGCGGATTGAAATAAAAAACCCGCGTTAACCGGCGCAATCTGCGGATTGGACACTTTGGTTTCTTTCAGTATCATTTTCGCAGGGAAGCTATGAACCAGGAAAAATTAAACACGGGGCAAAAGGCGCTCCAAATCAATGTCGACGCAAAAAAATACGGCACTTTTGCCGAAATCGGCGCCGGCCAGGAGGTCGCCCGCTGGTTTTTCAACGTCGGCAAGGCGTCCGGCACGGTGGCCAAGACCATCTCCGCCTACGACATGGCCGTGAGCGACGCGATTTACGGTCCGGCCGAACGCTACGTCAGCCGCCAGCGTCTTCAGGCGATGCTCGATCTGGAATTTGACCTGCTGCTTCAGCGCCTGTCCAAGACGCGCGGCGACAAGTGCACGTTTTTTGTTTTCGCCGACACCGTCGCCACCAAACAAGTCAACGTGCCCGGCCAGGATGAAGGCAACGGCTGGCTCGGCATCAAATTTCAAACCCTGCCGCATGGCGAACCCTCCACCATCATCATCCATGTGCGTTTGCTGGACTGGGAAACCCTCCGCCAGCAGGAAGCCGTCGGACTCATCGGCGTCAACCTCATCCACGCCGCGTTTTACCTGCACATCGAGCCGGAGCGGCTCATTGGCGCGCTGCTGGACGGCCTCACCAGCCAGCGCGCCGAAGTGGACATGATCAAATTTTCCGGCCCCGCCTTCACCGGCGTGGACAACCGCCTCATGGCGCTCCAGCTCGTGCAGCAATGGCTCACCGAAGCCACGCTGTTCACCGCCGACGGCGAGTCCGTCATTCCTGGCGAACTGCTTTACAAGAAACCCGTCCTGCTCGAACGCGGCAGTTTCCGTCCGCTCACCAACCCGATGCTCGACATGCTCGAACGCGCGCAGGAGCAATTCGTCCACGAATCCGCCCTGCACGGCGAACCGCCCGTCGCCATGTTCGAGATGACCCTGCGCCAGTTGCAGGTCGGCGACGCCATTGACCACCGCGACTTCCTCGACCGCGTGGACACCCTCGGCGCGCTCGGCAAGCCCGTATTGATTTCGAATTTCCTCCGCTACCACCGCCTCGTCACCTACCTTTCGCGCCACACGCAGAAACCCATCGGCCTGCCCATCGGCCTGCTGCGCCTGCGCGACGTGCTGGACGAGAAATTTTACACCGACCTGCCCGGCGGCCTCATGGAATCCCTCGGCCAGCTCTTCAAGAACGGCGCGAAGCTCTACGTCTATCCCTCGCGCGACAAAAAGACCGGCAAGCTCACCACCGTCGGCAACCTGGAGGTCGCGCCCAACCTCCGCCACCTCTACGCGCACCTCGTTGAAAACCAGTTCATCGTGGACATCCAGAACTACAACGCCGGTGCGCTGAAGATTTATTCCGGCGAAGTGCTGGCCAAAATCCATTCCGGCGACGAATCGTTGACCAAATTGATTCCACCGCCAATTTTTGAAGTTATCAAGGCCAAAAAACTTTTCGGCTGGCGGCAGAAGGCCACTCCCACCGAACTCGCCAAAGTCGCAGTTGCGCCGCAGTGATTAGCTACCCTAGATTCGGCTCGACACGTGGGCGGGACGGAAATAGGGTCGAAGGCATGAATTCAAAATTAAATCTCAAGCAGGAAATCAGCAAGGTTCCAGGCGCTTGGAATCCGATTGGAGTGCCTGAATTTCTCGTGCTTGAGGAATACTTGTCTTACGTTGAATCAATTATTTTGATTGGGAATGATTTTCAAAATTATGCGTTTGTCTGAAACAGATGGTCGCGGAATATATATGGGTCTTGGGTATGACGATAAAAATCCAGAACACAAAACAGGCATCTAGGAAATTGCCAAAGAGCTAATTCGAGTTTTTGAAACAATTTCTAAAGAAGATTAAACGAAAATTCCCCGCGATTTCCTCGTGACCTTCAGCGCGTAACGGTTTCCCACCCGCTGTAATTGTATTCGTGCTGCAAACGCAGTTGTAAGATTCTTGGAATTCAGCACATCTGCCTTTTTCCTCGCCGCCAGCACGCGTCCGCTTTTCAAAATCAGCAGATGTGAAAACACCGGCATGATTTCCTCGACGTGGTGCGTCACCAAAACCAGCGTTGGAGAATTTTTCTGTGAGCCGAGGCGCTGGAGGAATTGCAGGAAATGTTCGCGCGCGGCGGGGTCCAGCCCGGCGCACGGTTCGTCAAGAATCAGCACGCGCGGCTTCGCCATCAGCGCCCGGCCAATCAGCACGCGCTGGCGTTCGCCCTGCGAGAGCACGCGCCACGGACGCCCGGCTAAATGCACACATTCAATTTGCCGGAGAATTTTCAGGGCGCGATTTTTGTCGGCGCGCGACAGCCGCCCCCAAAAATCAATCATCGCGTATTTGCCACTGGCGACGGTTTCCAGTGCCGGTTCGTCGTCGGACATCATCTGCCGCATGGACGAGCTGACAAGGCCGATTTTCTTCCGCAATTCGCGCCAGTCGGATTCGCCGTAAGTTTCACCGAGCAAGGAAATTTTCCCCGCCGTCGGCATCAGGTAGCCGGCGAGCGCGCTCAACAGCGACGTTTTGCCCGAACCATTCGCGCCGAGCATCGCCCAATGCTGTCCGCGTTCGACGCGCCAGTTCACGCCGTCAAGAATCACCGTGCCGCCGCGTTCGATGCGGAGATTTTCCACGGACAAAATGGCTTTGTATGCTTTCAAAATGTCTGCCACCACGAAATACACGAATTACACAAAATGAAACACGGAAAAATCTCCCCGTCCTTCTTGTTGTCCCGTGATATGGCCGCGCTTGCTGTCGGAGAGGAACCGCCGAAATCACCCGCCGATTTGAATTGTCTTCCGGGCGCGGCGCTGCCGGCAACCGGTCTCCTCCCAACAACCGTCGGCGGTTTCTTCCGCCCAAATCTTCCCGCCTTTTCTCCGCCTGAAGCCGCCGCCATGAACGGATCAAAAATTTTCCGGCTGATTTTATTTTCTGCGGAAAATGGAAATGTCCGGCGGGGATGAATTGGTGCGGTTCAAGAGTTGTCCGTCCCAAAAAAATTCCGACGGTTTGTCCTCGGAAATTTCCACCGCGCCCACGAGTTCGTAGTTTTGCGAGTAGCGGCCCCACCAATCGGTGAAGTAGCCCATCGTTTGCCGCGCGGTTCCGGGAATGATGGCCGAGCACCAGGATGAGAAGGTGTTGACGAAAACGACGTAGCGCGGCCGGGCGTTTTCAATTTCGCGGAAGAATTCCTCACGCATCGCGGGGGCGAGCGGTTGCGGCTCGGTCAGGGCGTAGGTGTAAATGTAACCGGAAGCGGAATGGCGGTGCGCGAGAAAATAGATTTGCGGTTCGGAGCCGAGCACGGTGATGGTTTCATCCGGCGCGGTGTGCGCAGCGAGGTAGCGGGCGATTTCGGGCGATTCTGCGAAGGGACTCAAATCGTAAAGTTTGCGGGAAACTTCCTCCGGCGTCAGAGCGAACCACGTCCCGGCATTTCTGATGGCCAAATCTCCGGCAACGACAAAAAAAAGAAACGCCGGCAACAGCGGCAGCAGCCGGACGGTTTGAATTTGTTTCAATTTGTCCGCGACCGCCAGAATCAACGCGGCGTTCAACAGCGCGAGCCCCGGCATGGCCGGCAAAAAATAGTGGCCGCGAAAATAAAATCCGGGGCACGCCGCCGCCAGGCCGGCCACAAGCAGACCCGCGCCCATTCCCGCCGCGCGCCGCCGTCCAGTCCGCAAAAAAACCAGGCCCAGCCCGGCAACGCCAAAGAGCCAGACCCAGATGCCGGAATCAAAAACGGGCTTGAATCCGGTGACGAACTGTCCCGGAACCGCCCGCAAAGGAAAAATGGAGACGTATTCACGGGCGTATTGGATCGTCCAAAAATAAAACCGGTGCCACACGCCCGCCCGCGCGAGCAGGACGGCGGTGAGCAGCAGCGGAACCGCAAATGCGGCAAAGAAGGCTACGCCCCGCGCCCCGAACTGCCTGGAAATAAAATTTTTCTCCCGGAATGCAGGCCACATCAGCCAGACGGGCGCAAAGAGGAGAAAAAAGACGGCATGCTGCTTCATCAGGACGGCGCCGCCAAAAGCCAGTCCCGAAATGGCCGGCCAGAACAGCGACGTTTTCCCCTCCGCTTTCAACAGCGCGAAAGTCCCGGCACAAACGAAAAGCGTGACGAAGTGCGTTGCGTGTCCGGCCAGACCAGTGGCCATCGGCAAAGCCGAGAGAAGGGTGAAAATGGCCGCCGCCATCAGCCCGCCAAACGCGCCCATCAATTCGCAGCCAATCAGGAAGACCAGGACCGCGCTGGCCGAGGTCACGAGAATCAGGCCGGCGTGGATGCCCGGCGGCGTTTCGCCGAAAATTTTCATGAGCGCGGCGTAGGCGAAATAGACGCCGGGAAATTTCATGTTATAGGCCAGCTGGTAAGGCGGGATGCCTTGAAGAATCAGTTGTCCGGCGTAAGCGTATTCGCCCTCGTCGCGTTCCAGCGGCAGGCCGCGCACGCGCCAGCGGACGGCGAAATTGAAAACCAGAACCAGGGCCAGCAGCAGCCAGATCAAACTGCGTGTCTGCAAAAGTCCGCCAACATTCCGCCGGTTCATGCCGCGCAATATAAACGTTCGCGGAACAAAGGCCAGCCAGCGGCTTCGGGTTCTTTCACCCGCCGGAGGACGAATGTTTCGATTTTTTTCTGGTTTGCGGCGCGGGACGGGTTTAATTTTGCGGCACGACCAATCGCTCCCGCTTATGGACATTGTTTTCAACTGCCCGAATTGCGACCAGGAACTGGCGGTGGACAGCGCCGGCTCCGGCTCGGAAATTGAATGCCCGGCATGCAACCACACCATCACCATCCCGGCGGCGGGCAAAGCCACGACCGGTTCGCTGCCGGCGGCGGCTGATCCAACCGCCTCCGCGCCGAGTGCCATCACCACGTCCGCCGCCGCCAAGGTGGAAATGCATCTCAAGGTGCCGGTGCATGACAAGCCGGTGGCCAGCCTCATCGCCAAACCGGCGCCGCCGTTGGAGGCGGTGGCCAAGGGCGCGGGAAAAAAACTGCGCTGCCGCACCATCCGCCACGCGAATTGCGTCGAGTCCGGCCACGACAAGTTCGATGAAAGGGTGACGGAATTTTTGAGCGAGATCGGCGAGAGCAACATCGTGAGCATACACACCGTCAGTTACGAGTTTTTCGACGTGGGCACGCAAAAGATCATAACGGATTACGGTCTGTCCATTATTTACCGGGGATGAAATACAGTTGAAGGTTAAAAGTTGCCAGCGGGCGCACCGCCCAAAACCTTCAACTTGCAACTTTCAACTTGCAACTCTCTTTAACCTCGTTACCGTTCGCGCATGAGTCGCCGGTTGATTTTCTGGTTTTTGTTTGTTGCATTCGCCGCTTTGCTGCCGTTCCGCTCACCCGCGCCGCTGGTTTATGTTCCGGGCGAGGGCTGGTATTTCGAGTCCTACGGCGAGAATGCAAAATGGCAGCGCCCCCGTGCGAAGGACCAACTGGAGGTGGCGGAGCAGGCGTTCACCAACCGCGATTACACCCTGACGCTGCATGCGGCGCGCCGCATCCTACGCGTGTGGCCGTTGTCGGATTACGCGCCGCGCGCCGGGTATCTCGTCGGACGATCGCTTGAAGCCGTCGGCAAGGACGAGCCGGCATTCAACGCCTACCAGAACATTCTCCAAAAATATCCGAGCAGCGGCAGTTTCGAGGAATTGCTCTGGCGGCAGTATGGCATCGCCAACCGTTACCTCGGCGGCGAATGGTTCCACCTGTGGGGTTTCATCCCGATTGGCCCTTCGATGGATGACACGGCAAGGCTGTTCAGCCAGATTGTCACCAACGGGCCTTACAGCGACGTTGCGCCACACGCGCAGTTGCGCGTCGGCGCGGCGCGCGAAAAACAGAAGGATTACGACGCGGCGGTCCGGGCTTATGAAATCGCCGCCGACCGCTATCACGACCAGCCGGTGATCGCCTCTGACGCGCTTTACCGCCAGGGTGTCTCGTATCAAAAGCAGGCCGCGACCGCCGAATACGACCAGAGCACCGCCGGCAAGGCCATTGCCGCCTACACGGATTTCATGACGCTTTACCCGGACGACAAGCGCGTGCCGGAGGTGCAAAGATCCATCGTCAAGCTCAAGGCCGAGCAGGTGCGCGGCAATTTCATCATCGCGCAGTTTTACGAAAACAGCAAGACCTTGAACGCGGCACGGCGGGCCAGCGGCGCGGTGGTTTATTACAATGCAGTGCTGCAGCTCGATCCGAATTCGCCCTACGCGCTCCAGGCACGCCAGCGCATCGAAGCGCTCAAGCCGCGCCTGCAAACTCCGGCCAGTTGAAATGCGCGCATTGAAGATTCTTGCCCCGGTCATCGCGGCGTTGCTGCTCGCCGGTTGCGCCGGTTATCATCTCGGCCCGGTCAATGGCGCCATCGCCGGCGGAAAATCCATCGAGGTGCTGCCGTTCAACAACCAGACGCTGGAGCCGCGCCTCGGCGACGCCGTGACGCAGGCGTTGCGCGAACGGCTGCAGACCGACGGCACTTATCATCTGGCCACGGGCGGGGCGGGCGATGTTGTCGTCACCGGTGTCATCAAAAGTTACATCCGCGAAGGCTTGAGTTATTTGAACACCGACGTCACGACGACGGAAAATTACCGCGTCGGCGTCATTGCACACGTCACGGCGCGCGACCGCGCCACCGGCAAATTGCTGCTCGACAAGGATGTGCGTGGCTACACGCTGGTTCACGTCGGCTCCGATCTGGCCAGCGCCGAGCGGCAGTCCGCGCCGTTGCTCGCCGAGGATCTGGCGCGCAACATTACGGAACTGATCACCGAGGGCGCGTGGTGAACAACTTTTTTTGAATTTGCTGAAACCAAATTTTGAAACCATCCGTCTTATCCGAACGCAACAAACAAACCAAATCAACATGAAAGCCAATATCGCCAAAATCTCACTGCTGACCCTGTTCGCCGCCGCCATCATCGCCGTTCCGGCGGTGTCGCGTGCGCAGGACGCCACCACGAATACACCCGCAACGTCCGCGCCTGCCAAGACCAAGAAGGCAAAATCCGGCCTCACCTTTCGCGGCGCGGCCGGCGCCGTGGATACGAACGCCATGACCATCACCGTCGGCGAGCGCACGTTCAACGTCACATCCGAAACCAAAATCACCAAGAACGGCCAGCCGGCCGTTTTGAGCGACATCGCCGTGGGCGAAACCATCGGCGGGGCTTACAAGAAAAGCGCCGATGGCAAATTAAACGCGACGAGCATCAGAGTCGGAGTCAAGAAGAAGAAGGAAACATCAACCGGCGGCACCTAAAATTGTTCCAATCGTCAAGCGAGTTTCAGGCGGGCGGCAACGCCCGCCATTTTTATTGCCGCCGCCACCAGCTTGTCATGCCCTTGGGCTTGGGCGCCTGCGGAGACTGGGATTGGTGCCGCAGCAACAAACTGCGCGCCGCCTCCAGCTCCATGATGAATTCATCGTAGCTCAAAAACCGTTCCGCCGGATTTTTCGCCAGCGCGCGCACAAGCGCGTCGCTCGCGGCCTGTGTGATTTCCGGCACGACCAGGTTCGGCGGCGTCAGCGCCGTCTGCACCTGGGCGACGACGACTTCCTCGACCGTCGGCGCGTCAAACGGCACATGCCCGGTGATGGCATGATACAAGGTTGCGCCGAGGCTATACATGTCCGAGAGAAACGTTTCCGGTTCGCGTTTGATTTTTTCCGGAGCGACATAATACGGCGTGCCCCAGGTGATTTCCTCCATCTCCTGTTCCGCGTCGGCCTTGCGCGCGAGGCCGAAATCCACCAGCTTCGGCTCGTGGTCGGCGTTGAACAGGATGTTGCCCGGCTTGATGTCGCGGTGAAGCAGATCGTATTTGAGCGCCATGTCCAGCGCGGAGGCGATCTTGATGCCGACGTCGAGCACCTGAAGTTCTTCAAGCCTGTGCAGTTTTTCAATGCGCGCATCGAGACTGCCTTGGTCGGCGAGTTCCATCACGAGGTAACGTTCGCCCTCCCATTCGTCAAAGGTGTAGATGTGGACGATGTTCGTGTGGTTGAGCCGGGCACAGGCGCGGGCCTCGCGGTAAAAACTTTCGAGCGCTTTCGGGTCTTCGATCAGCTCTTTCTTCATCAGCTTGACCGCCACGAGCCGTTCCAAGGTGGTGTCCCACGCGCGATAGACCGTGCCCATGCCGCCGGAGGCAATTTTGCTGCGCAACTCGAACTGCCGCAGCAGCAGCGGCATCATGATCGGGTGGCCGCATTTTTTACACGGCTCGGAAGCCAGCGGCGGGAGGTCGCCGGGAATGAAGGTCTTCGCATCACAACCCGGGCAAGTCACCATCCGCAATGGTTTGCTGGCTTCGCTCATGTCTGGGGTTCAATTTAGCACTCGCCCGCCCGCCGACAAGCCCCGAACAGCCGTTTTTTTCGTCGCAGTTTTCTTGTCTAATTTAGCGAAGGGCTTGCATGATGCCACCGCAAACGATTGAGGGTTTGAAATGCCTTTTGACGGCGCTGAACCCGCTCGTTCATCAACACTGCCAGCAGACGAACAATTACAAATTATCGCTGCCGGTGCGGACATCGCCGCCGATGTTGGGACTGTCGGTGTTCAATTGTCCGCCGCCAGCGCCGGCAACAGCAACGCCGCCAGCAACGCTATGATAGCGATGACCACAAGCAGTTCGACCAGCGTAAAACCGCGCTTTTGCAAAGTAAAAATTCGACACCGCATAACATTCAATTGGACGCCGACGGTGGGAATGGGTTTCAAAAACTTTCGCGGTAAATTAAACCCCAGGCAAGGAATGAAATGAGGGGAAGATTTTAATTCAACTCAAGTCGCCGTTCGCATCTGCCGTTTAGTATCGGTTTTGGCAAACACGTGATACATCCACCGTCTTTCCGCTGGCCGCGGTTTTTGGAGGCTCGGTGCGTTCAAAGCGCTTGATGACATTGCGCTTGCCAACGAAGGTGGACGCCGCGCGCAGACTGCGATGCTGTGACAAAAATTATTTTGGTTGAATTTTCAGTAAAAACGAACGCGCAGCACAGCAAACCAAATCACGTTCGCAATGACGAATTTGCTACTTCGTTTCCGGCGCGTGGCGCGAAACGGCGTTGATCACCATTTGCCAGTTGAAAAAAGTTTCGCCCGGCTGCCCGGCAAGTCCGGCTGCAATCGCGCCGTATTCAGGACGGAACCACGCCGCTTGGCTGAACACCGTGACGGCTCCGCGCGGTTTCCAATTGTGCGGTGCATATTCGCCCTGTCCGTTCTGGGCGCGTTTGCGGTCGAACGGAACCGTGCTGTTCACAAATTCCATGTGCGTCTTTGTGCCATTGGCAAAAGGCACGACGAAATCCACCCCGCCCTCAAGCGTCGCGCCATTCGTCGCCTTGTAATCAAAAAACTTTTCGCCATTCCGTTCCGCCGCCCGCGCCAGCGTGAGCAACGGCTCGACATCGTAAAGGTGATAATGCAGCGCGTCGCGTTTGTAAAAATCAGTGGAAGCCCCGTCCGGCTTGAAATTATCGTTGATTTGCCGGTGAAAGCCGCTCACGGCTTCCGCGATCAGCGTCTCGTCGCCAATCGTCCAGCCGGTCAGACCGACAATTTTCAAACGGTGGCTGAACCAGTTTTCGGTCAACCCGCGCTTGTCTTTCCAAAGCACGTTTGCCTTTTCGCGCAGCCAGTCGTCAACCGTCCGGCGTTCAGTTTCCGAAAACGTGCCGCGCAACAAATCATAGGCGACAATCAACGGCTCAAATTGCGTCTCGTTGATCGCGTCGCCGTCGGGACGGTTCACCTTCGCCCACGCAAGAATAAATTCGCGTGCCTTGCCGGAATAACGCGCGTCGCCCGTCACCGCCCAAGCCCACAACAGCGATTCGATTTTTCCCATGTCGGCGAGCGACGCTTCGGTGCGGGTTTTCAGCGGGTCTTCGTCGAGGTGTCCCTCCGTGACCACTTTTTCGATGGGATTCGGCGTGGCGGCCAACGCAGCCGTCGCAGAATGCTGGATTGCTGAAAATTGTTTTGCCGCTGCCGAATTCATGGTGACTAGTGCGCGCAACTGTAGAATTTCATCCGGTTCCAAACTCACGGTCCCGGCGCGCAACCCAATCGTGGCGAAAAATAAAAACGCCCAGAGAATCGAGATTTTTATTTTCATGCCTTCACCAGCAAGACGCTGGCGGAACACTTTTCGTTACGAAGATTCACCACTTCAATTCCTGCACCCGGCGCGCGACTTCCTCCGCGTTGGCGCGGCTGTTGAACGCGCTGATGCGGAAATAACCTTCGCCCTTCGAGCCAAAACCGCTGCCGGGCGTGATGACGACGTTTGCCTCGTTCAAAATCTTGTCGAACACCTGCCAGCTCGTGACGCCTTTCGGCGTGCGCACCCAGATGTAAGGCGCGTTCACACCACCGAAAACTTTCGGAAATGCTTTCTTCGCGCCTTTGCGCAAAACTTCCGCGTTGCCGAGATAATGTTTGATGAGTTCGGCCACCTGCTGTTTTCCTTCCGGCGAATACAGCGCTTCCGCCGCGCGCTGGACGATATAGCTGACGCCGTTGAATTTCGTCGTCGAGCGGCGGTGCCACAGCGGATGCAGCGGTTTGAACTCGCCGGTTTTCGTCTGCGCGTTGAGCGTTTTCGGAACGACCGTGAACGCGCAGCGCGTGCCGGTGAAGCCGCCGTTTTTTGAGAAGCTGCGGAATTCAATCGCGCATTCGCGCGCGCCGGGAATTTCGTAAATCGAATGCGGAAGATTCGCGTCGGTGATGTAAGCCTCGTAAGCCGCGTCGAACAAAATCACGGATTTGTTTTCGAGCGCGTATTTGACCCACGCTTCGAGTTGCGGACGATTTGCCGCCGCACCGGTCGGATTATTCGGCGAGCAAAGATAAATCACGTCCACGTGCTTCTTCGGCGGTTCGGGAATGAAACCGTTGCTGGATTTGCACGGCAGATAAACCAATTTTGCAAACGCGCCCGCTTCGTTCGCCTCGCCGGTGTGGCCGGCCATGACGTTCGTGTCCACGTAAACGGGATAAACCGGATCGCTGATGGCGATTTTGTTTTTCACGCCGAGAATGTCGAGAATCGCGCCGCAATCGCACTTCGAGCCGTCGCTGACAAAAATTTCGTCGTCGGCAATTTCAATTCCACGGTCGCGAAAATCATTTTTTGCGATCGCGGCGCGAAGCCAGTCGTAGCCTTGTTCCGGGCCGTAGCCTTTGAACGTTTCGCGTGTGGCCATTTCGTCCACGGCCTTGTGCAGCGCGGCGATGACGGCGGGTGGCAGCGGTTCGGTCACGTCGCCGATGCCGCAGCGGATCAATTTTTTCGCGGCGTCGGGATTTGCGTCGCAAAAAGCTTTCACGCGCCGGCCGATTTCGGGAAAAAGGTAGCCGGCTTTCAATTTCAAAAAATTGTCGTTAAGAAATGCCATTTTAGTTTCGGCTGAAAATCCAAAACGAGAAGTTAGCGGCTTGCACAGCGCGCGGCAAGAAAGTCCTAATTCAAATTCACGGAACCCGCTTCAAATACGAAATGTTTTCCTCGCGAATTCGGATCCCATCCGGCTTTCATTGCATTTTGAATACATTCCATTAAACGACGTTTGGAAACTCGAAACCTTTGATGTTGCGGCATATCTCCGTGACGAGTTGGGTCAATTTCAAATTCTAAAACTAATTCGCGTTTGCTAGGTTCTGGTGATTTAACCAGAATTGCCAAACCAAGTAATTTGTATGCAGAAGTCCATGTTGGTTGGCGATAAATACTCCAATGAAATTCAACGCCATCAATTTGAACAGTTCCAGTTTTCACGTTAGCTTTTGTTTACAAAAACGCGAAATCAAATTAAAGCAAAAACCCAGCGAGACTTGCGGTCATGTATGCGGCGAGCAGTCCGCCGATCATCGCGCGGAAACCGATTTTGGCCATTTCGCTGCGGCGTTCGGGCGCGAGCGAGCCGATGCCGCCGACTTGAATCGCGATGCTGGAAAAATTCGCGAAGCCGCACAGTGCGTAAGTGGCAATCGTAAAACTGCGCGGGTCGAGCGCGAGCTGTTTCGCGTTGGCCGTGAGGTCGAGGTAACCGACAAATTCATTCAGCACGATGCGTTCGCCGAGAATTTGGCCGACGCTCAAGCAATCCTGCGTTGGCACGCCCATCAAAAACGCGAACGGCGCGTTGACCCAGCCGAAAATATTTTGCAACGTCGCCGGATGCGCCGCGCCGAAATGAATCTGCGGCCAGGTGACGATGTAATTCGCCAGCGCAATCATGGCGATGAACGCGATGAGCATGGCGATGACGTTCAGCGCGAGTTGAAAACCGTCGCCCGCGCCGCGGCAGATGGCGTCAATGGAATTGGCCGTCGTGCGCGGAACGGTCGCGGGCATGGACGCGGCGGTTTCGCTTTGTTGCGTTTCGGGCAGAAGAATTTTCGCAATCATCAGCGCGGCGGGACAATTCAGCACGGACGCGGTGAGCAGATGCCCGGCGGTGTTCGGATAGCCCGCGCGCATCCCCATCGCGGCATAGACCGCCGCGACGCCGCCGGCGATGTGCGCCATGCCGCAGACCATGATGGTCATGATTTCGCTGCGGGTCATGCGCGGTACGTAAGGCCGGATCATCAGGGGCGCCTCGGTCTGCCCCATGAAAATGTTCGCGCACGCGGAAAGCGTCTCGCTGCCGCTCGTGCGCATGATCTTGCGCATGACCCACGCGGCGGCGTGGACGACTCTTTGCAAAACGCCCCAATGATACAGCAGCGACGAAATGCTTGCGACGATGATGATCGTGCCCATGACGAGAATGGCGAAGATGACGGAGTTGCCCGGACCGAATTTTTCCGCGAGCAAATCCGAATCTGCCAGCGGACCGAAAACGAATTTGCAGCCTTCGTTGGAAAATTGAATCAGCTTTTGGACGACTTTTCCGGCAAACGCAAAAAAATCCTCGCCCCACGGCGTTTTCAAAATCAGCAGTGCCAGGGTGAATTGAAGTCCAACGCCCCAGACCACCGTGCGCCACGGAAACAGTTTCCGGTTGTAGGAAATCACCCACGCCATCGCGATCATCACGAACCAGCCGAACAAGCTGATGAATTTGAGTTCCATTATTTTTTGGGGACGTGCTGGCTGATTTCCTTGTAAATGTGCGGGTGCAGCACGCCGACGAACGGAAGATTGCGGTAACGCTCGGCAAAATCAAGCCCATAGCCGATGACAAAAAAGTCTGGGATTTCAAAGCCGACATGATCGGCGCGGATTTTTTCGACGCGGCGGCTCGGCTTGTCGAGCAGCACGCAGACCTTTATCCGGCGCGGCTTGAGCGCGCGCAGCTTCGGCAGCACGCGACTCAAGGTTTTTCCCGTGTCCAAAATGTCGTCCACGAGCAGCACGTCGCGGCCACGCACGTCGAGGCGCAATTCCTTGGTGAAAACCAGTTCGCCGGATTCTGTGCCGAAGCCGTAGCTGGAAACGCCGATGAAATCCAGGCGCAGCGGCAGATTCAAATGCCGGATCAAATCGGCGAGAAACATCACCGTGCCGTTGAGCAGCGAGACGACCACCATTTCGCGCCCGCGAAAGTCGCGCTCGATCGCGCGCGCCAGGATTTTGATGCGCCGCGCAATTTGATCATCGGTGATGAGGATGCGCTCGACCTCCTTTCGCCAGCGGACTGGAACCGGAGTTTTTCGTTTTGAATTTCCCCCCTTCGATCCGCTCCGGCGCGGCGATTGAGTTTTGAGTTTGGAGGTCAAGAATTTGAGTCTGTTGCCGGGACTTTTTTCAGCGCGGCAGCCATTTGCCGCACGAGCCAGTCGGCTTCGGGTTTGTTGCCGAGATGTTTTGCCACCATGAATTCCTTCCCATCGCGGGTGCGGACTTTCAAATCGTAATATGCCGAGTGCCCGACATTCGCCCCGATTTCCGTCGCGAAATTCGCCACGTCCGACGATTTGATCACGCGCTGTTTTTTGAAGCGGAACCAGGCTGTTTCAATTTCCACCTGCCCCGCCGCGACCGCGACCCGGCTTTGGTGAAACCAGAGATTGATCAAAAAAATGGTCATCAGCAAATCGGCCGCGCCGGCGGCGAGCGGCAAAAGCAGAGGCGCATGGTTGCAAAGCAAGAGGATGATGACACCGGTCCAAATCAACCAAATGACCGTCGCGCCGGCGACGAAGCCGGGATTGCGCGCGGCGGGAAAAATAAATTCTTTACCGTCCGGCAAATCGTTGACCTGGATTTTTGAATGGATTTGTTTCCGGACTTCGTCGAGCGACATTTGATATTGTGCCGTCGGGTCGTCGGAAATTTGCGGCGGTTCAGGCAGTTTGAAAACGGGAACTTCAAACACGGCGTGAAAATCCGGCCCGCGCACTGTCGCCGCCGCTTCGAGTTTCCAATGAATGCCGTCGCCGCCCGCTGCCGTTGATTCGGGCAGGTTGCCGGGCAATTTAAAAAAAACGGGAATGCCGGTGGCGTTCAATTCCGTTTGCGGCAAATCGGCGCGCAGCCATTTTTCATCCTGCCAGAGAATTTTTTCGCTCGTGTGCCGATTGTTTGATGCGCCGGTCGTCGTGCGGCGGACGCAACTCAAGCGCAAATGCAAACCGTGTTGCGGCTGCAATTTTGCTTTGACTAGAATCTCGCCTTCGAGCGTGCCGCCGGACGCGGCGGGAACGGCGGCCATTTCAAAGATGCTCCGGCCGAATTTGCGCCACGCAAGCGTCGTGTTCAGCGCAAAAAAAATCATGGCGAGGCCGATGATGGGAAAAATCAGGGCGATGAGCGCGGCGTGATTGCCCTGGAGCAATTGCGGCAGCACGACGGCAAGGGAAATCGCGGCGGAAACGGCGCACCAAAACGCGACAAAAATCCAGAGCAGCAAAACGGCCTTGCGCGAGGACGAAGTGATCCGGCCATCGGCCCAGTCTTTTCGTTTGAGCCACGGCTTTTCGCCGTCCATTTTTGCGGGGCTGGTTTCCAGCGCGTGCTTTTTTGCGCTGATTCCAAAAATGAGCACGATGAGTCCGCCGCAAACAATGGCTGCGCTCAAAAGTCCCATCGCCAGTTTTTTTTCCATTCTAAATCCGCTGCCGACTTCGTCATGCAGAAGAAATATGAGCGCGAGGATTCCCACGATGGCAAACGGCGCCGACAAAAGAATGGCGCGCGTGCGGGCGGCTTTGGGATCCGCCGGGATGGAAGATTCTTCCTTGAAAATCCAGTTTTTCATCACGAGTCGAATGCGTTTTGCTGTAGCAACGCAGCGAGATTATCGAGGCAAAGCTGCGACCAAGATTCCATCTGTTCGCGTTTCGCCTTGAGTTCCTCAATCGGGAGAAACTCAACCTGCGTGATGACTTGTTCATTTTTCTTCACCTGTTCCGGGGTGCGGAACAACACATGCACAACACCAAAGTGGACCCGGCCAACCTCAGTGGAGTCGTCGTTTATCAGGCCAACCGGTCGTGCATTAAATGCACCTTGAATAGTGAGTTCTTCGCACACTTCTCTTTTAACAGCGTCTTCAAACGCCTCCATATTGAATGTAAATGCAAAGAGTGATAGGTCATGATCTTTGTTATTGATATGTCCGCCGATGCCAACGGACCCTTTTGCAACCAAACGTTGCTCGCCAGCCTTCTTGCCGCGAACATAGTGAAGAACACTTTTTCCGTCAGTGATCACCACATAAGGAATAAGCTGTTTGAAGTTTGGATCAGTTTCGGCTTGGGCGCGGGGCATGAAACGGTTGTTTTTGATGTCGAGAATCGTCGGTAAATAGTGATTCACATCAGAGTTGAAGCCTTGAAAAATCCCAAGCTGCTCAAAGAGGGAGCGAGGAAAAACGAGAACATTTTCGTCTGCAACAGCCATAATCAGTCCAGAATACTCAAGTCAGAATTCAGAAGCCAGAATTTAGCGGCCATAAAAATTTCTGCCGCCGTTCAATTTTAGGATTCTGACACCTGAATGCTGAATTCTTCCGAAATTTACGCTTTGAACTTCGCCGGCAAATGCCTATAAAACCTTCATGCCAACGCTTCTAGCCAATGGCGGACCGGTAATCTGGCTGATTTTGATCGCCGCCGCCGTCGCCGTCGCCACGTTCATCGAACGCGCGCTGTTCTGCCACCGCTCGCAGATCAATTCCGCCGAGTTCCTCAACGGCGTGCGCACCGTGCTCAAGCGCGACAACGTCGTCGAGGCCATTTCCATTTGCGACGCCACGCCCGGCCCCGTCGCCCGGCTCGTCAAGGCCGCGATACTGAACCGCGACAAAGGCCGCGAGCGCGTGCGCGAAGCGGTCGAGGAAACCGGGCTCGTAGAAGTGCCGCGCCTGGAGGAAAAATTAAACCTGCTCGCCACCATCGCGCAAATCGCGCCACTCCTCGGTCTGCTTGGCACCATCCTCGGCTTCATCCGCATCTTCATGCAATTGCAGGCCGACGGGCCTTACGCGCACCTTTTTGGAGGCGAGCACTCGCTCGCGGCGGGCGTCTGGGAGGCGCTCATCTGCGCGGCGGCGGGCATCGCCGTGGCCATTCCGGTTCATGCCGGATATAATTATCTTGTCAGCCGCATCAATAAAATCGTCGTGGACATGGAACAGGCCGCGTCGGAAATCGTCAACATCGTCACCGAAAACGGCAAATGAAATTCCCGCGCAATGCAAAAATTTTGCGCAGCCAGTTTGACGCCGCGCCGTTCGCCGCCGTTTTTTTCCTGCTCGTGATCATGCTGATGCTCGGCACGCTGCTGCCCACGCCCGGCCTGCCGCTGCAACCACCCGCCGCCGGCGATCTGCCCGGCATTGACCGGCCGATCGTCGCCGTGGCGGTGGACGCCGGCGGTCATTTTTATTTTGCGAACCAGATCGTCACGAATGAAGCGCAATTGAGCGGCAATCTTCGCGTCGCCGTCAAAAATTCCAGCGAACCGCTCACGCTCGTCATTCACGCCGACAAAACCGTGACTTACGACGAACTTGTCCGTCTCACGCTGCTTGCGCGCGATGCCGGCATCACCAACACCTTGCTGGCCACGCTGCCGCGCCTCATTGCCTCACCCGTCACACCATGAATGATGCGTCCGCAGATTCACCTTCGTCCGGGCTTGCCGGGCCGAAGCCGCAAGGCGAAGGCTGGTCACGCACAAAGCGGCTGACGCTCATCGCGCTGGTCCTTGCCGCGCAGATCGCCTTTGTTTTTGTCTTCGGCCAGAAACAATTCGCGCCGTCGCGGGCCGTGTCAAATGTTCCGCTCCTTCGACTGGTTGACAGCGCCGACGAAATGGCCGCGCTCAACGACCCGACGCTCTTTGCGTTGCCAAATCCGAAGGACTTTTCGGTCGCCGTCTGGCTGCGGATGCCCGACGTGAATCAACCGTCGTTCCGGTGGACGGAATCACCGCGCTGGTTGTCACTGGCCGCCGAGAATCTGGGCACGGTTTTCTCCCGGTTCATGCAAACCAACCAATTCGCGCAATTTCAGTTTGACTTCAAGCCGCCCGTGACATTGAGCGAACCGGTTTTGCCGGTTGCAACCGCACTGCCGCAAAGCTCGACGCTCCAAATATCCGGTGACCTCGCGCAACGACGGCTGCTCAATGAAAACGAAATCCAACTGCCGTCGTTGTCGTTCAACGACGTGATTGCGCCGAGCAAAGTGCAGGCGCTCGTGGATGCCAATGGCAGCGTCGTCTCCGCAGTTTTGCTGCCGTCGGAAAACGCCTTGGAAGCCGCCGGTCGCGCCGACATCGGCGAAACGAACGCGCTGCAAATCGCCCGCACACTCCGCTTCGCGCCGTCGTCACGGCTGACGTTTGGCGAACTGATTTTCAACTGGCACACCGTGCCGGTGACGACGGTGAACGCGCCATGAGCATTCAAGCGCTCATCGAAATTTACGTGGCGCTGGCGCTGGGCGCGCTGTGCGTGGTGGGGATTTTTTCGGAAATGCGCCGCCGCCGCTTCGGCCCGGCGCATCCCGAAGACCGCGTGTTCCGCTGCGGCAAATGCGGCTTCGTCTACACCGACGACGCGGACGTGGACCGCTCGCGCTGTTCTCAATGCGGCAAACTGAACGAGCCGATTGAGTTTTAGGGAATGAAAAACCCAATATGCGATGAGCAGCCAGGGATTGAATCAACTGAAAGGATGGCATCCGGGCCTGCCGAATGCCGTGATTCCGGTTATAACAACGAGCGCATAGTAACGATGCAAACCCTCGTCGAAGATTTTTTACAATACCTGCGCCACGAGCGCGGGCAGTCGGACAACACGGCGAAAACCTACGCCGCGCTGCTCGGCAAGTTCACCGCGTGGGCGGCGAAACAAAATCTTACGGACTGGCTGGCGGTCGAGTTGAAGCATCTCATGGCGTTCCTGCAGCACGAACGCGCGCGCCCGCCGGCCGATGAACCGAAGGAATCCACCAAGCGTTTGAGCGGCGAAAGTGTTTATCTCGAAGTCGCGGCGTTGCGGGCGTTTTACAAATTTGCCGAGAACGAAAAGCTGCTGCCGGCAAATATCGCGGAAAATCTTTCGCTGCCGCGACGGTGGAAACGGTTGCCAAAAGCATTATCGAACGATGAAATCAAAAAATTGCTAGAACCGGAAAATCCAGAAACGCCGGAGAGCTTGTGCGACCAGGCGATTTTGGAACTGGCTTACGCTTCCGGCCTGCGGCTGTCCGAGTTGAAAAATCTGCGACTGGAGCAACTGCATCTCGACGCCGGGTTCATCAACGTCATCGGCAAAGGAAACAAGGAACGCGTCGTGCCGGTGGGACGAACGGCAGTTGCAGCGTTGAATCGTTTCATCGAAGCCGGGCGGCCAAAACTTGTCACGCCGAAATCGCCGGCGAACGTTTTTTTGACGAAGCGCGGCACACCGTTCGCGTCGGTGACTCTGTGGTTGCACATAAAGAATCGCGTTCGCCGCGCGGGCGTGGAACGCAACATGACGCCGCACATGCTGCGGCACAGCTTTGCGACGCATCTGCTGGAGCACGGCGCGGATTTGCGAGTGATCCAGGAATTGCTCGGCCATGCGAACATCAGCACGACGGAAATTTACACGCACGTCACCGGCAACCGGCTGCGGGAAATCCATCGGAAGTTTCATCCGCGGGCGTAAGGCAGGGTCGGCGCGCTGCGCCGACCGGACGCCGCAGCACGGAGTCCCTACCATCTATTCAAAATCGTAAACGACGACCTTTTTCACGAACGGCTTCACGCATTGCGAGACGAATTCCTGGTGCTGCGGATGCACCTGATAATCGTCCTGCGCCTGCTTGCTGGTGAAAACAGTGTTGAGCGCGACTTGATAGGTCTGGTCAACCACGGAGCGGTGGCTGTCCACCATTTTGCCGATGTGAAAATGCGTGATGCCGGGAATGTTTTTCAGAAACTTGTTACCGCCCGCGATGACTTCATCGGCGGCGTTCGGTTTGGCCGGGTCGGTCCAGAAAATGACAACGTGTGAAAACATGGTGGGCATTGTTGCCAGCACAGGCGGCGCGGCAAGCGAAAATTACGTTTGCAGTCGCGTGGATTGGAGTAAAATTCCGGCATGAGCGCGCAAATCAAAATGATTTTTGCCGCGGCGTTGCTGGCCGGTTTCCTCACGGCTTGCGGCGCGGACAACCCCAAATTCCCCGGAACTGCCATGAATATTCAACTGACCAGCTCAGTGTTTGCCGAGGGCCAGCCCATTCCGGCAAGATACACCTGCGACGGCAATGACGTGTCACCGCCGCTCGCGTGGACGAACTCACCCGCGAACGCGAAAAGTTTCGCCCTCATCGCCGACGATCCCGATGCGCCGGTCGGCACATGGGTGCATTGGGTGCTTTATGATTTGCCCACCGGCACAAGCTCGCTGCCGGAAAACGTGGCGAAGTCGCAATACATTTCCGGCAATGCAATGCAGGGCTTGAACGATTTCCAACGGCTGGGCTACGGCGGCCCGTGTCCGCCGCCGGGCAAACCGCACCGCTATTTTTTCAAACTCTACGCGCTTGACGCGACGCTCAGCCTCAAGCCCGGCCTCACGAAAAAGGATTTGCTCAAGGCGATGGAAGAACACGTCCTTGCCCAGGGGCAGTTGATGGGAACTTACCAACGCCAACAGTGAAATCTCTGCTTTCGTTGCGCCTCGAATTCGTGTTTAGTTTTCGGACTCTATGAGCAAAACCGCACTCCTTTTTGCCGGACAAGGCGCGCAGGCCGTGGGCATGGGCAAAGACCTCGCCGAAAAATTTCCGTCCGCGAAAGCATGGTTCGACCGTGCCAACACCGCGCTCGGCTACGACCTTGCCGCGATTTGTTTCAACGGTCCGGAAGCCGATTTAACGAAAACCGAAAACGCGCAGCCGGGAATTTTTCTTGTGAGCTGGGTCGCGTTTCAATTGCTCAAGGAACAGGCGCCATCACTAAAATTCGATGCGACTGCGGGATTGTCGCTCGGCGAATTCACGGCGTTGACGGCGGCGGGCGCGATGAGTTTTGAGGATGGACTGCGTGTCGTGCGGCAGCGCGGAAAATTCATGCAGGAAGCCTGCGATGCAACGGAGGGCGGCATGGCGGCGGTCATCGGCCTGGACGAGGCGCCGACGCGCGAAGTCTGCGCGGAAGCGGGCGTGGTGCTCGCGAATTTGAATTGTCCCGGCCAACTGGTGATTTCCGGCGAGGCGGAGAAAATCGCCAGAGCTGTCGAACTTGCCAAAGCCAAGGGCGCGAAACGCGCGATTGCACTGCCGGTGGCCGGTGCGTATCACTCGCCGCTCATGGCCAGTGCGCAGCCGAAGCTGCGCGAAGAGCTGGCAAAAATAAAAATTTCTTTGCCAACCATGCCGGTGATTTGCAACGTCTCTGCGCGGCCGCACGGTTTGCCGGCAGAAATATCCATGCGGCTGGTTGAACAGGTCACATCGTCGGTGCTGTGGGAAAATTCCATGCGTCATTTGTTGGCGCAAGGTTTTACGCGGTTCATTGAGCTTGGCCCCGGCACAGCGCTTGGTGGTTTCATGAAACGCATTGATAAAACCGCGCAGATGCTGAACGTCGCGGACGTGGCGAGTTTAGAAGCCACAGCCAAAGCAATTTCAATTTATTGACACCTGTATAAGTAATGTCCTAATCTCTGGGGTGCTGGAAGCAACCTATGAGACCCCACGGCACTCCGAATGAATTGGAACAACGCCGGCGACGAGCCTTGGCGTTGTTGGAACAA